>Ga0307486_1000151_pt1 | contig 75125 bp, 61 predicted proteins | sample CBIW02metaG_FD_203663 | JGI IMG/M metagenome (GOLD analysis project Ga0307486, IMG submission 203663) | Sea-ice brine microbial communities from Beaufort Sea near Barrow, Alaska, United States - CBIW 0.2 | ecosystem: Environmental > Aquatic > Marine > Coastal | place: USA: Alaska | collected... | reverse complement strand
AATTAAGCGAATTAGATTTTTAATAGAAAGTTTCCATTTAAATAAAAGTAGAACCAAATTAACAATCGTTTAGCTTCAATTAAAACCATAGATTTTAAAACTACCCACACAAAATCATATAGAACCACTAATTTTATAGGGTGAAAAAACTTCTATTAATTCTTTTTTTGTTTTCAGCATTAAATGGCCGAACACAGCGTTTCTTTGAGAATGATACAACACTAAACGTCGAAAGAACTGCTTGGACGAGCGGAGCAATCGCTGTTGGATGGACAGGAAGTATTCTCGCTTTAAAAAACGTTTGGTACAAAGACTCTTGGACGAAGGACTTTCACTTTTTTGATGATTCTCGACAATGGTTAGGAATGGATAAAGCTGGACATGTTTTTACTGGACAATTAATCACCAAAAATATTTCCTCCTTTTATCGTTGGTCGGGAGTGGAAAGAAAGAAAAGTTTACTGATTGGTTCTTCCGTTGCTTTCGGATATTTGGCTAGTATGGAACTATTGGATGGTTATTCAAATAAATGGGGATTTTCATGGAGTGATGTTGGTGCAAATACAATTGGAATTGCTTGGTACACTTGGCAAGAATTACTTTGGGAAGAACAACGTTTCAAATTAAAATTCAGCGCTCATTTAACTCCTTATGCGCAATACAGACCAAATGTTTTAGGAAGTACTTATTCTGAAAGACTTTTAAAAGACTACAATGGTCAAACGTATTGGCTTTCGATTACTCCAGCTCAGTTTTTAAGCGGGTCAACTTCTTTTCCAAAATGGTTGAGCTTTAGTTTTGGATACAGCATTGATGAAAAGATCCATGGTGATTATAATTTGTACGCAATACTTGATGGCAAATCAGGAATTAAAACTTTCCAAGCCAAGAGTCAGTATTTGTTTTCTCTAGATATAGATTTTGAAGAATTTAATCCGAAGAGAAAATGGGTGAAGAGTTTGTTTAAAGTGATTAACCATGTGAAGGTTCCTTTTCCGGCGGTTATTTTGAGTGGTGGGAAGTTGGAAGTGAGTCCGCTATATTTCTAAGAATAAAAGATACCGCAAAGATACGCAAAGTTAAACGCAGAGTTCCGCAAAGAAAAAGAGGAGAATAAAAAGCTTCCTTCTACATTCTCCTCTATATTTCTCTTTCTCTGCGCCTTCTTTGCGAAAGCTCAGCGCATCTTTGCGTATTTTTTTTCTTATTCCTCGTATCTCTTCAACAGAACTGCCGCAATATGCCCTCCAAACCCAAAGGTGTTACTCAAAGCATAATCAACTTTTGCTGTAACTCCTTTTCCTACTGGGAAGATATAACTGTCTTGACATTCTGGTATAAAATTCTCAACGTTTATTGTTGGCGGAACCATTTGATGCATTATGGATTTTGCACAAAGAATTGCTTCAATTGCTCCTGCAGCACCCAATAAATGTCCGGTCATGGATTTTGTTCCACTTACCATCAACGATTTTCTCTTTTCAAATATAGCGTCTAGTGCGATGATTTCACTAATGTCTCCATTTGGTGTTGAAGTCGCGTGCATGTTCACATAATCAACTTGATCTGCTGTAATTCCAGCTTCTTCAATTGCTAAATTCATTCCTTTGATTGCTCCCAATCCTTCAGGATGTGTTCCTGTTAAATGATAAGCATCGGCAGCCATTCCACCTCCAACTATTTCTGCTAAAATTGTCGCTCCACGTTTTTTGGCGTGTTCTAATTCTTCAACGATTAATGCTCCAGCACCTTCTCCCATTACAAATCCATCTCGATCAATATCAAATGGACGAGAAGCGGTTGCATAATCATCATTTTTTGTGGACAATGCTTTTAATGAATTAAATCCTCCAATCGTTGCCGCTCCAATTGGAGACTCAGATCCTCCTGCAACAATCATATCTGCTTTGTTCCAACGCACATAGTTGAAGGCTTCAATAATTGCTGTTGTAGAAGTTGCACAAGCTGAAACTGGCGCGAAATTTATTCCACACAGACCATATTTCATTGAAATAACACCTGCTGCGATATCCACAAGAATTCTTGGTATAAAAAACGGAGAAAAACGTGGTGTTCCATCTCCATCATGGTATTCTTTCAATTGCTCTTCAAAGGTTTGGATTCCTCCGTTTCCAGATCCCCAAATCACTCCTACTCTATCTAAATCGATATTTTCAAAATCGATATCGGCTTGTTTAACTGCCTCGTCTACTGCAACCAAAGAATATTGCGTAAACATATCATATTTCTTACGTTCTTTTCTATCTAAATGATCTTCTGCATTAAAGTCTTTTAATTCACAAGCAAATTGCGTTTTAAAATTAGCCGTATCGAAAGTTTTAATTGGTCCCGCTCCACTTACTCCAGCAAGTGCATTTTCCCAAAAAGCATCTACAGAATTTCCAATTGGAGTTAGGGCTCCCATCCCTGTGATTACAACTCTACGCATAATATTTTATTTTTTTTTATTGCGTGGCGAAGATAAGAAAATAAGGGTTAATTTCTTCTGTAAGCATAAACCAATTTGAAATATAAAATACATTCAACTATACTTTATTATATCTCAATACTCCAATATTTTGCATTTGAAATTCAATATACTTGGTATTTTATTGTTAGGTTCACTTTATAATTAAAGTTAAATTACTCTACAATCAATTTAAAAATTGCAAACTCACCTTTTTCTGTTTGAATATTTACGAAGTAAATGCCTTTGGATTCGTTTAGTTGTATCTTTACCTTATTCCCATTTTTAGTAGCAGTGTACACCGTTTTTCCTAAAACATTTTTTACTGTAAAATTTGTATTATTATGGTCTTCACCCAACTCAATCGTAAAACTTCCTTTACTTGGATTTGGATAAATATTTGTAATAGTTAAATTATTGACTAGTTTAACACCAACATTACTAATATTCACACAATCGGAAGTATCTACACAACTCCCAACAGTCAAGATCACTGCATAATCCCCATTAGAATTTGCCGTAAATGATTGATTTGTTTCTCCATTTATAGGAAAATTACCCTCATTGCAATCAATCCATTGATAGGAAGCAAATAAATCATTCGAAGTCAACACATTACCTACTTGACTTACATTTAAATCTAAATCTTGTATTTTATTAATGGATAGATTGAGTTTTACCAATGTATCTATTGTTATCCCTTCTATTATTTGATAATAAATCCCCGTTTGAAAATACATTAATCCGTTGTAACCATATTCATCACATGCTTCATCCGTAATCTCTTTTTCTTCAGTCCATCCAGCAGTTTTTATTTGTCTATCAACTGTATGACTAGTGGTATCAGTTCGTATCGGTGAATTAAAGTCAAAATAAATATCTGCAAAATTGTTGATTTCTGTGCCGTTAGACAGACCTTTCACTTGATTTACTGTAAAAGTTAAGAAACCATTACTTTCTGGCTCATTAGTGTTGCTGTCTGGAAGTAAAATGTTATTAAAAGTCCATTCTAATACGCGAGAACCGTGTACTCGAAAGACATAATCGTGGCTACTGACTCCAGGGGTCACTGAAAAGATGTTCAGGTCCTGCTCAATAGTGTCAATTATCTTAACGGTAAAAGCCGTATCTGTTCCTGTATTTTGAAAACGTATTCTATATTGCAACTGGCCGTTGGGTTTAATCAAATGGTCATTACCCAATCCAAATGGCAAGCCTCTTTTATCGTTGGGGTCATAGCTTCCTGTAACGGTCCCGCAAAAAATGTCTATATTTGGATCTGCATCATCCATAGGGAAAATATTCACTAAATCTGGAGTCCAATTCCCAATATCTCCACATAGTTCGATAGTTGCATTTGGGGCAGATAAGCCAGGATGTTCAGGATGTTGATCAACTTCTAATCGCCAAGTACGCCCATCAGCTGAAAAGCCATAGGTAAAAGTCTCTCCTCCTACCAGCTGTAAAGAATCTAACCAAATGTAAGCTCCATCAATATATAAACGAACAGGAGAAAAACAGTCCATATCTCCATTTCCAAGAACACCCGTGTTGGTGACAGCAAAAAAGATAGAGTCACCAAGGCATTTGCCTTCAACCACAATAGAAGATTCATCCCACGGCAAACTGCAAGGAGTAAAATCTGCTGGGGCAGCAGCTGGAAGAGAATCTAAAGTACATCCCTCTATCGGAAATAAATTGGCTTCTAAACAAAGAGTTTGACCAAGCACTGCACTTGTACTTATGGTGTTAGAGATATTGAATTTTACGCAAGTTCCTGGATTTAGGGTACCAACATCAAATCTATAAATATTATTACCTAAATTAATATAGGGCAAAGAAGCATTATCAACAGTAATTAGGTTATCCAATTCTATATCTACATAGGCATTAGTCAAAGCTCCAGTAGCGATATTATCATTACAAACTTGAACATAGACTCTCTGATCAGAAAAACCAGGACGAATAAAAGGCATTTCAATAGAAACATCAGGATCAGAACAAAGTTGACTGCTGATCATACCGAAAGATGGTGCTTCTGTTAATAGTTCAGGGTCAGTAATAGTAAAGCTTTGTGTGATATTACATGTTGGCTGCCAATGGCTATTTGTATCAATAGTAATAGTATAAGTCCCAGCAGGAAGTGAGTCTATGTACCAGTTGCCATTTACATTGGATTGTACAATTATACTACCGGGCTGAATTACACCTTGTAATCCAAAAACAACCCCCATTTCATCCCGTATGCAGTTTACGTTCATATCATTATAAAAAGCTCCGTATACTCCTTTAAATTTATAAATTTCTACATGACCCGCTACGGTATTAATGTTAAAAAAAGGAACTCCAACGCCTACTGTGTTGGCATCTGGCATACTAACGCACCAGCCTACCCATTCATTAGCAGCTTCACCATCAATATCTATTCCTTTTTGAACCCATGATGCTCCATTCCAATGATAAACTCGTACATGACCAGCAAAAGTACCGTTACCATTTCCATTATTAAGACGAGCACCTATGGCTATTGTATTTGCATCTGGCATACTAACACTTTCTCCAGATTGGTCCCCTGCTGATTCACCATCAATATCCATTCCTTTTTGAGTCCAAGTTGTTCCATTCCATTCATAGATTCTAACGTGACCTGCAATATTTCCATTTTCACTATTGCGAGGTGCTCCAATAGCTACTGTATTTTCGTTTGGCATACTAACGGATGCGCCTGACTGATCATTAGATGACTCACCATCAAGATCTTGACCTTTTTTCATCCACGCTGTTCCATTCCATTCATAAATCCTAACATGACCAGAAGCAAATCCACCTCCATCATTATGGCGGGTTCCAATGGCTACAGTATTATTATTTGGCATACTAACAGACATCCGAAACCCGTCATTAGCGCCTTCTCCATCAATATCTATTCCTTTTTGTACCCATGATGATCCATTCCATTTATAGATTCTTACATGACCAGAAGAAACACCGTTTACTCCATCATTGTTAGACGCAACAATAGCCACGGTATTTGCGTCTGGCATACTAACAGACCAGCCTGACTCGTCTCCAGTCGCTTCTCCATCAATATCTTGACCTTTTTGTGTCCATGCTGTTACATTCCATTCATAGATTCTGACATGACCTGCATCCGCTCCATTCCCATCATTTAGATAAGCTCCAATAGCCACTGTATTTACATCTGGCATACTAACAGATCTCCCCGACTCATCTCCAGCTGCCTCTCCATCAATATCTTGTCCTTTTTGAGTCCATGTTGTTCCATTCCATTTATGAATCCTAACATGACCAGAATAAGAACTATTACGGTAAGCTCCAATTGCCACAGTGTTTAAATCAGGCATACTTATAGACCATCCTGATTTATCGTCGGGGAATTCACCGATAATATTTGATCCTTTTTGATCAAGTCCTAAATTCTGCGCATATTGTATTCCGGTGAAAAAAAAGGATGTAAAAAAAATTAAAAGAATTGTCTTCATACCAAAAAATTAGTCTTTAGTTTACAATTATACTAAAAATATGCTGAAATATGCTGCCTTTTCAAGGCGCTGGATTGTTCAAGATTACATTTTAACCCAAGGCGATGCCTTGAGTTGAAATGTATTGCCTTTTCAAGGCGCACTGATACTAAGAATTTTTCACGGGCTGAAAGTCCAGATCATATCAGCTGGATACATCGTATCCAGATGGTATGTGTCTGTTATTTTAAGCGCACTGAAGGTGCAACTCAATTTTTTAAACCTCATTTACCGTGTGAAACATATCTGTTTTAAACTAGAGCCATTTTTTTTATAATCTCAAGATATTCAATTTGTTTTGAATTCATAATTGATAATTCTTGAGTTAAATTATCATAATGCACTTTTGAGCGTTTTTGTCGCAAAAATTAAACAAAGTCAATTACTTCTTGCAAGGTATCTATCGATAATTCCTTAGTGTCTCACAATAACTCGTTTTACTATTTTATTCCACTTTCAAAACTCCTTCTCCCGATTTTTAACATTGAGAACTCTCTAGACAAATTAAAATATTTGACTAAACACTATTGTTTGAACTAGAAATCGAAGCTTAACATCCACTTTTGATCTTGATTCAACCTCGCTCTCAAGACTAATTAAAATTTTCAATTTTAATTACTGTGACAGAATGGCGTTGAATAATTCAAGGAACAGATTTTGACAAGCAACAAGCATGAAATTAATACAGACTGAAAAAGGCAGAACTTTAGAAGCCATATTGTATCCTTTATTGATAGTGATTGTAATGTGGGTTGTATTTTTAATCGACAGACATTTTCATTTGGACTTTTATAAATATGGAGTAAAACCTCAAACTGTTGAAGGAATCAAAGGAATCTTTTTAATGCCTTTTGTTCATGGTCAGCGGGACTTTTCTCATATCATCAACAATTCTGTTCCAACGTTTATTCTAATGGGTACATTGATTTACTTTTATCGAGAAATTGCTGTATATGTTGTGCTTTTGGTTTGGTTGGGTACTGGATTCTTAGTTTGGTATTTGGCTGTCAATACTGGATCTTATCACATCGGAATGTCAGGTGTGGTTTATGGATTGTTTGGCTTTTTATTTATTAGTGGATTTTTTAAAAAATATTTGCCACTTCAAGCGATTTCATTGATTGTTGCTTTCGTTTATGGTTCTATGATTTGGGGAATATTCCCAATGGAACAAGGTGTTTCTTGGGAAGGTCACTTATCTGGATTTATGGTTGGGGCTTTAGTAGCCGTTGCATTTCGCAAGAAAGGTCCTGTTCCACCTAAGTACCGTTATGAAATTGAAAAGGAAATGGGAATTGAGCCTCCAGATTTAGAAGGAGAATGGAAAGAACGTAGGAGAATTTGGGAAGAACAACAACTTCAAAATCAAGAAAAAATTCGCCAAAGAGTTGAAGCTTTGGAAATGCAAAAACAAATAGATCAAACTTTGAAAAATGAAACGAAAGAAGATAATTCAATTGATAAAAAAAATTCTTCTTCAACCCAAGGTTTTGGTGTTAATTATCATTTTGTTCCTAGGAAAAAGAAAGAGGAATGATTTAAGGTTTCATGAATTGGTGGATTCAAAAATTCAAGGATTCAAGGATTGAAAAATTCAAGGATTCAACAATAAACATTGCACGAAGATACAATGTAGGGACGATTTGCAAATCGTCCGTTGTCAATGTTGAATACCGCAAATTGTAACCAAGCCTAATCGTTATTTTTTTTAATTATCATTGCGCCTTAAATGGGTAACTGTAAATCACATTTCCAACACCGGAATATCCTCAACCTTTGTTTTCTCTAAATAATCCAATAGAATCTCCCCACTCTCCTCTCCGTCTGTAAATATTTCTATCAATGCCGGTCTATCATTCGATTGGAGCTGCTTTAGTTTTAGATGATAAAAATACAAATTACTGAAAATTTATTCCTACTCCAAAACGCAATGATAAATCAAATCTGCTAGGAATGTTTTTAAGGTTGTAGTTGTCTTTTAAATATTTGTTTGATTTTAAATCCGTGAAGTTATTTTGACCCTCCCAATAAAAAATACCCAAGAAATCTATGTTTGTGTAAATTGTTAACCAATCAAGTAATTCATATTCTACTCCAGATCGGATATTTAAACCTATATCACCTCTTCTTATTTTAGGTACAAAAGATGTACAACCGAAAAAATTGCAGTCATTTTTTAAAAATATTGTCTCGGTTCCTCTTAAATAATTTAAACCACCTCCATAAATTAAATTTATCTTAGTATTTATACTCTTTTTTCGATTATAACTAATATTGAATAACTTCACATCTTTTTTTGATATAAATGGATTGACTCTTTGTGCATAATCGCCCATAAAAAAGGATGTTTCAAAACGCATATATTCTACTGATATTGAGGATTTTTCATTAATTTCTCTCTCATACATAAAACCCCAAGAATCATTCAGATAACCACCAAACATATTATTTGGTGCATTGCCATAAGAAGTTTTTTCGGAATTAATTAAGGGCGTATCATCAAACCATTCATGAAGGAGCCCTGTTTGAAATGCAAATCTATTTTTGCCTTGAGACATCACATTCAAGGAGAATATTATAAATGTGAAGATTAGAATTCTTTTCATATTCATTTTTAATTAAAATTATATCCTACTCCAACTTGAAAGGATAAATCCCACCTACTTGGTAAATATTCAATATCATATTTTTCTTTAAAGTAAGTATAGGAATCTTCAACGCCTTCACTTGCATTTAAAATAATAATTCCTAGAAAATCAAAATTTGTATACAAAGTCAATCTTTCTGATGGTGAATATTCAAATCCAGTTCTGATATTTAAACCAAAATCATTTCTATTTACAAGTTTAAAATGAAGTTCATGCCCCCCCCAACTAGCTGGTATCGCTGCTAAAAAAACAGTTTCTCTTCCCCACAGATAATTTACTCCAACACCAAATACCCATTTTATTTTATTATTCAAATCTACTTTTTTAGTGAAAGAACTGTTTATTTTATAGATGTTTTTCCAAGAAATAAAAGGTCCTATATCAAATTCGGTCAAACCAATGCCGTCGGCTTCAACTAGAACTATAGGCAACCTCATATACTCAAGGGATAAAGTAGAATTATTCTTTAAAACTCTTTCATACTGGACGCCATAAGAATCATTAAGCCAACCACCAAATGCATAATGAAAACTTCTTAATTTTTTAGAATTATTGATTGAAGTCTTGTAGGGATTAATGACGTGGGTATCATCAAAAGTATTATGAAACAAACCTAATTGAATTGAAACCCTATTCTTATTTTGAGAGAAAGAAATACTAGGAACAATTGTTCCTAGTATTATAACTATTTTAATCAAATTTTTCATTATTGAACAATTATTCGTTTTACAACTTGCCTATCTTTAAAAGTGAAATTCACGAAATAAACACCTTTTTGCAAATCAGATACGTTAGTCTTAAAATATATTCCTTTTCCATCGAAAGATTTAACTCGCTTTCCACTAACATCAAAAATTTCAACAGGTTTAATCACTTCTCTAGGCAATTCTATTGTAATAAATCCATCTGTTGGATTTGGATAAATAGCAATATCTCCTAAAGTATTCTCATCAACAGAAAGAGGATTACAACTCAAAGTTGCAGAAACATTTACAAAATTCCAAGCTGCAACAGTAGATTTATGTTCTTGAGAACACTCACCATACAAGTTTATTGCAACTGATATAGTGGCTTCCCTCGAATCAGTATATTGAGCAGAACTCATTAACAAAGAAGTCATTGCAAAATATGCAATATTGGCTGCTTTATTCATCCCGATACCAGGGACAAATGAATTACCATCTGTTAAAGTTTGAAACCATTTATTTTGAACGCCTGAATTAATATGAATGCCACCTTTATCTACATTAAAAGGGCAATTAATACAGTAAAAATTACCATTGTAATCTTCAGGCTGTCCTAAATTGTATGTAGCATTGCCATTAGCGTCATAACTACCACTCCAATGCCTACCCATTGAGTTGGGGTCTATAAGAGAACGTTGAAACTGGAGTGAGTTTGGTATAGAATTTCCAATAATCCAATCTGTGTATGTATTATCCAAAGTTAGTGATTGAATAACTGTACCAAAAATATCAGCAAAAGATTCATTTAAAGCTCCCGGTTCATCTTCATATTCCAAATCTGTTGTATGTTTAATAATACCGTGAGTAAATTCATGCCCTATTATTGAAGGTTCATAAGATAAATTGTAATTTGTAGGTGAATAACCAAAATTCAGTTCGTCAATCCCTCCATTGACAAAAAGATGATAAGCATTGACTTCTGGTAACTGAGTTTTTACTCTTACAACCTCTCCATTATTCTTAAATCCATTCCTACCATATTTGTTTCTAAAAAAATTCCAACTATTGATTACATGAAAGTGGGCAGAAGTTTCGGTTAGATAAGTGCTATGCCAATTGGTTTGTGCCTTCCTAGTCTCATTCATATTATTCCAAGAATCGCTATATGATGTAAATTTCTTTGTATGAACGTTTCGACTTAAATTATCAGTATTTAATTCAAATTTATTTATAAACCCACCTCTCCACCTTGCATCCATCCATTGATTTCCATATCCATAAACTTCCGCATAAATATCTTTTTGATTTGAACGCTCTTTTAAAATTGCCCCTGTATTTGCGTCTATAAAATACGTAATTGTCTCAAATCTTGGAGAAATTGTTGTAATTGGAATTTTGTAGGCCAATGTAAATCGGCTGCCTGAAATTATTAATCCTAAATTCTTATAATTATCAATTGACCAAATCAATTCAGCGGATGGAAACCAAGTGGCATTTGGATCATTTCTATCACTTTGTATTTGAATTTCCCATTCTTCACTCTCCCAAGCAAATGTTATCTCTTTGTCTTTCCTTAGACTTTCAATCAAATTAACAATAGTTTCCTTCTTATCTATTTGAGGTATATGTTCTTTTTTTATTGAATCAGCAACCTTTGCATTAATCAATGATAAAGAATTGTTGGTATCATAATGTTCAATACACCCTGCTCCTTCGACAGCAATATCCATGTAAGTTTATTGATATTTATTATGGGTAAAACCAACCAAACTATCAACATGTGAATCTATTAAAATCATGTTATTATTAAAATCAGGAGTATTTTGCCTATACACTTGATACAAATTACCAGGTTGAAAATTATTTGGAGTCTTAAAGTAAAAGAACCCACTCTTTATAGAATCTTTTAGATAAGGTGTAACCATGTTTATATATTGTTGATATTGTCCAAAGCTTAGACTTGACAAAAAGACAATGAAAATTGTTAGTATTTTTGATTTCATAATGAATATTTTAAATTTATAAATAATTTAAATGCTTATCGGATACTTTACCAGTAAGTCTAGAATTATATTTTAATTCTTTAACAGCCACTAGGTTCTCTTAAGAAATTAGATATGATTTTATTTAATTCAATGGTAAGGAAATAGTTACTATTACGGACCAAAGCAATCCGCGTTTATCCGAATTCACCATAAGTGAAAAATCCGTGAGTATCCGCGTTGCTTGCATCAGTGTCATCCGCGTGCCATTACAGCGTATAACCATTTTATTGGAAATAATACTAAAATAATGAATTTACTGGTAAAGATCCCGACAGGCATTTAATTTATTTAAAAAAATTGAAATGTTGATTATTTAATATCGGGAGCTCTAGGCAAATGCAATAGATATTTAAAGATGGAAAAAACAAATATCAATGTTTCACTTTGCCAAAACGAGCTATGATTGAAAAGGAATTTGTAGTTTATCATAATAGTGAGTTTAATAAATTAAATTACCACAACACCACGAACCTATTAAAAAAAAAAAGAATAAACAAAATATTTTAACACTATTTTAATTCTTTATTTGTTGTTTTTTTATTTCAATTGACTTAGAAATTATGAATAGAAAAAAAATACTAAAAAAAATCGGAAGTATAATTTCCGCGTAAGAGTTATTAAACGGCTTACTTTCTAATTTATTGAATAGAAAGATACAGTGGGAGACCTGACCACTATACTTTTCCTTAACACAATTTTAATTTCAAATATAAAACAAGAAAAAATAATCAGAGTTATGCAAAAAAAAAAAATATTGTGGAACTACATCCCCAAAACCGGAAACTCCTCAACCTTTGTTTTCTCTAAATAATCCAATAGAATCTTCCCACTCTCCTCTCCGTCTGTAAATATTTCTATCAATGCCGGTCTATCATTGGATTGGATTTCATAGAATTTATCTAATTGCTCATCTATCTCTTGGATTGAATTCGCTGCGAAATAATTGACATTAAACGCTTCACAAATTGATTTGGCTGAGAAAGAATGTTTGGCTACGAAAAACTCGTCGCCTTGTGGTGTGCTTTGTGGGCCTGGAATAATATTAAAGATTCCTCCTCCTCCATTGTTGATTAGGAAAACTCTGAAATTTGAAGGAATATGGTGATTCCAAAATGCATTGCTGTCATAGAAAAAACTGATGTCACCTGTGATGAAAGTATGTAATTTGTTTTCTCCTACTATTGCGTTTCCGATGGCTGTACTTGTTGAACCGTCTATTCCGCTTGTTCCCCGATTACAGTAGTATTTAATGCTGTTAATCGGGTCAAAAAGTTGTGCGTAACGAATGACAGAACTATTCGATAAATGCAAGTCACTTTGATCAGGAACGGAATCTAAAATCAAATCAAAAACTGATAAATCAGAATAGGGTACAGTCTCCAAATATTGATCATGATTTCCTTTCACCAAGTAATCCAATTGTTTCCACTGTTCTCCATAACGCGAAGTATTTCTTGAGAATCCATCTTCTAACAGGAAATCTAGAAATGCATTGGGTTGCATAGGAATTGAATTGGTTAACGATTGATAAGTGTCCATAAACGGAAATTCTTGACCAATCTTCCAGTTGTTTTTCGCTTTGTATTTTCGCAAATAAGTTTTGATCTTTTTAGAAATTACAGCTCCTCCGATAGTAATCAATAAATCAGGCTGATATAATTCTGGATCGTTCTCTAAGAAACTGGTAATCGTCCTGTCGATACAATGAATAAAACTTTTGTCTTGCAAATTACTAGTGTTTTCTACCACAATTGCAACACTTTTATCATTGGCTAAATTCTTTAATTGTTCGTTCAAATAACCGTTTTTAGGCATTTGACCACACAGAATCATTTTACGGGGAGAATTGTTCCAAATTTCACGCAATTCCTCTTTTTGAACAGAAGATAAGTGCGGATTCAATTCCATTATTTCGGTAAAACCTTGAGCATTTTCAGAAGATGTTTCTTTCTCAATAGTTTTATATAAAGGTTCTGTAAAAGGAAAGTTAATATGAATTGGTCCTCCTTGAGCAGATTTTGCAATATTCATTACCTCATCAATTGTTCTTTTATTGAACCAAGTTTGATCTTTTGAAGTCGGCGCTTCATACAAAGTTGTAGCAGCACAAATATGATTTTGGAATGCATTTTCTTGACGAATTGTTTGTCCATCTCCATGATCTACCCATTCGCTTGGACGATCTGCAGAAACAACAATTAGCGGAATATTTCTGTAGAAAGCTTCGCTAACTGCTGGATAATAATTTAAAAGTGCGGAACCAGAAGTACACATTACCGGAACTGGAGTACCTGATTGTTCGGCCATTCCTAAAGCATAAAAAGCAGCGCTTCTTTCATCTGGAATAACGTAACACTTGAAACGATAGTCATTGGCAAAACTCACTACAAGTGGTGCATTCCTTGAACCTGGTGAAAATACAATATACTTTACTCCATGTTTAAAAAATGATTCTACCAATTGTTGAACCCCTGCTTTCTCACTTACTTTTCCCATTTCCCTTTTAAATTTAGCCAGCAAAGGCCATTTGACACCAATAACTCAAATTATCTAAAACAACTTCTTCATGTAATCCTTAGCTTCCTCAGTGGTAATCAACTTTAATTTCAACAAATAATCGATTACATTATCAAAGTCTGCGTCGAATTTCGCTCCGTCATAGTTCCACTCTGTTTCACTCAACCATTTTGTAACATCGTCCAGTTTCAAACCATATCGCCAAGACAAAATTTCTGGCGTATTTTCGTTTTCTTTTACAAATTTGGCTTTCTTGTTTACTACATCAAGCATCGTTTGCAATTCAGCTTCATATTGTTCAGCAATCTCAGTACGAACAGCTATTACGAAACAAGGCCAAGGTGTTACCACCTCATCAATGTAGCGACATTTCTCTTGTTCTGTATAAGGATGCGTAGTATATTTTTCCCATAAAAATGCTTGTGCTTCATTGTTCTGTAAAGCCCAAAGTCCACCATAAACGTCTCCTACACTATTGAATCTCAATTTATCGATATCCCAACCTTTTTGGTCAGCCAAAACATAAGACATCAAATGCGATCCTGATCCTTCCCGAGAAATTGCGAAAGTTTTCCCTTCTAGTTCATCTGTTCTTTGAATTGATTTATCATCAAAAGGCACATGAATTCCCCAATGTAAAGGCGACTTCACATAAACTTGAATTATTTTAGCATCTAAACCTTGTAAAATAGCTCTTGAAATTCCTTCAGTCAATAAAACAGCAACATCAATAGTTTTGTTTTGTAGACCTTTGATCATTTGACCTGTTCCACCTCCCATATCTTCCCAATGCAAAGCGATGTTTTCTTTTTCGAAATCACCTTCTTGCATGGCTAATCTCCATGGTAAATTAAAATGTTCTGGAACTCCACCTATTTTCAATTTCATTCTATTCTTCATCTCCTAAAAATTGTTTTTCGTATAAATTCTTATAAAATCCATCTTTTGCCAAAAGCTCCTGATGACTTCCCTCTTCCATCACACATCCTTGATCTAGCACAATAATTTTATCTGCTCGTTGAATTGTCGATAATCTGTGAGCGATAACGATTGATGTTCTACCGACAGTTAATTTCTCTGTTGCTTTTTGAATTAATTCCTCACTTTCATTGTCAACGCTTGAAGTGGCTTCATCCAAAATCAAAATGTGTGGGTTGTAAACATAAGCACGAATGAATGCCAGCAATTGCTGCTGACCAGTTGAAAGCACTCCTCCTCTTTCCCCTATTTCGTAATCGTAATTATTGGGCAATTTCATGATGAAATCATGCGCTCCAACAGCTTTTGCAGCTTCAATTACTTGTTCTCTTGAGATGTTTTTATCTCCAAGGGTAATATTATTGATTATCGTATCTGAAAACAAGAAAACATCTTGCAGAACTATTGAAATATTTTGTCTTAAATAGGTTAGATCTACATCTCGAATATCGGTCTCTCCAATAGTAATTGTTCCTTTTTGGTACTCATAGAAACGAGAAAGTAAATTAACTATTGACGACTTCCCTGCCCCTGTTGCGCCTACAAAAGCAACTGTTTGGTTTGGTTTTATCGTTAAATTAATATCTTTTAAAACCCAATCTTCATCTTGGTAGGCAAACCAAACTTTATCGAATTGAATATCTTTTTGAAAGTCAAGATTTCTAATTTCTCCAGCATCTTGAATTACTTCATCTCTGTCTAATGTTTTGAAAACACGTTCAGCACGAACAACTCCTCTTTGCAATACATTGAATTTATCTGCTAATTGACGAATAGGTCGGTACAACATATTTACCCAAAGTGTAAACTTCACAATTGTTCCAGTTGAATCTGCCGCTTCAGAAAGTCCGCTAGAAATTGACCAAGCGCTAAAAACGATTAGGAAAGCGATAGATAAAGAGGTAAGGAATTCTACTACTGGAAAGAAGATTGAATTGGCCCAAATGGTATCAACATGCGCTTGTCTGTGACGTGCATTAATTTCTGCGAAACGTTCTTTCTCAACTTCTTCACGGTTAAATAATTGAAGAATTGACATTCCTGTTAAACGTTCTTGCACAAATGTATTCAAGCGATTGACTTCAACACTTTCTTTTTGGTAAGCTTTCTTCATTGCTTTTGCGAAAATTCGAGTTGCAATTAAAAGCAGAGGAATTGGCAATAAAACAAAGACAGTGAGTAATGAATTTGATAGAAACATCCAAACAATAATCGTTACAAGGACAAGAATATCCTTGAACATATTGATTAATCCTTGTGAGAATATTTCAGAAATGGCTTCTAAATCTGATACAATCCGCGTAACCACAGATCCGATTGGCGTTTGGTCAAAGTATTTCATTTTAAAAGACATCATATGTTTGAACAACTTGATTCTGATATCTTTGATGAGTGACTGGGCTAAAAGATTGGCGAAAAATGTCGTGAAAAACTGGAAAACAGCTTCAAGAATAAGCATTCCAATAATGACTATTGTCCAATATAAAAGAGCATCAGCATTTTGACCTTTATCGATATATTCGTCAACCATGTTCCCGATTATACTTGGGCGAAGTGGCGAAACGACAGCTAATCCTAACGTAAAAATAAACGCTAAAAATAAATATTTCTTGTATGGTTTTACATAAACGAACAAGCGTTTTAGAATGTAAAAATCAAATATTGGTTTTTTGGTATCGCCCATGGTGCAAAAATAGCCTGTCGAATGAGATTTCCTTGTATTTAAAGTATAAATTATTGTAATAACATTAGAAACATTGATTGCGTAAGAAAGTTCAACAATTCAAAAGACAACAATAATTCGACGTTACAATGTATGAACCTTTAATAATGATGAATTCCCAAGGTTCAACAATCATTCAGAGAGAAAACGTTGGGTTGTTTTGCAAAACCTTCTGAATCATTGTTAAAATAAGGACAAATTCATGGAGTGAAGATGTTTAAAAACCCCACTAATTTTCGATAAATAAAAGTTGAAGATAGCTAATTCAAAAAGTAGCATTAACTTTGCACACTACAATATAAGATATGTCATATAAAAAAGGTGAAATAGAGGATTTAATTTTTGGAGTTCATGCTGTAATTGAAGCAATTGATGCCAGAAAAGAAATCAATAAGATAATGATTCAACGTGGAATGGATAAAGCGCTCTTTAAAGAGTTAAAAGAAGCTTTAGCCAACAAGAAATATACGTTACAATTTGTTCCAGCCGAAAAACTAAATCGATTGACGCAAAAGAATCACCAAGGTGTGATTGCGTTTATTTCTCCTGTGATTTATCATGAAGTGTCTGATGTTTTAACAGATGTTTTTGAAAGAGGAGATATTCCTAATTTCTTAGTGCTTGACCGTATTACGGATGTTAGAAATTTCGGAGCTATTGCAAGAACTGCAGAATGTTCAGGTGTTCACGCGATTATTATTCCAGATAAAAATTCAGCATTAATTACAAGTGATTCTATCAAAACTTCTTCTGGAGCGTTAACTAAAATTCCTGTTTGTAAAACAAAGGATCTTAACGAAGCTGTTTCTTTCTTAAAAGAATCTGGTTTGCGTATTGTTGCGTGTACAGAAAAAACTCATGATTTAGTTTTCGATGTTACAATGACTGGTCCAACAGCAATTATTATGGGTTCTGAGGAAGATGGTATTTCTTCAGAGTTATTGGCACTTGCACATCAGAGAGCTAAAATTCCACTATTGGGAACGGTTTCTTCTTATAATGTTGGTGTTTCTGCTGGGATTGTATTGTATGAGAAAATGAGACAGATGATTTTGAGTTAATAGATTCAAAAGAAATTTATAGATACTGGCCGAGGATTAATTTTCTCGGCTTTTTTGTTGGATGATGGAGGTTTGTGGGCGGCGGTGCTGCTTTTTTTTAACCGCAGTGTTAGAGGAGGTTTCGCAAAGGTCGCGGAGGAGATACACCTGCGGTAAATGAGGAAACAGAGAGGTTTGGGTTGGTTAGTGGCGGTGCCACTTATTTCTAACACAGAGAACACAGAGGGTTTTCACAGAGATACACAGAGGATTCACCTGCGGTGAATGGAGAAACAGAGAGGTTTGGGTTGAGTTGGTGGCGATGCCAATTATTTCTAATATAGTGAACACAGAAACACACTGATCTTGACGATGTGAGGCCTTTCACAATTATGTAAAACTTTCCGAAGTAGAGATGCACAAACGACATTGATTTGAAGTGAATAGAGAAAATTGATTTACCCTATTATCCTTCAAAAAAAATCTGCGAGATCTGCGGAAATCTGCGGGAGAAACACTATCTAAAATCGCAAAATCAATGGTGGAATTTCTTCCAAGTGTTCGATTCTAACTAAATCAGATTTTCCTTCGTGTTTTTTCTCGGGGTCGAATAATACTCCTCGGATCCCAGCATTTTCTGCTCCTACTACATCAGCATTTATGTCATCTCCTATCATTATAGAGTTGGCTGCTTTTGCTTTTGTACGTTTTAACGCGCCTTGGAACACCAGTGGATGTGGTTTTGCTTTTCCAACTTCTTCACTGCACAATACATCATCAAAAAAGTGAAGTATTCCACTATTTTCTAATTTTGTAAATTGAACTTCTTTGAATCCGTTAGTGATGATGTGTAAATTATAATTGTTATTCTTGAGATCTGTCAAGACTTCTTTTGTGGATGGAAAAAGATGCGTTTGAAAAGGAGAGATTTCGAGATAACGGTTCCCCATTTGTTCCCCCATCTTTAAATCATCAATATTAAATTCTTTTAATGTATCTGTAAATCGACCATTTCTCAGTTGAATTTTATCAATTTTACCTTGTGCATAATCTCTCCAAAATCTTGCATTCACATCTCGATAAATAGTCATGAAAGCATCAAATGAAGAAGAATGATCGCTCAATTTTAGTTCGTCGTATATAATACGCAATGCACTTTCGGAGTTTTTATCGAAATCCCACAGTGTTCTGTCTAAATCGAAGAACACATCTTTTATAAAATTCATAACATTAAATCTTTGATGAAATACGTTCCACCAGTAATGATGAAACAATCTATCGTAAGGAACAAGATAATCAACGGAAATGTTTGTTTATAGTGCTTATAAAACTTCGCAACTACGATTGTTCCTACTGGAATTGAGAGAAACAAAGGAAATGCCCAGTAAGAAAAAATTCTACCTATTTTTTGTTTATAGCGAATTACTCTTCTATTGCTTTTGGTAAACTTCCTTCTAACAGGAATTACTTTTCCTTTGAGTTGCGCTTTTTTGACACGCTTTGCATGTCTTTGAACTGAAAGATTCATGAAATAACTACTTCCAAAGTAAAATAACGTTGCAGAAATATATCCTCCAATAGAACATACGATAAAAGTCTCCCAAAAAGTTAATCCAGCAGCTGGCCCGGCCAATGGAGTAAACATGAACTTCCATGAACTAAATAATGCGAAGCTTATGTAAGTCCACATCACTATATTATACTTTTTCTCCGTAAGCAAGATCGCCTGCATCTCCTAAACCTGGAACGATGTAAGCTTGTGCTGTAAGTTCAACATCTACTGCTCCTACCCAAATTTTAGTTGATTTCGGTAACTTTTTCTCAATAAAGTTTAAACCTTGTTCTGTTGCTATTCCAAACACTAAATGAATTTGCTTTGGTGTTCCATATTTTTTCAAAACTTGATAAACACCCGCCAAAGAATTTCCAGTGGCTAGCATAGGATCACTTATGATTAATACTTTTCCATCCAAACTTGGTGATGCACAATATTCAACTTCGATTTCAAATTCTTCTTTTGAAGTATGCTTTCTATAAGCACTCACAAATGCAGAATCTGCTTTATCGAAATAATTTAATAATCCTTGATGCATTGGGATTCCAGCGCGTAAAATCGTAGCTAAAACAATTTCATCATCACATGTATTCATCATCGCTTCCCCAAGTGGAGTCGTAATTTCTTTCTCTGAATACTTCAGTGTTTTTGAAAGTTCGTAAGCCATTATTTCGGCTATACGTTCAATATTTCTACGAAAACGCAAACGGTCTTTTTGCACCTTAGCATCACGAATTTCAGAAAGAAATTGATTGAATATCGAGTTGTTTTTTGAAAAATCAGTTATCATAGTTCCAAATTTAGGTCTAAAATAATACGTTATTACAATATAGAGAGAATTATGTTGATTTTTTTGGATTTTTAAGATTTGTTTAGGAATAAGATATTAACACAAGACCACGAGACACACCACGAAGTAGCACCGAAGGTAATCTCGCGGTAGCTTACGTTAATAATTAAACATTATAAACTAATAATTAAAAAAATTGCCCTTGTTTTGTTACACTATTTATTGAAAATTGCCCTTGCTTTGTTACACTATTTATTGAAAATTGGGTTTATTTTGTTACATTTACATCAAATTACATTAAGCTATGGTTTTGAAAAGAGAGCGGTTCAAGCAATTATTGGCTTGGAAAGAAAAAAAGAACAGAAAGCCTCTAATATTGAGGGGAGCAAGGCAAGTTGGTAAAACGACACTAGTCAAGCAATTTGGTGAAACATATCAAAACTTTATTTACTTAAATTTAGAAAAATCAGATCATGCTAACTACTTCCTAAAAACGGATGATATTGATCAAATTATCAATACGATATTTCTAGTTAATGGAATCAAACTAGAGCAAAAAAACAATACACTTCTTTTAATAGATGAGATTCAAGAAGTACCGAAGGCAATTCAATTATTGAGATATTTTTATGAAGATGCTCCTGAATTACATGTCATTGCAGCAGGGTCACTTCTTGAATTTGCATTGGACAAAGTGGCTAGCTTTCCGGTAGGTAGGGTAGAATTTTTATATTTGAATCCTTTCAATTTCCGAGAATACATCATGGCTATTGAACATGAATCATTACTTAACGAATTAGATATTGTTCCAGTAAACGATTACGCTCACCATACTTTAATGAAAGAATTTCATCAATACGCTATCATTGGAGGAATGCCCGAAGTTATTAAAAGCTATGTTGAGTCAAATGATTTAACTATTCTACCAGAAATCTATGAAAGTATTTGGACCTCGTACAAAAGCGATGTAGAAAAATATGCTAAAGGTCCTGTTTCAAGTAAGGTACTTAATCACATTATAAATACCGCTCCATTCTATTTATACGAAAGAATCAAGTTTCAAAATTTCGGAAATTCGAATTATAAATCACGAGAAGTTGGTGAAGCATTTAGAGACTTAACAAGCGCAAAAGTTATTCAATTAATTTATCCAACAACTGCAATAGAATTTCCAGCTATTCCAGATTTAAAGAAATCACCACGATTGCAAGTTTTAGATACAGGCTTAGTAAATCACACATTAAGAATTGCTCCAGATTTATTATTAACTGAAGATTTAAGTGAAAGCTACAAAGGTTCTCTATTACCCCACATAATAACTCAAGAGGTCATTTCTTTACAAACATTCAAGTCGGAATTACCTAACTTCTGGGTTCGCGAAAAATCTCAATCCTCATCAGAATTGGATTTAATATTAAGTCACAGAAATATGTTAATCCCAATAGAATTCAAATCAGGAAAAACAGGTACTTTAAGATCATTGCATGAATTCATAGACCGATCCAATCATCCTTATGGAATTAGAATGTATGGTGGAGAATTTAACGTAATTAAAACCAAAACACCTAAAGGAAAAGAATATTACTTAATGAATTTACCCTATTATTTAGGTACTAAAATTTATGATTATATCGAGTTGTTATTGAACGATTATAAGTTTTAAGAAAATAGATTTTCACTTTAAACCGACCTCGAAATGCAATCTCCCGTTAACCTAGTAAAATAAAAATCAGGCGATGTGGCTAAAATCATCACTTAAAAACCCAACCGAATTTCCAATTATAAACAACTCATTATAATGAATCTGGAAATCAATTCTTTTCTATTTATTTTTTTTATTAATATTACCACTTTTATTCAAAGCCTCCGAATATAATTGCATATAGTAATCCTCTGTTTGATCAACTTTAATATTTTTAACATAAAGATTATCTTTAGAAATTCCATAATTATCCTCTAATTCCTTTAGAATAGATTTTTTATAACGCATGTCGACTTTCATTTTACCAATCCAAAAAGGAGGCTTAACTATATTAGCGTCCGTATTATTAGACTTATAATAATTATTCTTTGCGTTAATATAGCTACCCAAATTCACATATTCCTCTCTAGTATCAGGTAAAGGCGAAAAAGGGAAGAACAAAAAGCACCCATCTTGAGACCTTAGTCTTGGATTCTTCAATGACGGTTCTATAAAGAAGATATCGTTTATTTGAAGTCTCCTTTCAAATAGATTGACTGATTCCTCTGAAATAGGATTCTTTAATAGCTTATAATTACTATCATTTACTAATATTGGTTGAAAATGCTCTTTAAACAAAACATAAAGAGCACCATCTTTATTTTCACAACAATTTTGCTCATCAAAACATGCGAAAAATAAACTAATAAAAAAATCAGAAGACCAGTCTAATAGCCTAGTGGGAACACCAAAATGTTGAAGGTTAATCATATGTTCTAGTGGGTCAAAAGATTTTTGATAAAAAGAACGTTCACCTTTTATTAACCTTTCAAATACTGAAGCTTCTATTTTACTTGCATTTTCATTATGATTACGAAACAAACTTGGTTGCAATGCCCATTCTTCATTTATTTGCCCTCTGTAAATCAAAGAACCCTTGGGACTGTCATCTAAGTTCAGTAAACTAATAACATCATCTACACATTTAATCTTCCCCTCTCCAAAAAGATAATTATTATCTAAAATATGGTCAAAATGATCCTGAGCTAATGCTAAACCGTTATAGTCCTTAATCGTCCTGTAGTTATATACTTTATTAAAAAGTATCTCCTCCTTGTTTCCAGCAATAAATAAATTATTTATTATTGGGCCATTTTCTTGTTTAAATTTTTGAATTGTAGAACCGTATTCATACGGCAAAACAACATTCGATACATTTTTATTTATTGTTTTTTGAATTATCAGACCATTCGAACAAAAATATATTTTTATCTCGATTTTCAAAGGTTTTGCATTATCCTCATTATCAATTATACAGTTTTCTTGTAAATCAATTAGTTTACTTTGATACTTTTTTACTTGTTTAAGTATTTTTTGTTCTTTGTTCCCCATTACAAAGTCGCCATATAAGATTGCAAAATAATTGTAGCACTTACCTCGTCAATCAACTCTTTCTGCTGTCTTTTCTTTTTGGAAACACCTCCTGCGATTAGTGAATGCATAGCCATTTTGGAAGTAAATCTTTCATCCATCATCACTATTGATAACTCTGGGAATTGTTTGTCTAATGCTTCTTTAAATAAGCGAACATTTTGGGAGCTGTGGGAATCTTCCATGTTTAGTCGTTTTGGTTCGCCAAGAACAAGTGTTCCTACATTTTTCTCTTTAACTGTTTTAATTAAGAAAGTCATCACTTCTCTTGTGGGAACAGTTGTTAATCCTGAAGCGATAATGTTATTTTCGTCTGTAATTGCTATTCCGGTGCGTTTCATTCCGAAATCAATTGCTAAAATTCTTTTCATTTACTCTTTAATAAATTTTTGCTTTGCTATTACCTCATTTTGATTGTAAAGCGCCACATAATAAATCCCACTTGGATATTTCTTTGTTGAAACTATTAAATGGTTTCCATCCATTTCTTTCTCATTCATTACTTTTCCGCTGTTGTCGAAAATCTTAATTTTATTTGCTTTTTCAGCTTGTTCCCATTCAATATGCAAATTATCTTTTGTTGGATTAGGATAGATTTTCATTTGCTCAGGAAGATTTTCTCCAAATGTATTTAACGCGCTTTTACGAAAACCAAAAGCATACTCACCTTTTAATACTTCGGACAATTCCATTCTCCCAGAACCATCCGTCAAACTTCCTTGGTTAAAAGGAACATAAAACTCATATTCCTGCCAAGCTGATTTTTGATCAGGTCTCCACAATAAAACCAAACTATCTTCATTAAAGGAAATTCCGTTGTGATCTTTCATTAATCCATTGTCCAAATTTCCAGCTGCAGTATTTCGACTATCGTAAAACAATCTTGCTTTTGCTTTAAAACTATTAGAAATAATTCCATCTACTTTCCAGTATCGGTCAGGTGAAATCACATATTCAAATCCTAAATTTGAATTATTAAATCCATCCGGTGCCACTCGATAATGTTCAATTCTTAAAAATGAAGAATCATCCTCTTCTTGAACATTCAAGTAGAAATATGCATAATTCAATTGTTCAGTTGATGTTGTAGTAATTACCACATCTTCTCCAGTCACAGCGTTCAGTAACTTACTTTCCTTATTCAAATAAACCATAACTGGATCAAAAGGCACCAAAACATCAACATTTTGAGTCGCACCTGAAATGTTTTTGACAACAGAAAAAGTATTCCAATTGGCATCCACAAAAGTGATTTGAACTGGAACATCTTCGAAATAATCTGGAGCTTCAAAAAGTTTTTGTTGAATAAATACTTTTACATCTAATTGGCTTCCTTGGGTATTCACAATAAATGAATCAACTTCGAATCCGTTAAATCCTGGATTAAAAATGTAATTATCAAAGAATTTATCAGCATTATATCCTGTTGAACTGGTTAACTCATCTCTAAATTCTTCGGCATTGATACTTTTTAAAGCATAGTTTGTTTGAATTGCTTTTAGACCTGCAAAGAAGTCAGCATCGCCCATGTGGGATCTTAAATTATGCATTAAAGTTGCTCCTTTATTATAGGTATGCGTTCCATAAGTTGCATCATGCGGAACTCCAGAAATTGACAAAAATCCTCCATCATCAAAATGCGCTTTTTGAATTACGTTTCGATGAACGCCTTTTAATTCATTAATATAGCTTTCATAATCGTAAACATGTTCTAAGAATATCGACTCACTATAAGATGCCAACCCTTCGTTAATCCACATGTCTTCTGCTGTTCGGCAAGTCACTAAATTTCCCCACCAATGATGAGAAAGTTCATGCGCCATTAATGTTTCGTAAGACAAACTTCCATCAACTGCAAATTTCGGATACATCACACAAGTGGCATGTTCCATCGCTCCTCCATTAAAAGGAACTAATGCAAATGCAATTTTATTCCAGACATAAGGCCCATAATTGGCTTCGTAAGCATCCATTGCGACAAACAAATTGGAAAACGAATTCTTCATATCCGTTGTATCTTGTGGTGTTGCGATTAACATAACTGGTGTTTGAGCATTTGTCAAACTACTAGTGAATGTCTGAGCCACGTGCGTATATGGAGCCGCTCCAACACATGCCAAATAAGTTGGGATTTCTTCATCTAAAATCCAACGGCGAATATTCTCATTGTTCGACCCTACACTTTCACTTTGGATATATCCATTACTGTAAGCTGTAATTGTTGAAGGAGTTGTTATTTCAATATCATAAGTTGCGCGTTCTTCGAAATTATCAAAGCATGGATGCCAAGTACGACCATAATTATGAGGTTCAGATTGAAATGCAACACCCAGATTATAAGCGTAGTTTCCTGAGAAATAAAATCCACCAAATCCAGAAGGGTCTGTTTGCGGCGTTCCTCTATAAAAAACGGTTACCTCACTTTGATCTCCTGTACTCAAAGGAGTTAAGAAATCGATACGTAAAAGTGTATCGTTGTAAGCATAAGTCAAATGATTGTTAGCTATTTTTACAGAATCGACAGTTAATTTCAGTAAATCCAAAGAAATACCATCAATCGCATTCATTTTACTTTCAAAACTCACTTTACAAGAAGCGGAAAGTGTTTGAGTTGACATCTGTGTCAAGTCCATTTTAATTTGATAATCGAGGACATTAATTGTGTCGCTGCGCATATTATCAATCTCTCCATTGGTTTGACTATAACAAGAAATTGAAGTCGCCAAAAATAAAAACAGAGTATAAATTATTGTATTGTATCTTCTCATTTTGAATGTATAAAAGTGCGAAAAATCTGAATGCTTGACGAATTTAGTGTTAAATCAAAGAAAAACGAAAGTTATACTTAATAAAATACCAAGTGTATATGCCGATACACTTTTAAGAAGTATTAATACGACATTTAAAACTATAATCGATAGAAGTCATTAATTTTGTTTCCATGACCAAGGAACAAGCACATTTATTTTTCCCAAACCCTAAAGAAGAGGATTTGGAGGATTTATGGGAACAACGATTATTCGAACAGAAGCAATTCTTTCTAACGCGTCCACCGTTGCGAGTAGTTTGGATGTCGAGATTAAAGAAATTAGAAAAGCAGTTTGAAGCTTATTTGGTTTTAACAGATCAAGAAAATCTGAAGGAAAATATTCAAAATCATTTAGAAAGTGAAATTTTTTTCTCAGATGAATTTGTAGCCGCATTTCATCAATTTCACAAGCAGAGAAATGTTTATAAATCTAAACTTCTGCAAGCACAAACTTATGATGCGCTTGTTAATGTCATTGACGAATGGTTGGCGACCGAGTTTCATTACGCGGAATTTTGGAAAGTTGAAGAAAGTGAGCACAACGAAATTGAGGTGATTCGCAGTAAGGAGCCAGATCCTATGGACTTATTAAAAGACTTGAAAGAAACAGAAAAGTTAATTGATTCAAAAAGAATTAAGGACCTTAAAGAGAACTACAATATTCTCTCTGAAAACGTAAAGAAAGAAGTAAAAAGATTAACTTTGTTGACGAAAGTATAGATATGGAAGGACAATTTGACAAATTAAAAATACAGCTAGAACAACAAGAGTGGCCGAGTTTATACCTATTTAAATTCATCTCTCCTAGCGACAATCACAAAATTGCATTAATCACAAATATGTTTGATGAAGTTTCGGATATCACAATTCGTCCTTCAAGCAAAGGAAAATATACAAGTATTAGTGTAAAAGAAATCATGATGAGTGCAGATAAAGTGATTGAATTGTATGAAGAAGCTGCTAAAATTGACGGTGTAATTATATTATAATGGTACTACTAGTAATTGATATTAAACAAGCAATAGCTAATATTGCATGGATTACATTGTTCATTTCACTTTTCTTAATTGCCTACCGCATTCTTGTGAGAAGAATGAAAAGTGGTCAAATTGAGAAAAAACTGTATTTAACTTTACATCCAATTGAAAAAGATCCTGCGCTTGGTGTAGTTCCAATTTTTATGGAAATGAATACACCAATGAACGTTGAAGTAAGTGTTTTCTCGACTGATGATTCTATTCATAAAGTAATTGAACACAAGACTTATAAAAAAGGAGGAAACATTATTCAATTTGATACCCGTAACTTTGAGAATGGTTTTTACTTCTATCAAGCAAAGACAGAAAATCAAAAGACAAGAAAACTTATTGAAATAAGGAATTAATGCTTTAGATTTATAATGTAATCCTAAAGAATACTTTATCCTTTAAAAACATAAATTATGAACAAACTAATCGTTTTAGCACTTCTACTTAGCTTATTCTTCAACGCTCAATCTCAAGTAGATTTTGCACCGAAATCTTCTTTTAAAGTTGAAATTGGTCTTCCTAATAATGTGAGTAATGTCGCTTTTCGTGAATTATTGCAAGGATTAGTAGTCGTTACGCCATCTTTTCAACACACCTTTGAAAATACTCTTTCCATAGGTGCAGGGATTCGATATGGTTTCTTCAATGTCAATGAATTTAAAAACAATGTTGACTTAACAGGTGCAATTCATATTGCTGGAGCATTTGTGAAAGTTGGACAGGAAAAATATTATGGAAATTTCGGAGTTGATTACGGAGTGAGAATTGGATACGCAGCTAACTTTTTTGCTACAAACTATAATGATTCATTAAGAGGTAAACCTTTTATTAGTGATGCAGTATTCGTAGAACCAACACTTGGATTATCCTTAATGGCAACTGAAAAAACTTCTTTCAGATTGGCTTTAGGTTATGCACTTCATGGATTTAAAACATCTCCATACCACATGGGAGTTGATACATTTAGTGGAATAAACAACTCTAAATTGGACAAAAACACAAGCTATTTCACAATTGGATTTGGTTATTCGTATTACTTCGGTAAAATGTAGGAATAGATTTAATTCAACTGATTATTGATAAACTCTAAAAGATAATTCTTGTTTAGAGTCAGTTCATTAGATGAATCTAATTTTTCTTATCCTCTATTCTTTTCACCCAGTTTTCTTCACGTTTAAGAAAACGATTGAATTTATTTGGTAACTCTATTTCGAACGAGAGTTCTTCATTTGTTTTAGGATGCTTAAAAGAAATTCCAACTGCTGCTAAAAACATTCCTTTGTACTTCAGCGTAAATCCTTTTTTACCATATTGCTTGTCTCCAACAATTGGGAATCCTAATCTTGACAAATGAATTCTCAATTGATGCTTTCGTCCTGTTACTGGTGAAAGTTTGATCAACGAGATCCATTCATTTTTAACGGATGGAAAAATAGCCATAGACTCAAAATAAGTCACTGCGCTTTTCCCGTCAATTGAACTATTTAATGTTCCGCGCCCCTCTAGCCTTCCTTGAACAATTGCTTGATAAGACTTTTTCATCTCCCGATTTTCAAACATCCTGCCCAATTCAACGCGTGTACTGTGTGTTTTTGCAACCACAACAATTCCATGAGTTGGTGCATCTATTCTATGAGCTGGCAAAGGAATGGGAAGATAATCTTTAGCTGAACTTTTACTTACGTGATCGGGTAAAGCATTCTGAAGGGTTTTAAAAGTATTTCCGGAAACAGGAATTCCTGCAGGCTTTTCCACAATTGCCAATTCTTCATCTTCATAAACGACATTTAACTCAATCTCAAAATATTTATGATCAACGATTTTGCTTTCATAAAGGACAATTAAATCTCCTTGATGAACATAGTCACCAGATTTCGCTAGTTGATTATTTAAATAAATTTGATCCCTTGACAATGCCTTTTTAACTCCTTTTCTGGAAGAAATAGTGACCAGTTTCCCGACCAGATAATCATAAATTCTTGTTGAATCTTCACAAGCCTTCACTGCAAGCTTTTCGATTTCAGTTTTTTGTAAAGGAAGAGAATCAGACATATTTTAGAATAAATTGTAAAGATTAGATTTATTAGTGCTTGATCGACTAATCAAAAAACACTTTGATTTCTTGTGCTTTCACACGTGAACGAACCCATGTATCAACACGTTTTTTGTCTTCTTTTTTTATGCCTAAAGAATCCAGAGTAAAAAGCACTATGGCTGTTTCATAAGGAGTATCTAATGAATCTTTAAACTTATAAGAACTGGCATAAGTACAAGTTTTAAGCTGCGGATAAATTGTTCTTATTTCATTTAACAAAACACGTCCCATGTACTGGTTTTTCTGAATACTGTCTAGTTTAGAATCACGCAATTTCACTTCATTTAAAAGATGAGATAATTCTTCTCGTAATTTTAAAGTTTCATCATTATTGTTATTATTATCCGAAAAGTTTGAAAACGTAAGTCCTTGTTGGATAATGATATTTGCATCTTTTATTTCAAAATCATGAACTTTATCCTTAATCACTTCTTTTTGTGATTCATTTAATTCAGTTCCTCCATAAACTAAAGTGATTTCTCTTTTGTTTTGATTAACATCACTTTTCAAAAGATAATTCCCTTCAAAAAGGCTCACATTCGCTATATAGTTACTTGCTTTTTCAGAAAATTTTTCGTTTTGAACCAATCCATAACCAAAGTAAACACTAGGTAAAATAACTACAAAACTCACTATAGTTATCCATCTGTTAACTTTCTTCTTTTGCTTGTCATCAACAATTGTTCGGATAGGCAATTTTAATAACTGCGTAACAATTACCGATGCAATCGCAATAAACACGGTGTTAATTGTAAACAAATACATTGCTCCAAGGAAGAATTCTAATTGACCTGTTGCTAAACCATAACCTGCTGTACATAAAGGAGGCATGAGCGCAGTTGCGATTGCAACCCCTGGAATCACGTTTCCTTTATTCTTACTGGTAATAGCAATAATTCCTGCTACACCACCAAAAAATGCAATAATAACATCATATATTGTCGGACTTGTCCTGGCAAGCAATTCAGAATGTGCAGTTGAAAGTGGACTTAAAGAAAAATACAGAAAAGAAGCGATTAAACTGGCTCCTACAGCAAATGAGAAGTTTTTTATTGCCTTTCTAAATAAATCAAAATCATAAGTCGCAATACTGTAACCCATGACATTTATAGGTCCCATCAAGGGCGATATAAGCATGGCTCCAATAATTACAGCAGTTGAATTCACATTCAATCCAACAGAAGCCACAACTATAGCGAATACTAAAATCCATAAATTCGTTCCTTTAAATCTTAATCCTTTGAGAATTTCTGCGTGGATAAAGTCATGCGATTCAACTTCAGAGTCTAAACTAAAGTACTCGGTGATTTTTCTAAAAGCTTGCGCTGGCGTCATCTTAATAGTTAATTTGTGTCAAATATAGTATAATGAAAATAAGTTTGAAGAAAATGTTAAAAATAATGATGGTTAAATACACAATCTCATATTGGAGTGTTCAAAAACCTTAGAAAATAAGTATTTCAAGAACCTTAAAAAGAGACATATCAATCGTATTAGCCACTATGACTTTAACTGAAAATGGCGAATAAGTTTTCCATAATTTCAATAACTTTTCAACAAAATACCAGTTTCATTTTTATTGAAGAAGATAAGCGTTACCTTTGTCCACTTGCAAAAATAAAGAGAGTGATATGTTAACATTAGAGCCAAAAGAGCTACCCATTCCAGAATTACATCGCTATTTATTAGGCGCTATTGGACCGCGTCCGATTGCATTTGCATCAACAATTGATGAAAATGGAACTCCTAATTTAGCTCCTTTTAGTTTCTTTAATATTTTTAGTGCGAATCCACCAATTTTAATTTTTTCACCGGCAAATAGTGGACGTACTGGAAAGACAAAAGACACTTACGAGAATGTAAAGAAGGTTGCGGAATGCGTTATCAATGTCGTGAATTACGACATGGTAGAGCAAATGAGTTTGTGTTCTTCTCCTTATGAAATAGACGTCAACGAGTTTGTGAAAAGCGGCTTAACTCCTATTCCATCGGAAAAAGTAAAACCATTTCGCGTAAAGGAATCTCCTGTACAATTAGAATGTAAAGTCATTGAAGTAAAAGAATTAGGAACTGGCGGAGGCGCTGGAAATCTAGTAATTTGTGAAGTGGTAAAAATCCATATCAATGAAGCTATTTTGGATGATAATCGCATGATTGATCAACACAAGATTGATTTAGTTTCGCGAATGGGAGGAAATTGGTATTGTCGTGCCAACAAAGATTCGATGTTTGAGGTAGAAAAACCTGTTACAGCAATCGGAATTGGATACGATAAAATTCCGGAAGACATTAGAGCAAGTTCAATCTTAACTGGAAACGATTTCGGGAAATTAGGGAGTTCAGAAGCACTTCCAAATGAAACAGATGTTAACGAACACAAGTTAATTGAATTATCAGAACTTTTTGTAACTTTAGAAGATGAACCAGCCAAATTAGAGCTTGAACTTCATAAATTAGCCAAGAATCACTTGGAGAAGAATGAAATTGAAGCCGCTTGGATGACACTATTAGCATTTAATAACCAATAAAATAAAACAACAACATTATGTTTAGCATTTCGGGAATAGTAAAAGTGAAAAAAGACACTGAACAAATCACTGAGAAATTTAAGAAAAGAGAATTTGTAATTACAGATGGTTCTGGAAATTACCCTCAAGATATCTTATTTCAATTGACACAAGAACGTACAGATTTAATGGACAACATCAACGTTAATGACGCGGTGAATGTTACATTTAACTTAAGAGGTCGTGAGTGGACAAACCCTCAAGGTGAAGTAAAATACTTCAATTCTTTAGACGTTTGGAGATTAGAAAAAAGTCAAGGTGGTGGAGCTCCAACTCCAATGGATATCGCTCCAGCAAGTGCTGATAAGGCGGAGACATTAGTAGACGAAGGAGACGACGACCTTCCTTTTTGATTAGAAGACGCGATAACGGCGTTGGAGTAAATTTTAAAATCGGTTGTTGACAAATGTCAACGCCCTAAATTTTAAAATTAACTCCGCCTTGTTCTAGCGCCTTCTAATTCAAAAATTGAGATTTAGGAATAAACATTAGATTTGAATTTTAAAATCCCCATTTGATGAGATTGTATCTTGTTGATGGGGATTTTTTATTGGATTTTATGATTCTGGAAGGAGATTAATTGGTGGAAACCCAAGGCCACGAGAAGCTTCGCTGAATCTCGCGGCAGCTTGGGGGTTGATATTTATCAAAATCAGCACCGCCCTGACCATTAGCTATAAAAATCACAGCATTACCGCCTACATCACTACTAAATTTAATTGTCAAACCCTCTTTTATATAACTCTCATCTACCGTTTTTAAAACTGGTTCACTAACCTTTGTAGTTAAAGCATCCTTAATCCCCTCTACCTCCTTTTCTATCTTCTCAACATTCTTGTTGAATTTCTCTAAATGTTTAGCAAAATCTTTTAGAGATTCTATTTTAGAACGATTAATCTTCCAACCTTTTCCTAAGCCAAACAATTTAACATCTATTGGTTTTTCGTTGGTTTGTTCATGATTATGAGAGTGTAGTTATTCATTAATTTTACTCATGAATATATAGTTCTTATTAGAATCATATAGAATTTTATGATACTGGGAAGAAGAGATAATTGAAATTGGATCTTCCATTACTTGAAGTTTATTATTTTCAAAATAAAAATCTAAAGTATCATCGTTTATAATGAACATTTTGTTAAGAAAAACTCGAATTGAATCTTGTTTATTAAAAAGACATTTTTTTCCAGTATTTTCATCTATAGAGTCTACTACCCAAATAGCGTTATTACTCAAATCAAATGTCTTGTTTTGATAATATATTGTTGTGTCTGTAGCATTATATGGTTCTATGAACTCTTTGATACAATTTAATTCGTTTAAAAAGGTGAAGTTTTGTCCAATTTTCAAATGGTGGTCAACCGTTAGAATTTTGAATCTTTGTAAGTAGTTTAGAAAAACTAATTCTGAATTTTTTTTATCAATAGCAAAATATCTATTGTCATAGGTATCATTCAAAGAATTAAATACTCTACTTTTAAAGTAAATAAATCGATTGATTTCGTATTCACTATAATGCTTATCAAATAATTGCGTACTTATTTGATAAATTGAAGTAATACTATCTTTTCTTTGAGTTAAAATTATGGGCTCTAAAATTCTTCTTAATTTCAAAAAGCATTCTCCATTCATTTTCTTCTGATTGACGCTAATTTTAGTTGCTTCCACACTTTTTTTTAATTTCTTGTCTAATGAAGATCCATTTTTTAAATTTTTAGATTCATTTTCGCATGAAATCAGAATTAGCACAACCAAAGCTAAATTCATTGTATATCCAAGAAGTAGTTTTATATTCATAATTATCTAAAATTTTCTGTTTTTATTTTCGGCGTCCTTACTTCACCATTTATAAGATCCCAAATAGTAGTATCTCCGTTAAATAGATGCCATTGCCTCAGCTACATTATTCTCGTGGTAGTCTGAATCCTTGCTATAACCAACCTTAAAACTACAAATATTTTCAAATACCAACTACAACTACTCCATTTAAAATTCCTTTTTCTCCGCTATAATCAACAGCACTGCTGTATGGATAGTCTTCTGGTCGAAAAACCAACCCTTCATTTACAGGATTGTTATGAATGTATCTTATTTTTTGAGAAATCACGTAGTTACTCCACAGTTCTATTGGTTTATTGTCTTGTCGCCAGAACTGATTATTTGTTACATTAGATTTTTTAGTTCCATTGCGTTTAAAAGTGTCTAGCAGGTTTTCTTTCCTGCTCTCTCTGTTATTACCTTTGATTGCCTTTACGACTGCCATACTTGTATGTCGTTTAAAACTGCCAAGCAATTGACCTGGTGGTATTCCTTCTGTACTTCTAAAAACTAAATGGACATGATTTGTCATTATGCACCACGCATAAATCTCCATTCCTTTCTTTTCTTGACAATAATGTAAACTGTCAATCAAAATGTCTTTGTATTCATTTCTAGTAAATACATCCAACCATTCTACTACTGCGAAACTTACAAAATAGGCTGCTTCAGGGTTGTGAAATCGATAGTTTCTACTCATTTGATTTAGGGTTATTGGGTTAATACTGATGAAGATAGTGAAAACTATTCAGCCAAAGGGTGGTATGGAGATTTTTTTTGTAGGCTTTCTTGGAGTAAGATTAATGTTTGGATGCCCAAGGCCACGAGATAACTTTTTCGAAAAGGTATGATTCTTAAAGAAGTTTACTGTATGGATCCCAAGGCCACGAGAAGCTGCGCTAAATCTCGCGGCAGCTTGGGGGTCTTCATAGTTACTTAATTTTTACTCTGGTATATCAACATACTCTTCCGTATTATCATTTAAATCTAAAATAGATATATACGTTGCTTCATATACCGTACAGGGATAATAGGTGGTGTCTCCAATAAACCTTTGTAATAATACTTTCTGATCTGTTAACTTTTGAATATACCCAGAAGAATAGGTATCATAATTTGTATCTAATAGCTCAACATTACCTGACTGATTAATCCGAAGCATTCCTGCATCAGAGGTTGTGTAAATGTTCTGATTTTCATCTATGGTTATTCGATCTCCAGCAGGAGCGATACCAGTTTCTACAGCAATTGTAGATATAACCTCTGTTTCTAAATTATATTTACGCAATTCGGTATTTCCTTGATTAGCATAAATTATTTCGCTCTCATTTAACCACACCCATGAAGTCATATCAAAACCCGTATACTGAATAAATTCTCCGTTCTCATCACATATTTTGAAATTAGATGACGCATCAAGGTATAAGTATTTTGTACCGTCAAGATTCCATCGTGCGTTATCATTCCATGTACCTGTATCTGTTAGTTGTATCAGACTGTCACCGTTCGATTTTATTTTATATAATTGTAAATCTTTTCCTGTAAAAATGATCCAGTCCTTCACACTCCAATCTATTCCATATCCAACTATATCGGTTAATACGTGCGTTTGATTGCTACAGAAATTATAGACACACAATTCTTCATTCCAACCAATTTCGTCCGTACTTCGGGTGAAAGCAAACTCAAAAGGGTTGTTGGGATTTAGAATAGGTTCATTATAGTAATATTCTTCGAGTAGTATATGCTCAGCACCCACTATACAGCCAGGGAGATTATTCACTTTGTGAAAAGAATCTGCATAAGCTTTTGTACGCTGATTGTACATTTCTGGGCAATAATCTCCACTATTCCCAATTGGAAGTAAATCCTCTATGGAAGGAACTTTGTCTTTTTTGCAGCTGAATACAATGACAGTCAAAAAAAGAATAAAAAATAAGGGTGATATTTTAATTAATGTTTTCATAATTATCTGTTTTTATTGTTTAATAAATCGAATACTTTTGTGAATTCCTTCTGATTTAATTGAATAAAAATACATTCCAGAATTGAGGTGTGATACGTTGATTTCAAATGTTTGTTTTTTACCTGCAACTCCGTTGTAAATCGTCTCTAATCTTCGCCCTTGGATATCAAATAGTTCAACAATAAGGTTTTTTTGCTCAAACCCATTCACTACTAAAGTATGTGCATTACTCGTTGGGTTTGGATAAAGCATTATTTCCTCATTAAAAATTTCCTGCTTATCCACATTCGCCACTGGTGCAGTAGAGTCTCTGGTAAGAACGGTATATTCAAGGTGAGGACTCCAGGATAAAGTATCTTTTGGTAACCACCCGATTGAACTCCCAGAATTGTCAAGTAATTCATACACATAGCCGTGCATTACACAAGAATCTCTGTCTAAATAATCAATTTGTACTCGCTCCCGGGGCAATAAAGAATCGTTATAGACGGGTTCAAGTACTTCTGAAGAACTCGGTCTTGCCCAATATGCCACCAAGGTGTCGATTGAAGCAATTTCACTTCCATGGTAAACCGTAGCATCGTATCTATAAACGTTTACATCATACTGACCTTTATCAAACCATTGGTTATCATAGTTCTGTAATTGTTCCCGCAACTCGATAGTGCTTCCTAAAGCCTCAACCGAATACGCACCCTCAAAAGGAATCACTCCTTGCGTTCCAAAATGATGCACCGTATTCCAAGGTTTTTCAATCAGTCGAAATGCTGCTCCTGCATCAATTAAACCCCAGCCAGTAGAATCACTATATCCTACTATATTAATGTTTCTCTGTACTGCTGTTAACTGTAAAATATGCTCACAATCTTCAGGAGCTAAATTTTCGTATGCCGGCATACTTGAATTCAGATAACTTTGAAGTAAAGCCACCGTACCGGCAACATGAGGTGCGGCCGCACTGGTCATGGAAAAGTTTTGATACCAATTTCCTGTTGAAGTTGCCCAAGCCTTCGTGGTAACAATTAATCCAGTAGCTGCTGGAGCAATAAAATCCATATCCTGTCCATAACTTGAAGAACTACTTTGACCTTGTGGAGCACCATTAAATTTGGTTTTTCTACGACCATTATCTCCAGAACCTCCAACACTTAAAATCCAGTCATCATCAATTGTTGCTGGATATACTGCTTTCATGTTACCTTCATTTCCACGTGAAGCTACAAAAGTTACCTTCGCACGATTTGCAAACCGGGTAGCCTCTCTTATCAACGTAAGGTTTGTATCTATATACCAATTTGGATCTTCTTCCTGAACTCTCCAACTGTTTGAGGCTATATTTAAACCAAAAGTATAATCCAGCGTATCATCAATTGAAGAAGAGACGATTGCATCGTAAACATTTTGTATAGGATTTCCGAATAAAGTGTCATTCATTATTTTTAAAGCATAAAGACTAACTCCCTTGTCCGGAGAATCATTCCCTTGATAATTCCCTCCTGCTATGCCGGCTATCCCCATGCTGTTATTGCGGATGGCACCAATAATTCCTGCGCAGGGCGTTCCATGACCATAATCAGTGACGGTTGTTGTAAAAATCGATTGGGTATTATCAAAATCCCACCCTCCTCTTACTTTGCTCGTTAATGTGTCAGACCCATTATAACCAAAATCTTCATGTTTCCAGTTTATTCCCTGATCAAACACACCACATTTTATAAATCTTTCTCCAGCCTTTGGATAAACTTCCCAAGCTTCTTCCATATTGATGTGTGCATCCGGATAACTGTTAGAAAACAGGGAATGTTGATTTTGATAGTAATTATCATTGGGAGCACTCAATGTTGAAACAAATTTGTTTGGCTCTGAATAAGCAATAATATCTTTAGCATTATTATCCAAAGCTACGTACGCATCTCCAAGGTTTATTTGATCGGGAAAAACAAGTAACAGGGTTGTCCAAAAATCAGGAATTCTGATTGTTTCGCCCATTCGGCTAGTGGTGGTAGTATCAGTAGTTCTGAGTTGTTTAAATATTTTTACAGCCATCACATTACACGGATTTGGGTTTTTAAGGTCAAACTCTCCTTCACAAACTCGAGCCATTGCCTCGTTAAAACTCTCCATTGCATCGGGCATTAAATAATAATCCAGACTTTCATATTCTACTATTCTATCTCCAATTTTGTTGTCAATAGCGTCAGTATTCAGGGCATCGTTTTTAAATCTTACAATTAACTCGTTATCCTTGCAAACCGGAACTAGATTATTATAGATTACATTTGAGCCTTGTTCAAACTCTGTATATTTAAAAATCTCATCTTTATAATCTATATCTCCACTAGCCACACTAACATATATACTTCCGTTTTTGGCTAGGTTAATAGCGATTGGCTTTTTACCATGGTCACCCCCTATTTTTTTTAACCATTGCTTTGTGCCATCAGTTTTCATTTTCGAAATTACGCATTGCTCTTTTCCATAATGGTCGACTTCTTGACCTAGAAAATAAAACTCACCGTTTTTTGAAATATCAGAAGCTTTGATAAACGCATCCTCTGATGAATCTTCACCTGAAAAGTTTTGCTCATAAAGGATATTTCCATTAGAATCATATTTGATAACAAACATGTCTTTGACATTATCAGACCTTGTAACAAAGCCACCGACATAAACATTTCCTAATGAATCAACTTGAATCGTACTTCCCACATCTACCTTACCAGAATAGTCATAAACTTGAGTCCACTGAATACCATACGCTTGATCCATTTTGATTGTTTTTATATCGTAATTGACTCCATCAGTAGATGATCTTCCAGTAATATATATATTGTTAAGGCTATCTCGAGCAAAAGCGAGGGCTTGGTCAAATCCTATTCCTGGCATCGCAATTCTTTCATCCCCCAAATAGGTGCCTCCTACTGTATATTTAACAATTGAGTAATCCCATCTAGCGATTGTACTTCCACTAGCTCCCGTTACGAACACATCCCCATTATCATCAAAATCAATTCCAACTGGAATTTCAGGCAAATTATTATAATCATATCGTTCGCTCCATTGAAAAACACCGCTTTCGCTATACTTTAATGTTAAGAAGTCATAGTTGCCAGTTGTACTTTCACTACTAGCGCATATATAAATATATTGTTCAGCGTCGTCAATTATTAAATCAGTTCCTATGTCTTTGAGGTTATAATTAGAATTATAGGTTTGAGACCAAATTAAAGCTCCGGAAGGAGAGTACTTTAAGAGCAAAAGATCATAATTTGTTGTAGTCTCATTATCTGTTGTCCCTAAAACGTAAACATTTTCATTTTGATCAAAGATTACTGCAATTCCATAATCATTACTTTGCCCCGATGTGTTATAATCGCTTTGCCAATCCAATGACCCATCATTATGATAAACAGTAGTTGAGACGTTCGCACCCTGCCCTGAGACAACGGTGTTACCGACGTGAATTATTCTATTATCGATACCATTGATACTGGTTGACCATTCAAGATTTAGAGGGTCTCCTATCTTTTCAACCCACTCTCTGTTTACATGGGTTTGAATAACAAATGCCAGAAGAAGAAATGGGCTAGTTAATAATTTCATATAATTAGATTTTCATGTTAGTCTTGCTAAAGTATAAAAAAAAATTAAAAAAAATTAGACCAATTTAATTTTTAACATATTAGTTATAAGAATATTAATAGAATAAATGCTTCCCCCAAAGATTACCAGTACGTAAATAGATTGCGTGCTTAACATCTACCTTTGAAGAAAAAAGAAGATAAATATACTGAAATTTATGAAGGAAATCCCGAATAATGAGGCTTGTAAGGCTCATTTTAAAAAAGTGAAATGTATTCACCGATGATTCGCTTACGCTGTTAACGGGATGAACCATTGCATCATAGTCAAAAATAACGTTTTTCTTATCACTACCCAAAATCCCTAATTAAAAGTTAAAACCATTTATTCCCATAACAAATCCATCTAAAAATTGTATTCTGTATACATAATGAATTTAAACATGAAAAAAACAAAATATTCCATACTCGAACTCGCAATGGTGAATGAGAATACTTCACATGAAACTGTCTTCAAGAACAGTGTTGAAGTCGCTCAAAAAGCCGAGGAGTTGGGTTATCATAGATTTTGGTTAGCTGAACATCACAACATGGTGAGTATTGCGAGTTCGGCAACAGTTGTTTTAATGGGACATATTGCCGCTAAAACGAATTCAATTCGCGTTGGATCTGGAGGAATAATGCTTCCTAATCATTCTCCATTGGTAGTTTCTGAACAACTGGGAACCTTAGGAAATCTATTTCCAAACCGTATGGATTTAGGTTTAGGTCGCGCTCCTGGAACGGATCAAGTTACCGCACAAGCAATTCGAAGTGATAGAATGCAATCTGTTCATAGGTTTCCACAAGAAGTAGATGAAATTCAAGGTTATTTTGAGAATACATCAGCAGCAACAAAAGTTCGCGCAACAGTTGCTGAAGGAGTTGATGTTCCAATTTACATTCTTGGTTCAAGCACTGACAGCGCACATTTAGCAGCAAAAAAAGGATTGCCGTATGTTTTTGCGAGTCACTTTGCTCCTGCTCAATTGCACAATGCTTTGGCGATTTATCTTAACGAATTTCAACCTTCTAAATATTTAGACAAACCCTACACGATTGCAGCAGTTAACATTATCGCGGCTGAAACATCTGAAGAAGCAGAACGCCGTTCAACAAGTATGTACAGAATGATGTTGGGTGTTTTGACACAACAATTGGAATATATGAAGCCGCCTATTGATATGAATGATGAAATTCGTCAATTGCGCAGTCACCCGGCTTTACAACAAATGTTGAATTACACTTTTGTGGGTAATAAAGATGAAGTTAGAGAAAAAGCAGAAAAGTTTATTGAGGAAACTGGAGTTGATGAGATTATGACGACTTCTTATTTGTTTCATCAGGAGGATAGGTTGGAATCGATTCGTATATTTTCGGAGGTAATGGGGGAAATGAAAAGATAAAAATGAAAAATGATAAATATAATTAATTACGAATTTTAGAATTACGAATTAGAAAATCAATTACGAATTACGAATTAGAGAAATTACGAATTTGTTTAAAGCATTGCCTTCGACAGGCTAGTCAACGGTGATCTCTTCGGTGACTGTCGAAGGCGACGAAATCATCCTTAGTAATTCGTAATTGTCACATTCGTAATTAACTTAATTCGTAATTGATAATCCACATTTCTGTATCCTCAATCACCACAGGTGAAACCTCTGCGTTCCTCAGCGAAAAATCTTTGCGTCTTTTGCGGTTAAATCTAATGTAGATAAATAGTCCAAAATTTACCTCTCAATTTTAATGGAAATTTAAAATTCGTAATTGCTACATTCGTAATTCGATATTTATCGGAACGTAATTGAATTAATTCATAATTCTCCTATTCGTAATTGATTCTTAACAAACAGTAAGATATTATAGCGCACTATAGGGTCAAAATCCAAATGATTCTCGTACTTTTGCACCTCAAAAAGGTAGAGACAAACTATGAGTATTAAAGTTACACTTCCAGACGGAACTATTAAAGAGGTTGAAAAAGGAACAACTTCTTTAGATATAGCCAAAGGTATTAGCGAAGGGCTAGCGAGAAATGTTCTTGCAGCCGAAGTAAATAATGAAGTAATCGATGCTATGCGTCCGATTGAAACTGATAGTACGCTGAAGTTACTCACCTGGAATGACAAAGACGGGAAAGCTGCAATGTGGCATTCATCTGCTCACTTGATGGCGGAAGCTTTGGAGATTCTTTATCCGGGTGTAAAATTGGCAATCGGACCAGCAATTAAGAGCGGTTTTTATTACGATGTAGACTTCATGGATTATACTTTTGCTGAGAAAGACTTAGAGAAAGTTGAGCAAAAAATGAAGGAACTTGCTAAGAAAAAAAGTGAGTTTATTCGTGAAGAAATGTCCAAGGAAGATGCAATTGCTTATTTTAAAGAAAAGCAAGATCCTTATAAATTAGAATTACTTGAAGATTTAGAAGATGGTACAATCACTTTCTATACGCAAGGAGAATTCACAGATTTGTGTAGAGGACCACATATACCTCACACAGGATTTATTAAATCAATAAAATTAACATCTATTGCTGGTGCATACTGGCGTGGAGATGAAAAAAATAAACAGTTAACGCGTATTTATGGAATTACTTTTCCTAAAAATGCAGAACTGAATGAATACCTTGAAAAACTTGAATTGGCGCGTCAACGTGACCACAGAAAGTTAGGAAAGGAAATGGAATTATTTACTTTTTCACAAGCTGTTGGACAAGGTCTTCCACTTTGGTTACCTAAAGGAGCTGAATTGCGTTTGCGTTTGGAGAATTTCTTGAAAAAAGTACAAGAACACAGGGGTTATCAACAGGTTATTACTCCGCATATTGGAAGTAAAAAACTGTATGAAATTTCTGGACATTATGCGAAGTACGGAGCGGATTCATTCCAACCGATTCACACGCCTGATGAAAATGAGGAGTTTTTATTGAAACCGATGAACTGTCCTCACCACTGTGAGATTTACAAAGCTAAGCCTCACTCCTACCGTGAACTTCCAATTCGCTATGCTGAATTTGGAACAGTTTACCGTTATGAGCAAAGTGGTGAACTTCATGGGTTAACAAGAGTTCGTGGATTTACACAAGATGATGCGCATATTTTCTGTATGCCTGAACAAGTAAAAGAAGAATTTCAGAATGTAATTGACATTGTACTTTACATTTTCAAGACATTAGATTTCAAGAAATTTACTGCTCAAATTTCTTTACGTGATAAAGAAGATCATTCTAAATATATTGGAAGTGATGAGAATTGGGAAAAAGCAGAAGCTGCGATTTTAGATGCTGTTTCGGAAAAAGGCTTAAATACAGTAATTGAATATGGAGAAGCTGCTTTTTACGGACCAAAATTAGACTTCATGGTTGAAGATGCTTTGGGAAGAGAATGGCAATTAGGAACTATTCAAGTAGATTACAATTTACCGGAAAGATTTGAATTAGAATACATTGGAGCGGACAACCAAAAACATAGACCTGTGATGATTCACAGAGCACCGTTTGGTTCAATGGAGAGATTTGTTGCTGTATTGTTAGAGCATTGTGCAGGTGATTTCCCATTGTGGTTATCTTCAGAACAATATGCTATCCTACCTATTAGTGAAAATTTCAATGAATACGCAGAAAAAGTGTCGAAAGTTTTAAAAAATTCCGATATTCGCGGCTTCATAGATGATAGAAACGAAAAAGTAGGTAAAAAAATTCGTGAGGCAGAAATGGGGAAAACTCCGTTTATGCTTATTGTAGGTGAAAAAGAGATGGAAACAAACACAATTTCAGTTCGTCAGAGAGGCGAAGGAGATTTGGGTTCTATGGCCATTGAAGACTTCATCAAAATTATTAATAACTTAGTTGAAGAAGAGTTAAGTCATAAAGATTTAAATGCTTAACTTATAAAAAGAATAAATGAGAAAACCAAGAAGAACATTTAAACCGAGGCAAGAAGATCCTAACAGAATCAATGACCGTATTCGCGTTCCGCAGATTCGTTTAGTTGGAGATGGACAAGAGCCTCAAATCATGGATACAAAAGACGCTATTAAATTAGCTGATGAACAAGATTTGGATTTAGTTGAGATTTCACCTAAGGCTAATCCGCCTGTGTGTAAAATCATGGACTATAAAAAGTTCTTGTACAATCAAAAAAAGAAGGAAAAAGAGCTTAAAGCAAAGCAATCAAAAGTTGTAATTAAAGAAATTCGTTTTGGTCCAAATACGGAAGAACACGATTTTAATTTCAAATTAGATCACGCAAAGAAATTCTTACAAGAAGGTTCTAAAGTGAAAGCTTTTGTATTCTTTAGAGGTCGTGCTATTGTATTTAAGGACCGTGGTGAAATCTTACTTTTGCGTTTTGCTCAAGAGCTTTCTGAATACGGTACACTTGAATTGATGCCGAAACTAGAAGGAAAAAGAATGACAATTATGATTAATCCGAAGAAGGATTAGTCTATACAATACTAGTGAGTAAATTTAAACATTGAGAATATGCCAAAAATGAAAACAAAATCCAGTGCTAAGAAGAGATTCAAAGTAACTGGTAGTGGATTGATTAAAAGAAAGCACGCTTTCAAAAGTCACATCCTTACTAAAAAAGGTAAAAAACAAAAGCGTAACTTAACAAAGACAGCATACGTAACTAAAGCGGATCGCCCAAATGTTAAGCAAATGCTTTGCATGAAGTAAAATTTTTCTGTCATGGTGACAGAGGTTAGTATTTAAACCCGGTGATGAGTACCTAAGACTTCTGAAAAATAGAAGCACTTTATTATCAAAAAACATTAAAATATGCCAAGATCAGTAAATCACGTAGCGGCAAGAGCAAGAAGAAAATCAGTAATGAAACTTGCAAAAGGTTACTACGGAAGAAGAAAAAATGTTTGGACAGTAGCAAAAAATGCTGTTGAAAAAGGATTAGTTTACGCTTATAGAGACCGTAAACAAAAGAAAAGAAAATTCCGTTCACTTTGGATTATGCGTATTAACGCTGCAGCTAGATTACACGGAATGAGCTATTCTCAATTTATGGGACAGTACAACAAAAGTGGGCTTGAATTGAACAGAAAAGTTCTTGCAGACTTAGCAATGAATCACCCAGGTGCCTTCAAAGCTGTTGTAGAATCCATAAAGAAATAAATTATTAATCACTCACTAGTGAAAACCGAACTTGTCTTTTGATAAGTTCGGTTTTTTTTATTCTTTATTTTTAAGGGAAAACCACAGGAATACAATCAATTTTATATCTTTGTGCCACATAAATTAGCCCGGGTGCTGAAATTGGTAGACAGGCATGGTTGAGGGCCATGTGTCCTTATGGATGTGAGGGTTCGAGTCCCTCTCCGGGCACAAAAAGCGGAATAAAAACTTAGTTTTTATTCCGCTTTTTACTTCGCTACCTTTTCGCTTCGCAGTCTTCTTAAAGTTTATTCCAGCATCTCTCTTTCCCTCATTCTCTTTCTGCTTCTCACTCTTCCAATAGTTTGTTCCAGTATCTCGTTTTTCCTCATTCTCTTTCTGCTTATCACTCTTTCTTTAGATATTTAAATAATGATGGTTGAGATTCTGATATTTCTATTTTTTTCAGAATGAGAAAGAGAAAGAGAGCGGTGATTTTCCTTCAAATTGAAGATTTTGGTTTTAGTGATTGGGGTTGGGGTTGGGGTTTCAATCTTTACTTTTTTTTAGAGGGAGAAATAGAGGGAGAGCGGTGATTTTGCTTCAAATTGAAGATTTTGGTTTTAGTGATTGGGGTTGGGGTTGGGGTTTTAAAATTTACTTTTTTATTCAGAGGGAGAAATAGAGGGAGAGCGGTGATTTTGCTTCAAATTGAAGATTTTGGTTTAATGATTGGGTGGTGGGATTCTATTAATGCTTTTTTTCAGAATGGGAAAGAGAGGGAGAGCGGTGATTTTGCTTTGGTTTAAGTATTTGATTTTAGTGATTGGGGTTTTGAATTCACACTTTACCTTTTTTTTTTTCAGAGGGAGAGAGAGAAATTAGTAAACAAACTATTTGAAAATAAAATTGATAATGGAAATCTTTTGCATATCTTAGTTTAGATAACCACTTAAATCTAAATCTTATGTTTGATTTCCAAAAATTAGAAGTTTATAAAAAAGCTAAAGCTTTTCATGTTTCGAGTAAAAATATTATACTGGAAAATAAATTTGATAGATATGTTAATGACCAATTAGGTCGAGCATCATTTAGTATTCCACTGAATATTGCTGAAGGATCAGGTAAGTTCACAAAAAAAGATAGAAGAAAATATTTTACTATTGCTAGAGCTTCTGTTTTTGAATCTGTAGCTGTATTAGATATTCTTTCAGATCAGAGTAATATTAAGTAAAAGGAATTTGATGAGTTATTGAAAAATGCTGATGAACTTTCAAGAATTCTATTCGTTATGATTCGAAACTTAAGCTAGAATGAAAGCTATATTGACTAGGCTAATTGGCAACAATTTTACTTTACTTTAACACTTTTTCAATTGGAGTTGAAACCTAATTTGAAAAGTTCATTTACCTTTGCGAATCAATTAGGTTTTATGCTCAAAAGCATACTTTAAGATTTTAAAATTCCCTGTGTTTTTTATTCAACTCAACAACATCAAAAAGAACACATCATTCCTCAAACACAGGTCAAAAAATTAATCAATTCGTAATTTCATTTTATAATGAAGGGTATTTTTGGTAACCGTTGGTTTTTGCTAGTCATTTTAGCACTAACATGGGGAAGTTCATTCATAATGATCAAGAAATCATTGCTTGAATTCTCTCCTTTTGAGATTGGATCTTTACGTGTATTAATCTCGGGAGTTATTTTGTCATTTATAGGTATTCCAGTAATTCGGAAAATGAAGAAGAAATCCCTTTTCTATGTTGCTCTTGCAGGATTGTTTGGTAACTTCTTACCACTTTATTTATTTCCAATAGCACAAACACATATCAGTAGTTCACTGGCCGGAGTTCTCGATTCGCTTGTTCCAATATTTGTTCTGATTCTTGGATTTATATTCTATGGAGTTAGAACACAAATTTCACAAGTTTTTGGAGCAATCATAGGATTCTTTGGCGCTGCAACATTAATGTTCTTCTCTGAATCGAATACCGAAGAAACTCAAATCGGTTATGCCCTACTTATTGTCTTTGCAACGATTTGTTATGCTATTGCAGCCTTGATTGTCAAAGATAAATTGGGACACTTAACTTCAATTGAATTGACTGCCAGCATGTTTACAATGTGGGCCGTTCCAGCGCTGGTTATTCTATTATCAACTGGATTCTTTAGCAGTCACGAATCTACTCCAGAAACTTGGACTGCATTTGGATTTGTGAGTATTTTAGCAATCTTCGGAACTACGATAGCAATTGTAATCTACTACAAGCTCATTCAAGATACAACACCTATTTTCGCCAGTAGTGTTTCTTACCTTTTGCCAATTTTAGCAATCATGTGGGGATTATTAGATGGAGAAAAGTTTAGTCCTTGGTACATTTTTAGTGGAGTGCTTATATTAATTGGTGTTTATCTCATTCGTGAAAAGAAAGCCAAACCAAGAATGGTTCCTAGGTAGAGAATTGAACAACAATTTGTTATTTACTTTTTCATCGCTTTCAAGTCAGTATACATCAATAAAATTACTTAATTGTTACTTTTACAGTATGACAAAAATCAGTATCTTTTTCTTATCACTTTTTATCGGATTCAGTGTTCATTTGAACGCTCAGAAAATTGATTATTCAAAATATGATTTGCACGCCCCAATGGATATTCCAATGGTTTTGGCTGCGAACTTTGGAGAATTAAGATCGAATCATTTTCATACAGGAATCGACATAAAAACGAATCGCAGATCGGGATATAATATTTTAAGTGTTGAGGATGGATATGTTTCACGAATCAAAGTTTCTCCTTGGGGATATGGACACGTTGTTTATATCGACCATTATAACGGATTGACTTCTGTTTATGCACATTGTGATGCATTCGTTGGACAATTAGCCAATTTAGCATCCCAACAGCAAGAAGGGAATGAAGGATTTGAAATCGATTATTATCCACAAAAAGATTCTTTGAGGGTGAAAAAAGGACAAATAATAGCTAAATCGGGAAATACAGGTGGTAGTTCTGCTGCACACTTACATTTCGAAATTAGAGAAACAATTTCAGAAAATGCTTTAAATCCATTGCTATTCAATTTTGATATTGCAGACACCCAAGAGCCAACAATTAGAGGATTGAAAGTTTACGCATTAACAGAAGAAGGGTATCGCGTTCCGGATAAATCAAAAAGCTATACTGTTTCAGGATCAAACGGGAAATATAGTCTTTCTGGAAATTCAGTAAGTGTTGATGCTACTTATACTTCTAATAAAGGAGGCATTGGATTTTCTTTTGATGTAATTGATAAACTTGATGGTGCAAATAATGTATGCGGAATCCATGAAGCATTTTTATTGGTGGATAAGGATACGGTTTTTAGTCAGAACATGGAAAGAATTTCGTTTGCTTCCAACAGACAAATCAATACACATAAGGATTACGAAGAATATCATAATCGCAGACGTCATTATCAAAAAGCATTTAAAACCAAGCATAATCCGTTGCCAATTTATCGTACAATGCTTAACAATGGAATGATAAAAGCGGAACCAGGAAATACCTATCCGATAAGTTATGTTGCGAAAGATGCTTATGGAAATTCCAGCAAATTATCTTTCAACTTAGAAGTTGAAGCAGGAACTAAAAGAAAGGAACATAAGCTCTATCCTAATACAAAATTACTTTATCCTGACAGTGCATATTTGAGTTATGACGAGTTTCATTACATCCTTTTTCCTCCCGGGATTCTTTATGAACCAACTCCTTTAAAATTGAAATCTTCCAAAAATGCAATTGAATTTGGAGATGACTTAATTCCACTTCAGGAGACTTTCAAATTGATGTTGCCTTCATTGACTAATGTCAAAGATGAAAAGCAATATATTCAGAGAATATCCAGATATGGAACGAAATACGCCGAAGGAGGAACAGTAAAAGATGGTTGGATTACCTCTCGAATTAAGTCATTTGGTGATTTCTCAGTAGAAGTTGATACAATAGCACCTGCAATAAAGGCGCGTAATTTCAGTAATAATATTGCCGTTGGAAACAAACAATTGAGTTGGAGTATTTCAGAAAAAAGCTCAGGACTAATTGATTATGATATTTACATTAATAGAGAGTGGTACTTATTAAAATATGAGCCAAAAAGCACACAATTTTACTTTGATCCACCGAAAGATTTAAAAGGTGAAAAAACCGTAATAATTAGAGCTATTGATGCTTGTGGTAATAAGTCAATTGAAGAGTATATTCTTACCTTTTAAACTTATCATTTGCTATTAAATACTTCCAAAACAATAGAAATACATTGTCTTTAAAATATTGAGTACTATCCTTTTTACCATTAAAAAAACCTTCTTAACTTGGACTATTCTGCTCTTAGTCCTTATCTAGTTAGAATTTCTCTATGCTTTTAAAAAAATCTGACTATTTTAGTAAAAAGAAAGAACATGAAATTTTTTATAGATACAGCAAATTTAGCTGAAATTAAGGAAGCTAACGATTTGGGAGTTTTAGATGGTGTAACCACAAACCCTACTTTAATGGCAAAAGAAAACATTACGGGAAAAGATGCTATTCTTAAGCATTACCGTGACATTTGTCAGATTGTTAATGGCCCTGTAAGCGCTGAAGTTATTGCTACAGACTACAAAGGAATGATTCAAGAAGGTCAACGTTTATCTGACTTACATCATAACATTGTGGTAAAAGTTCCAATGACAACTGAAGGAATTAAAGCGATTAAATATTTTTCTGAAAATAAAATCAGAACAAATTGTACATTGATTTTTTCTGCTGGTCAAGCATTATTGGCTGCTAAAGCCGGTGCAACTTATGTTTCACCATTTGTTGGAAGGTTAGATGATATCTCAGGAGATGGAATTGCATTGATTGCTCAAATTAGAAGAATTTTTGATAATTATGCTTTTGACACTCAAATTTTAGCGGCTTCAGTTCGTCACCCAATGCACATTATTGATTGTGCGGAAATTGGAGCAGATGTTATGACTGGCCCACTAAAAGCAATTAAGCAGTTGGCTCATCACCCACTCACGGACAGCGGATTAGCTCAGTTTTTAGCCGATTTCGAAAAAGGAAATAAGTAATATCTGACTATAAAGCATGTTAGAACATATTTTATAGAATGCATAAAGAGATTAGATGTTTTATTGTCTTATGAATAAATAATGCTTTCCATACTCATTCCCGTATATAATTTTGATTGTGTAGCACTAGTAAAAGAGCTGCACAGTCAATGTATGGAATTAAATATTGCGTTTGAAGTATTGGTTTTAGACGATACTTCTACTCAATCTAAAGAGGAAAATAGGGCAATAAATGAATTAGAATATTGTCAATATATTGAATCTAACATTCATTATGGTCGGGCGAAAATAAGGAATGAACTCGGTAAAAGAGCACAATTTGAAAATCTGCTTTTTATAGATTCAGATGCATTGGTTAATCGTCCAGATTTCATTGAGAACTACACGATTAATAAAGAAAATGCACAGGTTATTATTGGTGGAATGAAGTACAGTACTACTCCACCAAAAGAAAATGCGTTGCGCTGGCATTATGGATCACAACGTGAGTTTCTTCCTGCGGAAATAAGAAATAAAACACCTTACAAATCGCTTATTAGTTTCAATATCATGTTGAAGAAATCAGTTCTTGATAAACATCCATTTGATGAAGGAACTATTGATATTGAAAAAAGCGGTTATGGCCATGAAGACACGCTACTGGGATTGGAATTAAAGAAAAATAATATTTCTGTTTTACATATCGACAATCAACTCGTGCATGATTATCTTGAAACCAACGAAGGGTTTATAGCCAATAGTTTAACAGCGGTCGAGAAATATGTTTTCAATCCTCAGTTTCAAGAAAAAGAAATCGTCGAACAGATTAAGATTTTTCGAGTATTCGAAAAAATGAGGTCCTTTAGGATGGTTGGAGTTTTGAGTTTTATCTATCATAATTTTGAAAGTTTAATGAAGAGCAATCTATTTAAATCAAAACCTTCAATTCGCTTATTTGATTTTTATCGCTTGAGTTATTTAGCAAATTATTACAAAAAAAATAGAGGTTGAAATTAATCAACCCCTACTTTTAAACTCACACTATTAAACTACTACTCTACTATTCAAAACTTTAGTTTCCTTTCACTTCAATTTTCTTAACAACTTTCTTTTTCATTTCTGGTTTCGGAACAGTAACTCTTAATACACCTTCATTATAATCCGCTCCGATATTTTGTCCATCGACATCTTTTGGTAAAGTAAATGATCTTGTAAATTCACCGTAAGAAAATTCTCTATGCGTATAGTTTTCTTCTTCTACCTCTTTGGATTCTTTTGCTTCACCTCTAATTGAAAGCTTGTTTCCATCCAATTCGATGTGAATATTTTCTTTATTAAATCCAGGAACAGCCATTTCAACTACATAATCTTCATCGCGCTCAATAATATTTACTGCTACTTGAGAAGATTTTGCTGTTTGACGTTTGTTAAATAATTCCTCATCTAATCCAGTTAAAAACGATGGTAAAAACCGGCTATTAATTCTTGACATTTCCATATTCTATGTTTTTTAATTGTTGTTTTCTAATTCGATATATGATTATCAAATTGAATACCAATGGGGATTTTAAGAACATTTAGAGATAAAAGTAATAGAATTAAGCACTTTTAATGACATAAAGTCATACCCAAGCAACACTAAATGCCATTATGACCGATTGCAGGATTGGAATTATAAGAAACAATCGAAAGAAGATTTAAGTTATGATATGAATTTATAAAATTCACAAACGCTTTTTAAGTAACAATATTTCATCATTACTAAACTCCATCCACCCTAAATCATAGAGCCAATTATAGGTTTTTCCTTTTGAATTGATGTTTTTATGAGTTTGGTATTTGAAATGAAAGTTCTTCTTATCCATCTCTAATCGCTTAATTTTGACTTGTCGCTTATTCCCCCCAATCAACTCAGAAAGAATTGATCTATTTCGATGAAGAATTTTATCGATGTCTGAGGCGGCAATAGCAGTGATTGCTCTTAATTTTAAATGATAGAAGTTTTTACATTTTACAGAGCAGAATATTTTATCCGCCCGCCCTATAACTAAGTTTCTGCACACTTTACAAATTTTCATAATTGATTGATTTAAGTTATTAAATTGATTTAGATAGATAGATGTAACTCTTATTCAAGATAAATAAATTTAACCTTACATTCAAAATATTTGATTAGAATTTTAAAATTAAATCCCAAATGGTTTTGAAAATTGACTGCATAGTCGTTTTTAATGGTTTGTGAAAGTTAGCCAATAGCCGTAATTGAAGTTTAGCTTAATTTAAGGATTCAAGTCCTTTACAACTCAATGAAATCAAACAATACACGCTAGTCGTTTTTAACCGTTAGTGAAATTTAGCTAATAGCCGATATTGAAGTTTAGTATAAATCAAGGATTCAAGTCCTCTTCAACTCAATGAAATCAAACAATACAGGCTAGTCGTTTTTAACCGTTACTAGATCTTAAAGAATAACCGTTACAGAGATTTAGAGTAATTATTCAAATAATTATTTCTACAGCTCAATAAAACCAACCTTTTAACGCTAGTCGTTTTTAACCGTTAGTGAAAATCAGCAGATAACCGTTATTGAAATTTAGCGTAATTTAAGGATTCAATGCCTCTAAAACTCAATGAAATCAAACAATATACGCTGGTCGTTTTTAACCGTTAGTGAAAGTTAGCCAATAGCCGTTATTGAAATTTAGCAAAAATAGAGGATTTAGAATCTCTTCAACTCAATGAAATCAGACAATACACGCTAGTCGTTTTTAACCGTTAGTGAAAGATAGCCAATAGCCGTTATTGAAGTTTAGCGCAATTTAAGGATTCAATTCCTCTACAACTCAATGAAATCATACTATACATGCTGGTCGTTTTTAACCGTTAGTGAAAATCAGCAGATAACCGTTATTGAAATTTAGCGTAAATAGAGGATTTAGAATCTCTACAACTCAATAAAATCAGACAATGCACGCTAGTCGTTTTTAACCGTTAGTAGAATTTAAAGAATAGCTGTTACAAAAATTTAGAGAAATTTTCCAAACAATTACTTCTACAACTCAATGAAATCATACTATACACGCTAGTCGTTTTTAACCGTTACTAGATCTTAAAGAATAACCGTTACAGAGATTTAGAGTAATTATTCAAATAATTATTTCTACAGCTCAATAAAACCAACCTTTTAACGCTAGCCGCTTTTAACCGTTAGTAGAATTTAAAGAATAGCTGTTACAAAAATTTAGAGAAATTTCCCAAACAATTACTTCTACAACTCAATGAAATCAAACAATACAAGCTAGTCGTTTTTAACCGTTAGAAAAAATAAGCTGTTAGCCGTTATTGAAGTTTAGCGTGAAATAAGGCTTCTAGCCCTCTAAAAATCAATCAAATCAAACAATACACGCTAGTCGCTTTTAACCGTTAGTGAAAGTTAGCCAATAGCCGTTTTTGAAATTTAGCAAAAATAGAGGATTTAGAATCTCTTCAACTCAATGAAGTCAGACAATACACGCTAGTCGTTTTTAACCGTTAGTGAAAGATAGCCAATAGCCGTTATTGAAGTTTAGCGTAGTTTAAGGATTCAATTCCTCTACAACTCAATGAAATCATACTATACATGCTGGTCGTTTTTAACCGTTAGTGAAAATCAGCAGATAACCGTTATTGAAATTTAGCGTAAATAGAGGATTTAGAATCTCTACAACTCAATAAAATCAGACAATGCACGCTAGTCGTTTTTAACCGTTAGTAGAATTTAAAGAATAGCTGTTACAAAAATTTAGAGAAATTTTCCAAACAATTACTTCTACAACTCAATGAAATCATACTATACACGCTAGTCGTTTTTAACCGTTACTAGATCTTAAAGAATAACCGTTAAAGAGATTTAGAGTATTTATCCAAATAATTCCTTCTACAACTCAATAAAACCAACCTTTTAACGCTAGTCGTTTTTAACCGTTAGTGAAAATTTGCCAATAGCCGTTATTGAAGTTTAGCGTAATTTAAGGATTCAATGCCTCTACAACTCAATAAAATCATACTATACACGCTAGTCGTTTTTAACCGTTACTAAAAATCAGCCAATAGCCGTTATTGAAATTTAGCGTAAATCAAGGATTAAATACGACTACAACTCAAAAAAGCCAATTACAAACACTCCAAAAAAAAAGCCTAATCACTAACTATCAGCAACTAATTTAGCTTGCTTTTCAGAAAATGCCCACAACCCCAAATAACACAACAATCCATTTACACCCAAAATCTCATGCCCTGATTTGTATCCATCAAACCAAACGCCTTCATAAGTTTTGAAAACGAATATAATCACAGGAACGATTAAGCAGACAATCCAAGTTAAATTATCATTCACTTTTCTTTTAGTTATAATTCCAAAGAAGAAAAGTCCCAGTAATGGACCGTAAGTATACCCAGCCAGAACGAATAATGTATTAATGACATCTTGTTCCTTTAAAGCATTTGCTAAGAGTATAACCACAAACAAAATTCCAGTCATTCCAATGTGAATATATTTTCTAACGCGTTCTGCTTTGGCTTTGTCTTCCCAAGTATCCACTTTAAATAAATCTACACTTGTTGATGTAGTTAATGCTGTTAACGCCGAATCTGCAGAAGAATATGCCGCGGCAACCAAACCTAATAAGAATGTAATACCAATCATAGTACCCAAACCACCTTCTAGTGCAATTAACGGAAACAAACGGTCGGTTTGCTTGTCGAGATCCATTCCTTGAATAGATGATAAAATATCGGGATTTTCCTGTGCATAAAGAAAGAGCAAACCACCTAACATTAAGAAAACAAAGTTTACTCCAAACAGAATTATAGAGAACCACATCATATTTTTCTTGGCTTCTTTCTCATTTCGGCACGTAAGGTTTTTCTGCATCATATCTTGATCTAACCCAGTCATACCAACAGTAATAAATAAACCTCCTAAAATTCCTTTCAAAATATAATTACTGTCCTTTGGATTATCTGTTACAAACCAATCCGTCATTCCTAAAGACTTTAAACCAACAGTAGCTTCATCTATTCCACCGATGGATTGGGTGATTAAGACAACACTCACGACCAAGGCTATCAACATAAAAAGTGTTTGCAAGGTATCCGTCCAAACAATTGTTTTGATTCCGCCACGATAGGTGTAAACATAGATCAAGAGAAGCGTTACCAAAACAGAGACTTCGAAAGGTATTCCGTAAGTACTTAAAACAAAATAATCGAGGATATCTGCCACCAAAAATAGACGAACAGAAGCACCAAGAATTCTAGAAATCAAGAAAAACCCAGCACCCACCTTGTGTGTTTTGGGTCCATATCGTCCTCCTAAATAGGAATAAATAGAAGTTAAATTAAGTTTATAATATAATGGCAGTAGGACAAAGGAGATAATAGCATATCCCAACATATACCCAATTACAATTTGCATGTAGGAAAAACCAGAGCCACCCACTAATCCTGGAATAGAGATAAAGGTTACTCCTGAAAGTGAAGCTCCTATCATTCCGAAACTCACTAAATACCATTTAGAATTTCGATTTCCAGTAAAAAAGGCATCATTTTCTGCCCCTCTGGAGGTTACTCGTGAAATGATCAACAAAACCACGAAATAGGCAAGAATAATTGATAAGATAAAGAATCCGCTCATAACATATAATTATGGGGATAAATGTACTTTAAATAAAATAAGGATTTACAAAAATAGAACAGTAATAGTGAATAGAAACTTGTTAAAAAGAAAATGAATTATGCACCGATTACTCTTCTGAGTTCTTCAATTGTGCTTTCCCAGTACAATTGTATTTCTTCCATCTCGTCTTTTTCTGCAAAACTAGTTAAATGAAGAACTACCGCTTTTGTCATTGGGTCAACTTTAAAGCGAATTTCGACATACGTGTCTAATCCTTCTTCTTCATCCTCTAACCATTGGAATTTGATGTGATCATTTGCTTTTTTACTGATTAATCGCGCAACTTCTTCGCTACCATTCCAATAAAAGGTATAAATATCATCTTTTATATTCACATCATCTGCAAACCACTCACTCAAACCACTGGGAGTCATCACCATAGAATTTAAAACTTTTGAAGAGGTTCTAAAAAGATATTCTTGTTCAAACTTAAATTTTTCTGGCATGTTGCAAATATTATATATTTATTATCTTCGCCGAAGATTATTTTCGCAATATACTAATAACTTTTAAATGGCTCTTATACATTCTCTCGAAAAGTCGGGTAATACTTTGTTTAAATTCAGAGGTCAAATCCCTGTCATACTATTCATTTTAGCGGTTCCCGTTGTTTTCTTTACGGATTATGGTTGGATGGAATTAAATGATAATTATTATTGGATCCTATTGTCCTTTGCCACAGCACTTTCTATTTTAGGACAAGTAATTCGTGCAATTGCAATTGGAACTTCAAGTAAAAATACTTCTGGAAGAAATACAAAAGAACAAGTTGCGGAAGCTTTGAATACCAAAGGAATTTATTCTACGATGCGACACCCTCTATATGTAGGAAATTACTTCATGTGGATTGGTATTGTGGTTTTTACTGCTAACATCTGGTTTGTTGTCATTGTTTCATTAGCTTTCTGGTTATACTATGAGCGAATTATGTTCGCTGAAGAAAGATTTTTGGAACGCAAATTCGGAAAGGACTATTTAGATTGGAGTCTGAAAGTTCCAGTATTCTGGCCTTCATGGAAAAATTACATCAAATCTCCGATATCATTTTCTATGAAAACAATAATGAGAAGAGAGTACTCAGGAATTACCGCAACAATCTTAGGATTCTTGTTTGTTGATGTTTTACGCAATTATATCATTGAAGATGCATTTATTCTTCATACTTATTATTTAATTGTTCTTGCAGCTGCATTGTTTATCAGCTTGTTTTTAAGAACATTAAAACACCACACGAAAATTTTATTTGAGGAAGACCGTTCATAGTGTTTGAAATTAGAAAAAAGCTATTATCTTTGCACTCGCAATAGTCAATATGACCATTGTTTTTTAGATAATTTGGCGAGGTAGCTCAGTTGGTTAGAGCGCAGGATTCATAACCCTGAGGTCGGGAGTTCAAATCTCCCTCTCGCTACTTAAAAAAAACCGTTTGGAAACTGACGGTTTTTTTTTGTGCCCGATTTTTTTATTTGACTAGATGAGGATTTCTCAAGTTTATTGATAATAAAAAATCCATTCTTAAGGTATGAATCTGGTAGATGTAATCTTTTGAATGATTACTTAAATAAATCAGATTTTGAGCCTGTTCCTATAATAATTTATTAGAAAATTTCGATTATAGAAAGATCAACGTTAGCAATTGCTGAATCTTACTGGTAAAATATAGAGAAGCAGAAAAAGTATTTTAGGAATTGAATAAAAATGAAAAGAGAAGGAAGTTTAAAGGTGCATTTAACTCTATCTATCTAAAGCTTAATTAAATCGGACAACAACGAAACACAATATAATTTATTCATTTACATTATTGCATTTCATTGGGTTCCTCTAAAGGAAAGTAAGCAGCATACAACTGATCTATAAATCCGAAAGCAAACTTATAGAGATTAGCATCTGTCGACATCAAAATTACAACATCATTCTTTTCTACCTCATCAATAATATTGATATCGCTCACCTTTATTGGTTTTTCATAACTATCTGGATAAATTGCTTCGTTATAATACCAGAATTGACCATTATTAAATGCTTTTTTAGACAAACCCCAATTAAACATTCCCCAGTAATAGCTGTCTGATACAGTAAGGACTTTAGGTTGCTTATTAATCTTTTCCTTCTGTATTGAAAAAACTGGATATCCCATTTCTAAATCAGGAATATCGTAATATAAATTCATCCCTTTTTCAATATCATCATCCGTATCTCTCATTATGTTAGAAACCTCTACCTCTCCAATAATAAATTCTGGTGTTTTCTTAAATTGTGAAATAGAATTGATATATCGAAGAAGTGAATCTGCGGCCATTATCTCACCATATTTACTCCAATGAATACCTGTTTTGGGAAAAAGCGGATATTTAGAAGTTGACTTTTTACTCAGAAACCACTTTCTAAAATCCAAATAGTGAATACTTGACTTTAATAGCTTTTCATTATAAACTTCATAATTCGTGATTGTTTTGTCATTAAGATTGAATTTTTCTGGAATAAACTCTGAATAAAAGCTTCCTTTCCCTGGTGCAAAGACAACAATCAATTCAACTCCTTTTGATTTTAAAGTATCTACTACAAGACTTAACTTTTTAACTTTTGCTTGTATTTCTTTATCCCCTATGAAATCTCTGCCTAAATATGCTTTAATATAGTAAGATTCGTACAAATATCCAGATTTACCAACTACTACAGAATTTGCTCTTCCTATATTATAAAAATCGTGGTAATACTGATTATAGATTCGAACGAACAAAGGTTTGAAGATTAAACTTTCTTCTATATAATTTTGTTTCTGATCTTGATAAACTCCTTCAAACCAATTTTCAAAAGCAAATTTTGGATCTTCAGCCGGGGAATATGATCCGCCTAACGGTTTAATTTCAAATAATTTATACCGATTCGAAAACATGGGTATAAATAGCAAAGCTACTATTCCTATAAAAAGGAATTTCTTAATTAAATCATCTCTTTTCTTTTCCTCCATCTCTAAAATCTAAAGTAAATAAATGGATTAAATTCTGAGGAAGTGATTGAAATCAATGATAATATTAATAAAACAACCGAAACAGAAGTAAATACTAAATGATTTGAAATTTTTAAATAACTCTGAAAGAGTACATAGTTTTCAATTTTCTGACCCACTTTAAATGCTGTGAATATGGAGAAGAATGTTGCTATAATGGCAATGAACCAAAAGGATGGAACTGAATTTATTTCAAAGTTTAAGTCAAAGGAGAACAGCTTGATTAAATAAATATTTATAGATGTTAAATCTTCAAGTCTAAAAATAACCCAACCAATCATTACGATGAAAAACGTGAAAATCGTTGAGAAAATCGCTCCCATTTTATTCAATATACGAATTAAAAATAAACGATCTAGAATTAAAAATAATCCATGATAGGCGCCCCAAATAACAAAATTCCAAGATGCACCATGCCATAATCCAGAAAGTAAAAAGACAATCCATAAATTAAAGAACAATCTTCCTTTTGATTTAACTCTATTTCCTCCTAATGGAATGTAAAGGTAATCGCGCATGAAAGCGCCTAATGTGATGTGCCACCTTCTCCAAAATTCGCTGATATTTCTTGAAATGTAAGGCGAATTAAAATTTTCAGGAAACCTGAATCCCATCATTCTACCCAATCCAATCGCCATATCTGTATAACCTGAAAAGTCGAAGTAAATTTGAAATGTATAAGCCAACATTCCAATCCATGCGCTTCCCATAGATATTTCATTCAAATCACTGTCGAAAATCAAGTCGGCTTGTTCAGCCATTACATTGGCTATTAAAACTTTCTTTGCCAATCCAATACAGAAACGATAAAACCCAATCAATTTATCATCTATAACTTCTTTTCGATTGGTTATTTGATCAGCTATTGAACTAAATCTAACGATTGGACCAGCTATCATTTGTGGAAAAGACATGATGTACATCAAGTAATCTGTTACTTTTTCAAGCGGAGCATGTACTTTTCTATACACATCAACTGAATAAGTTAGAGTTTGAAAGGTGTAAAATGAAATTCCAATTGGCAAGGCAACAGAAGTCCAGGCTAATTCCGTAAAACCAATAGACTCTAGGGCAGAATTTAGATTCTCAACAAAGAAATTAGCGTATTTAAAGTAGGCCAACAAACCTAAATTCATGAAGATAGATATTCCCAAAAGGATCTTTCTAAGTTTTTCTTTAGTACTGCGATAAATCTGTTGAACAAGATAAAAATCTAGAATTGTGGAACCTACAATTACAAACACGAACTTTGGAGCACCCCAACTGTAAAATAAAATACTAGCAATGAGGATGACAATGTTTTTCCATTTTTTGCCTACAAGATTGTAGACCAAAAGAAAAATTGGTAAAAAATACAATAAGAATAAGGTAGTACTAAAAACCATCACGCAAGTTTAATCAAATAATCAACTTTCTACAATAAACTATTGATGCCATTTCTGAATATTAAAGCATGAACTAAAAAGTAATAAAAGTTTAGAAAAAAATCATCGGATATAAATTGAAAGTACAATGAATGACAGTTGGACACATCGGTAAGCTCAGCACAACTGGAGTAATATGACTGGAATCTCTTCTTTGGTTAATCCTTGTAGTAAACCTTAATCTTAAAGAAAAACAACACGCTTAAGGAAAAAAGGGATTTCTCAATGCTTAGCATTATCGGAATGACAGTTGATGGTGCGTATTTTTGGGAAAGAGTTGGAAAAGCGGAGCTTTTCAACTCTTTCCCACCCCATTAAAACACACACTGTCATTCCGGATGGAGTAATACGACTGAGGAATCTCTTTTTATATTATTGTTTATTCAAAAAGCCTGATGGAAATAGGAGTGGCACGACTAAAAAAAGGATTCCTCAAAAACAAGTTAGTTTAAATGGAGGTAGAAGCACGTTCCAAACCAACAAAAAAGGGATTCCTCAATGCCTTTCATTCCGAAGGAGTTAAACGACTGAGGAATCTCATTTTAAACTATTCTTTATTCCAAAAACTTTCTAAGGTCGGAATGACAAGAATGAGGATTCTCTCTTTACTATTCCTTATTCCAATAAAAAAAATCTATTTTTTTCTAAAATAAAAAGAGCACCTCTCGATGCTCTCTAATTAGTTTAAATGAATCAGAAACGATTCTTTTTTTGTTTTTTTGACTTCTATACTTCTCGAATAATTGAGAATAAATTGAAGTGTCGTTTGCGATGGTTTTTGTTTATCCTCCATCATCTCTGGAGCTGTTTTTGAGTAACTGTTTGCCATAAGCATTTAATATTTAGTTCGATATATAAACGCAGTAAGTTATCGTTTATTACATATATCTTAAAAAATCTTATACAGCCCATCTCAAAACAAATACTTTCAGATTTTACATCTGCATTCCTCCACAAACATTAATCGTTTGTCCTGTAATATAAGTCGACATATCAGAACCCAAGAAAACAACAGCATTTGCAACATCTTCTGGTGAACCACCACGTTTTAATGGAATTGCATTTCTCCATTGTTCAACTACTTTTTCGTCTAAAACTTCAGTCATTTCTGTTTCGATAAATCCGGGTGCTATTGCATTACATCGGATGTTACGAGAACCAATTTCTTGTGCTATTGATTTCGTAAAGCCAATCATTCCAGCTTTTGAAGCAGCATAATTCGATTGTCCAGCATTTCCTGAAACTCCTACAACGGATGACATGTTGATAATTGATCCTTTTCTGGCTTTCAACATCGGACGTTGAACTGCTTTTGTTAAGTTAAATGCAGATTTCAAGTTGGTATTGATTACCTCATCCCACATCTCTTCAGTCATTCTCATCAATAAATTATCGCGCGTTATTCCGGCGTTATTCACAAGCACATCAATTTGACCAAATGCTGCAATTACGTCATCCACCAAAGTTTGTGCAGCTTCAAAATTTGCAGCATTCGATTTGAATCCTTTCACTTCTCCTCCGTCTTTAGTCAATTCTGCAATTAATGCATTTGCTTTTTCTTCTGAGGATAAATAAGTAAAGGCAACTTTCGCTCCTTCTGCAACACATTTTTCAGCGATTGCTTTCCCAATACCTCTTGAGGCTCCTGTAATCAAAACTACTTTATCTTTTAATAACTCCATTGCTGTGTTTTTCAATTTTAACAAATATAATACTCCTTAAATATAGAACTTAATTTTTACGTAAAATTCACTGATTGAAAATCAATATAAATACATTCCTATAATTTAGATAAAAACTCCATTGTATCCACGCCATCTGCATAATCATCCAAAGCTGGTGATTGAGCAGCTCCAAAAGGCAAATAATCCTTTCCTACAATTGCTTGAATTTTCTCTTTATGTTCTTCCAAATAGGAATTCTTCTCTTCTTCAGATTCATAGAAATGATAATGTAAAACGGCAACTGGTGCAAATAACTCCTTAATCTCTCTTGTCAAGACAAAGCCATTTTCGATAATCTTTTCTTGATTCATCAAATAAACTGCTTTGTAATAATCGTAATTGTTGCAGTATTTATGGTGATTAATTACTTCTCCATAACCTACAATAGCGCCGAAAATATGATCTAAGTTATATCCTTTTGGCAATAATAGATGAGAAACATTTCTACAACCTAAACCATAATAGGTAAAGATATCTTTTCCTAATTCCTTTAATTCTTCTGGAGTTTCAGTTCCATTAATTACCGCAACAGAAGTTCTGTTCTTGCGAATAACTCTTGGTAAATGTCCAAAATACTTTTCAAAATAACGTGCTGTATTGTCGCTACCAGTTGCTATTACAGCTTCGGCAGAATTTAATTTATCAACTAATTCAATTTGTGATCTTAATTCAGGTTGAAGCTCAACTAAAATCTCAAGCAACATTGGAATTAATATCTTGTCATCACTTGATAATTTTATACTGGCTTTATTTCCAGAAAAAACTGTTGACAAGATATCATGAAACCCTACCAATGGAATATTCCCTGCTAAGATTAAACCAACAGACTTTGCTGTTTTCACAGTTGGATACTTTTCTAACCAAGCAGTTAAGTTTTCCTCAGACAAAGTTTCTCCTATTGCACAAAAACTCTCTTTTACTGATTGTTCTGAAAACCAACCATTATGTGCCTTTGCACCCAGAATTGCTGTATGCATTCGACTATAGAAATCTCCAGCTACGAAAGGATTAAAAGCTTCTTTTTCAGCTCCGCTCCCCCATTTTTTCATACTGTCTCCTAAAATCGAAAATGTCTTGATTGTTTTTAGTCTATCCATCTGTATTTTGAAAAAAATTTAACTTCATTAAAACAAAATCCCTTGCTAAAGGTTTCTTATATTTGCAAATGTATAGAAGTAACGCTTAAAAAGTAGTAAAATGGCAATAATAATTACGGATGAATGCATCAATTGCGGAGCATGCGAGCCTGAATGTCCAAATAATGCGATATACGAAGGAGGTGCTGAATGGGCTTGGTCCGAAGGTACCACTTTGAAAGGAATGATTACCACGCTTAAAGGAGAAGAAGTTGATGCTGAACAGGAAAATGAACCTGTTGATATGGATGTTTATTACATCGTAACAGATAAATGTACAGAATGTGAAGGATTCCACGATGAACCTCAATGTGCTGCAGTTTGTCCTGTTGACTGTTGTATTGATGATCCAGACCATCCAGAAACAGAAGAAGTTTTATTGAAGAAAAAAGATTTCATGCACTTGTAGTAATTTTCTAAAAATATTAATGAGGGACTTTCGAAAAGATTGTCCCTTTTTTTATGCTTTAGAAAATTCAAGGATTCAAAGAACAAACATTATACGAAGATATAATGTACGGACGATTTGCAAATCGCCCCATTCCTTTGGAAAAAGATAATTATTGAAAAATTCAAGGATTCAAGGATTCAAAGATTCAAAGAACAAACATTATTCGAAGATATAATGTACGGACGATTTGCAAATCGTCCCTTTCCTTTAGAATAATACAATTATTGAAAGATTGAAAAACTCAAAGACTCAAGGATTCAAAGGATATACATTATTCGAAGATATAATGTACGGAAGATTTGCAAATCGTCCCATTCCTTTGGAATAATATAATTATTGAAAAATTCAAAAAAATCAAAGATTGAAAAATAAATACATTCAGCACTTCAAACCAATCAAAATTATTATTTTCGTTGAGAAGGTACAAACTCTATTTAGTGGAAAGATTTATTAACATTTTAGTCATTGACAACAACCCTGTCAACATCAGCGATTTAAGGTCAATGCTTCTAGGTGGCGGAAATAACTTAATATTCTGTCAAGACGAAGCTTCTGCTATGCCTGTAATAGAAAAACGGAAAGTTGGAATTATTCTCATCAACATTGAAACAGAATCTGTTGATGGATTTGAATTATTGCAACGGTTAAAGTCTAATCCCAATTCAAAAGATTCATATAAAATCGTAATCAGTGAAAGCACATCTAGCGGTGCGCGATTGGTGAAAGGTTTTAGAGAAGGAGCTGTAGATTATATTTCAAGCCCATTCAACCATAATTTAGTTAAAGCAAAAATTGAGGTATTTAAAAGCCTTTACTTTAAAGACCTCAGAATAAGTCAACTTTTAGAAAATATTTTTCCACAAAATATTCTACAAGATTTAAGGTCTACTGGTAGATTCACGAAAAAGAAAGTTGACGAAGGAGTTGTAATGTTTACAGATTTTATCGCTTTTACGCAATCCGCTAAGGATCAAAACCCTCTCCTATTGTTACAAGAGCTAGAAATTTATTTCACCAAATTTGATGAAATAATGGATCGGTATAACTTAGAGAAAATTAAAACAATCGGTGATGCGTATATGGCGCTAGCAGGAGTAACTGAAAAAAATAATAATCCTGCAATTCGAGCTACTTTGGCCGCGATCGAAATTCGCAACTATGTATTGAGTAGGAAACAATTGGCAATTGCGACAAATAGTCCCTATTGGAATATTCGCATTGGATTACACTCAGGCTCTCTGGTTGCTGGAGTAATTGGTTCTAAAAAAATAAGCTACGATGTTTGGGGGAATACTGTCAATATTGCTGCTAGAGCGGAACAAAACTCAGCTGAAAATAGTATTACAGTAACGGATGCTATGGTTGAACATATTGGTGAATATTTCGATGTAACCCACCGCGGCGAAATAAAACTAAAGTATGGTAATCATGCCGACATGTATTTTGTAGAGCAATTGAAAACAGAACATTCTCTTTTTAATGAAGGAAAACTTCCAAACAGTGAATTACGCACAGCATGTGATTTACCTCCAATGGATTTTGAATTTGCACGCCGATTTATCATCAATAAATTAAAGTCATCCTTACCTGAGGAATTAGATTATCATAATATTAAACATACTTTAAATGTTGAAAAAGCAGCCATTCGCATTGCTCGTTTGGAAGGTGTTACTGGAGAAGAACTTATTTTATTAAGAACAGCAGTTTTATTCCATGATGCAGGATTTATTTATCGCTATTCTCAAAATGAAGATTTTGGTATTAAAATGGCTCAAATTGAACTTGAAAAATTTGGTTATAGCCAAGAACAAATACAAATTGTTAGTAATATTATTTCATCTACACGAAAAGAAGTTTTTCCAATTACACTGCTCGAAAAAATTATGTGTGACGCTGATCACGACTATTTGGGCCGTGCTGACTATCATAATGTGGCAAAAACGCTAAGACATGAATTAGCTAATTATGGCAAGATCATGACACAACAAGAGTGGATTGATTTCCAAATTCAATACCTCGATGATGTACATGTATATTACACACAAACTTCTCAAAACATTCGAGAGCGAGGCAAGTTTATACGCATTAATGAGTTAAAAGAAATGAGAAAGAATTATAATTGAAGTGCGTTAAACTTCTCTAAAACCTCTTCATACAATGCTTCATATTGAGGAAGAATAGCATCTAAACTAAAATTCATGGCTTGTTCTCTCGCTTGAACTTTAAATCGATTTAGTACTTCTTCATTTTCCAAAATACGAATTCCATTCTTGGCCATATCTTCTACATCGCCAACATTAGAAAGGTATCCTGAGAAACCTTCTTTGTTCACTTCTGGAATTCCTCCAGTATTTGAAGAAATAACTGGAACTCCAACTGACATTGCTTCTAAAGCAGCTAAACCAAAGCTTTCTGTTTCTGAAGGCAATAAAAACAAATCTGCAACGCTCATTAAATTGGCCGCATCTCTAATTTTCCCAACCATCATTACTCGGTCACAAGTTCCTAACTCACGGCAAAGTAATTCAACATTATGTCTTTCTGGACCATCGCCAATGAGCAATAATCTAGATTTCACAGATTGATTGATTTTATGAAAAATCCTTACAACGTCTTCTACTCTTTTTACTTTTCTAAAATTCGAAACGTGACAAATTATTTTTTCATCATCATTTGCATATTTTCTTCTGCGCTCTAAATCCTGAGTAATTGGATCATCGATAAATTCATTAATAAAGTTTGAAATCACCTTAATTTCTCGCTTTGTATCAAAATGACTGTACGTATCTTGTTTTAAACTTTCAGAAACAGCTGTTACTGCATTGGATTGATTTATGCAAAATGTAATTACTGGTTCAAAAGATTTATCTTTTCCAACAAGCGTTATATCAGTCCCGTGTAAAGTGGTTATAAACGGAATATTAAGTCCTCTACTTTTCAGAATCTGTTGTGCCATATAAGCCGCAGAAGCATGAGGAATTGCGTAATGAACGTGTAACAAATCTAAACCTTCGTTTTCAACAACGTCAACCATTTTACTCGCCAACTCTGTTTCATAAGGTTGAAACTCAAAAAGCGGATAATTACTTACAACAACTTCATGGTAAAATATATTGTCACGGAAAGAACTTAATCTCACCGGTTGTGAATAGGTGATAAAATGAATTTTATGTCCTTTTTCAGCTAAAGCTTTTCCAAGCTCCGTTGCTACTACTCCACTTCCTCCAAATGTTGGATACAATACAATTCCAATCTTCATTATTGCTTTTATTTTGCTGAACAACAATATTCAGCTTAAAAAATGTATAGAAAAAACAAAACATAGTCTGAGTTGTTCAATCTACTTCTAAAATTTAACGTTTATTTCAACGCTTCATAGATAACCCTCTGAATCTCTGTACGGATATCCAATTTAACTAATTTCCAGTTTTCAGCACTTGGATAAACACGATTCGATAAGAATACATAATTGATATTATATTCTGGATCTGCCCATGCTAAAGTCCCAGTAAATCCAGAATGTCCGAAAGATGATTTTGAAACCGCTTCTGCTGCTGGACCTCCAGTTCCTGAATTTACTGGTTTGTCAAATCCCGCTCCTCTTCTGTTACTCGGACAAAACTGACAACGTGTATATTCTTCAATTGTTTCTTTCGAAAGGTATTTATGTCCACCATATTCTCCATTATTCAATAACATTTGCATAAAACCAGCTAAATCTGTGGCATTTGAGAAAAGCCCAGCGTGACCACCCACTCCATTTGTCATGGCTGCTCCCATATCATGCACATATCCATGCACCAATTGATGTCTATAATAGGTGTCTAATTCTGTAGGTGCAATTTGATTTAATTCAAATCGCTCCAAAGGATGATAACCCATCGTTCTTAATCCCATTGGCGCATAGAATGTATTATTTACGAATTCATTCATTGGCATTCCTGTGGATTTTTCAACGATTTTCTTCACAAAATAATAGCCTAAATCTGAATATTTATAACTTTTTGCTCGCAAAGGTTTAGATAAAATCACTTTCAGAATATCGTCTTCGTAATTATCGCGCATGTATAAGTGATCTGCTACAACTGAGTTTTTATTGCTAAAAGGCGCCGTAGAATATAATAAGGTGTCAGGATATCCATTTACCAAAGTTTGGGTATAAAATGGAACCCAAGGAATCAAACCTGCTTGGTGCGTCATCATATCTCTCAAATTGATGTTTTCATAAGCAGTTGCTCGGGTAACTTCCCCTAAGAAATCACCTAAAGTACTGTCCAAAGAAAATTCTTTATGGTCTTGTAGATACATCAAACTCGCTGTAGATGCGGCAACTTTTGTAATGGAAGCGATATCATAAATAGTTCGATCATCCACCGCTATTTTATTATCATAAGTTTGATGACCAAAAGCCTTTTGGTACACCACTTTTCCATCTTTCGCTACAACAACCTGACAACCTGGATAAGCTTTTTCTTTCATTCCTCTATATACGATAGAATCAATTTGATTAAAAGCCGAAGCAGAAACACCTAATTCCATTGGAACGGTGAATTTTAATCGAGAAGCTTTTGGGGTTACAATTCCAAACCCTTCTTGATAATCTGCACTCAAGGTAATTGGCAGTACCGAATTTGCTTGAAATCCTCCAAAAATCAATTGAGCGGCTCTATTCTGACCTGATTCCGTATTTTGAAATGCTAAAATAACAGCTTGCACTTTCTCAAAAGCATAACTATCATCCACAGCATAAGGATTTCCAAAAATTGAAACATAAACTTTTGAATTCTCAGGCATTTCTCGTAATAACTCTTGCCATCCATCTGGGTAACTAAAATTATTGCGTGGTAAAACAGAAGGAGCGATTAAATTCAGATAAATATTATCATAATTTTTAAATGCAAACTTATAAATTGCATAAGCATCTTTGGCTGTTTCCGCACTTAAAGTATCTGCATTGGTGTAAAAACTTGCTGCCTTATTAAATGCGCTTCCATTTCCTCCGATATTCAAAATCAAGTTTCTCCCTGATACATCTTGAACTGGAATTGCACTATCGTTTTTAATAACTGTTAATGCTTTTTCGTAAATCTTCAATTGCGCAAATTCTACTTTCTCAAGTGATAAAACTGGCTTTTTATTGTTTATGTGAACAATAGCATAAAACTTAGCTCTTAAAATACGCAATGTTTTTTCATTCACTTCAGCTTCACTGATCTCTCCTTTTTCAACTGCTTTAACAATTGCCGCGATAGATTCTTTCACTTTTGAAGGATAAAGTAAAACATCGTTTCCGGCTAAATAAGCTCTTTTTACAATATCAACATCTCCATAACGCTTAGTCAATGCTCCCATATTCAAAGCATCACTAATTACCAATCCTTCAAATTTCAATTCTTTTCTTAAGATTTCTTTAATCGTTGTTGGAGATAAACTTGAAGGCAAACCACTTGCGTCCAAAGCTGGAACGTTTAAATGTCCCATCATAATTGCAGAAGCACCAGCCAATCGACCTTGTTTATAAGGCAACCAATCAATTCTATTGAGTTCCGTTTTACTTTTATTTACTGTTGGTAAATCTTTGTGCGAATCAACATCCGTATCTCCGTGACCAGGGAAATGTTTCATACATGTCAAGACATCAAACTCTTGCATTCCTTTAATCATTTCACGGGCATGATTAGCAACGAGTAAAGGATTTTCACCAAAAGATCTAAAACCAATTACCGGATTTTGAGGATTCGTATTGACATCAACAACCGGAGAGAAATTCATGTGAATCCCTAATTCATTCATTTCTTTGGCCATTGCTTGCGCCACAAGATTTGTACTTTCTAATTGATTTGCAGCTCCCATTGTTAATTGAAAAGGAAAACGAGGCGAATCAGAAATCCTCATATTACTTCCCCATTCACCATCAATCCCAACTAATAATGGAATCGAACTTTTTTGTTGTAATCGATTAAGCGCCGTTTTAGTTTCATCTTTCGTTCCCTGAAAAGTGATAATTCCACCAATTTTATGAACGCTCACCAAGGAATCAATTATTTTTAGATGATCTTCTCCTTTTCTAGGCGTTACTTCAACCATAAAACTTTGTGCAATTTTTTCCTCTAAAGTCAAACTTTCTAATTTCTCTAAAGCCCATTGTGGAGAAAGTCGCATATAAGCAGGCAATCCGATAGAACTAGGAGTTTTTGGTTCATCTTCCTGATTGATAGACCAACTCATGAGTCCACTTGAAAGAATTATTAAAGAGATAAGAATTGGGGCTAATTTCATGTAAATATATACGTTGTGATTTTTGTTATAAAAGCTATTTGTCTTGCAAATACACTGCCGAAATGCGACAATGTTATTATTTTGAACAAATATAAACAAAGGATAAACGTGAGTATCTAAAAGAATGCTAAATGAATAAGTAATCGATTGTTCACAAAAAAATATCATGATAAATTGAGTTGCACTTTCAGTGCGCCAAAAACACACGGGTCATTCAACCGAATGCGATGCATTCGGCTGAATTGAGTTGTGCCTTCAGCCCGAGGTGACTTGAAAAACATTTGAGCCTGAAATATTAAAAGAATATAGAATTGGGCTACCAATATAGGTCGTTAATCCCTAATTTTAACGATGTGTTTTTTCAATAATACAGCCGATAATCGCATTAATTAATTTTATCTAGAGTTAAACTTTAGCAAAAAGGAAGAAGGGATTCCTCAGTTGTTAAAATCTAAGATTTTCTCAACTATCGGAATGACAGTTCGTAGAGAAGTCTTTGGGGTAAAATTTGCTCAAGCTTCGCTTGAGCAAATTTTACCCCACCCAAGCCAACGAAAATCTGTCATTCCGATACATCGGCAAGCTCAGCACAAGTGGAGTGAAACCACGAGGAATCTCTTTTTAAATAATTAAGACTTATCTTGGTAACCCAAATATAGAATTCATTCCTCTATTCATTTCAAAGCAATCCAAAACGCCTTGAAAAGGCAGCTTATTTCAACTCAAGGCATCGCCTTGGGTTGAAAACCAATAACCCATCCAGCGCCTTGAAGAGGCAACTCATCCTAAACCCACTACATTACAAAACAATGCTAGATCATTAATTAAATATAGCTTTAAAATGATTTTATAACTATAATATTTGGTGTATCTTTATACTTTTAAATCTAAGGCAAGAAGAATATGTTGGAGCGAATTAAGTTCATGAAAGTGAATAAAACAAAGCAGTTTGATTACACGCCGCGTTATTATGATGCACGAAAAGAGCGCATTAGAAATATGCAAAAAGCGTATGATAAAGATTCTGAATCTACACCAACTGAGCAACAAGCTAGATTAAGAGAAAAAATGCAAAGCGCTTGGAACATTGAAAGTACTTATACCAAGCAATCTCGTTCAGCAAATATTCGATTAATTATTATTCTTGCCGCTTTACTTTTAGCAACCTATTTCATTTTGGGTTATGTTGATATTTTTGCAGCCGAAGTAATTGATATAGAAAACCCATAAACAGGAATTAAAGAATGTCAGAAGTAATTCGTTTACTCCCAGATAATATAGCCAACCAAATCGCCGCAGGAGAAGTCATTCAAAGACCTGCCTCAGTTGTTAAAGAACTTATTGAAAATGCCGTAGATGCTGGCGCAAATAATATTGAACTGCATATAAAGGACGCCGGAAAAACATCCATTCAAATTATAGACGACGGAAAAGGAATGTCTGAAATGGATGCGAGAATGTCTTTTGAACGTCACGCAACGAGTAAAATAACTTCAGCAGCAGACTTATTTACATTGACCACTAAAGGATTTCGTGGAGAAGCTTTGGCATCAATTGCTGCAATTGCCCATGTTGAAATGGATACCATCGAACAAGGTGAACAAATTGGAACAAAAATTCAAATAGCCGGAAGTAAAATTACTTCTCAAGAACCAAGTTCAAGAGTAAAAGGAACCTCTATATCCGTAAAGAATTTATTTTTTAACGTTCCGGCAAGAAGAAATTTCTTGAAATCGGATAACGTTGAAACAAAACATATCATTGAGGAATTCAATAGAATTGCTTTAACACATCCTGAAGTTGGGTTTATATTTTCTCACAATGGAAATGTAATTCACAAATTAGATGGAGCAGGTTTAAGAAAACGAATTGTTGATTTATTTGGAAGAAACTTCAATGATAAATTAGTGCCTATTGAAGAGGAAACTGATATTGTAAAAGTGAAAGGATTTATCGGAAAACCTGAATTTTCGCGTAAAACAAGAGGAGAACAATACTTTTTTGTGAATAACAGGTACTTTAAAGACAGTTATTTTAATCATGCTGTAGTTGCAGGATATGACAATTTGATGCCACCAAAACATTATCCTTCTTACTTTATTTATCTTGAAGTACCTTCAAATACATTGGACGTTAATGTTCATCCAACAAAAACGGAAGTAAAGTTCGAAGATGATAGAAGTATTTACAGTATAATAAGGAGTGCGGTTAAATTGGCGCTTGGAAAATACAACATTGCTCCTATTTTAGACTTTGAACATGAAGCACAATTTGATTTATCAATAGAACAACAAAATAGTCCAATTCGTCAACCTGAAATTAGAGTAGATTCATCTTTTAATCCTTTTAAAAGTACTTCGTCTCAAAGCTCATCTGGTTCATCATCTGGATTCAGTGGAAGCGGAAGTTCAGGAGGATCAAATAGCTTTAAAAGTCTAAAACCGAATAAAGAAGAATGGGAAGATTTTTATAAAATTACTGAAGAAGCACAAGAAGAATTGAAAACAGAAGAGGAAGAGGAAATTAGTTTTGAAGAACCTTTAAAATCGAGTTCAAATAAAATACAATTACACCGCAATTTATTACTGATTCAAGTTAAATCTGGCGCCATGTTGGTTCATATTAATCGTGCGAATGAACGCGTACTTTACGATGAATTAATGGAACATTTTATGCTTTCTCCGATTGCAGCTCAACAACTCATGTTTCCTTATGAATATAATTTGCTCTCCACGCAAAAATTAGAATGGGAAAACAATTCCAGTACATTAAAAAGACTAGGTTTTGATTGGGATTGGAAAAACAACACACTTGTTTTATCAAGCGTTCCTTCGATGTTGGAAGTGGAATATGTTACCCAATGTTTGGATGGAATTATTGAAAAAATAACCCACGAAGAACTTGACAAAGGAGAGTTGGTCCACGAATTAATTTTATCTTTATCCGCTGCAGCAACGAATCACCGAAGTAAGGCACTTTCTGAAGAGGAAATGAACTACTTGATTGATCGATTGTTCCAAAGTGAACAACATCAATATTCGCCAAGTGGAAAAAGAATTTTGAACACAATTTCGATTGAAGAACTGAATAATTATCTATCATGAATAATATATTAGGAAACATGCCACCAGTAGTAAAGAGCTTACTGCTGCTGAATGTAATCATGTTTATCATTACCATGTTGGGAGAATCCCAAGGAATCCCTATGACACGAATTTTAGGAGGTTATGTTTTTAACTCACCGAACTTTGAGCCTTATCAAATAGTAACTCATTTTTTCATGCATGGTGGATTTTTTCACATTCTATTTAATATGTTTGCCCTTGTCATATTTGGTTCTGCATTAGAGCAAGTATGGGGACCAAAACGATTTTTTATATTCTATATTGCAACAGCGCTTGGTGCTTTCTTCTTGCATCAATTAGTTGGATATATTGAAGTAAGAAACATCGAAGAACAGCTAATAGCAGCGGGATATACTGACCTCTACAGTTTACAAGATAAAATTGTAGAGCTACAGAATGGATACATTCAAACATTCAACGTTATACCCAATACGAATAGCCTTGTGCAAGATTACATTGCAGGAATATCAACTCCAGTTGTAGGTGCATCAGGTGCCGTTTACGGTGTATTGGTTGGGTTTGGTTATTTGTTCCCGAATACAAAACTTATGTTACTTTTCCCGCCTATTCCAATCAAAGCAAAATGGTTAGTAACAATCATGGTGGGAATTGCAGTTTACAACTCTTTCCAAAACAATCCAGGAGATAATGTAGCCCATTTAGCCCATCTAGGTGGCGCGCTTGTTGGATTTATCATCGTGCTTTTCTGGCAAAAGGACAAACGAAAATTTTATTAGACTATGAACCGTAATTTTAGCGATGAGATAAAGTACCAATGGAAACATGGAGGTATGCAGATCAAGTTAATTGGTGTGAACTTAGCTGTTTTCGTTTTAATCAATATACTCTTAGTTTTTGGTTCACTTATGGTGAGCAATGGAGGATCTAATCCACTCGAATCATTTGTTTATAATTTCTTCACTTTACGTGGAGATTTCTTTGGGTTCTTGACGCATCCTTGGGGAATATTCACCAGTATATTTGCGCATTTTGACTTTATGCACCTCGCATTCAATATGCTTTTCCTCTATTTTATCGCTAAGTTCTTCATGATGTATTTCTCTAATCAGAGATTACTTTACACTTATATATTAGGTGGAATAATGGGAGGATTTTTTCAAATTGCAGCTTATTCACTTTTCCCAGCGCTACAAGGAACACAAACATTCGTAGTTGGAGCATCTGGATCGGTAAACGCAATTTTTATGGCTGCAGCTTTCCACCGTCCAATGGCAATTGTTCATCTTTTCGGAAGGTTTAAGGTGAAGATGATTTACTTGGCAGGAATATTTATTTTGATGGATCTCGTACAAATGGGAGGAGCTGATAATGTTGCACACTTCGCACATTTAGGAGGGGCAGCTTTTGGGATTCTTTCTATTCGTAACATTAATTCTAAAAATAACGTTGTCAATTTCACTCGTGTTACAGTCGAAAACATCAAAACAAGTTTTAGCGGAAAACCTAAAATGAAAGCACATAAAGGTGGTAAAAACACTACAAGTTCTTCAGCGAAAACACAAAAACAAACAGACTCAGAATACAACCTTGATAAAAAGAAGAAACAAGCGGAAATAGATGCTATTCTTGACAAAATTTCTAAATCTGGTTACGATAGTTTAACCAAAAAAGAAAAGCAAATTCTATTTGACCAAAGCCAATAACTGCCTAAAATGAGAAAAGAATGCTCTTTCGATTAATAAAATTAATTGTTCGCTACACCACCCTATTCGTTTCATTAGGTCTTCTTGTAAGTTATACAAGTTCAGTTATTCCGCCTCAAAAATTCTGGTATCTTCAATTATTTGGACTGGCTTATCCAGCCTTATTGGTAGCTACAATTCTTTTGACAATTCTGAATTTCTTAATGAACAGAAGACTTGCGTTTTCAATTCTAGTGCTATTCGTTGGAACATTTACACATGCCAAATATTTTGGAATCGATTTTAAATCTCCAGATCTCACAACATATTCAGAGAAAGAAATTAAAGTGATGTCATTCAATGTACGATTATTTGATGCATATAAATTCCTAACTCCTGAATTAGTTGATAGCAAAGGAGAATTCTCGGAATTATTCAAATCAGAATCTCCAGACATTTTATCGATACAGGAATATGCGGAAGATGAATCCAATAAAAGGATCATCTCACCAGAGGAAATTAAAAAAGCAGGAGGATTCAAATATCACACCACTACAATGACTTTGGAACTTAAAAAGATGTTTTCGGGTCAAGCTATTTATTCTAAGTATCCGATTATTCATTCAGAAATCATCAGTGATTCTACACAAACTATTCGCAGTTTATTTGCTGATATAGTAAAAGGAAAAGACACCATTCGTGTTTACAATTGTCACTTAGAAAGCATACGTTTTCAGAAAGATGAGTATTCATTATTCGATACTGAGGTCGCCAGCACAAAAACATATTCTTCACGCATAAAAGGACTTGTTTCAAAACTCAAAAAAGCATATCCATTACGTTCAGACCAAGCTCAAAAAATCATTGATCACGTTTTAACTTCTCCCTATCCTGTTATTATTAACGGAGACTTGAATGACCCACCAACATCTTACGCTTACTCCATGTTCAACAAGCATTTCAAAGATGCTTTTTACGAAGGAAGTTTAAGCATGACAAGAACTTATGCCGGGAAAGTTCCAGCTGGAAGAATTGATTACATTTTCCACAATGAAGGATTTGCAGCTGTTTCTTTCAAAACTTGGAAAGAAAAGGTGTTATCTGATCATTATCCGGTAATGGCTAGTTTTAGGATACGTTAGGAGATAATTGTTAATTATTAATGTTCAATTATTAACGTGTTGTCAATGTTCTTCTTGGAATGCAATTTTCGCCTTCGAAAGGGGCTAAACAATAGATTCTTTGAAGAGTTAATATTTTAATTGGACAGCACTGAATTGAAACATAAAGTTTGGCTCTATATGGAATACTGTGGGTAATTGAATTTTAGCTTACTTGAAATCAGATAAATCATATTGATAAAATTCTTTATATTTCTGTATCCCCTAGCTCTTTTTTTAGCCAATTGAACCTTTGA
>Ga0307486_1000149_pt1 | contig 75616 bp, 61 predicted proteins | sample CBIW02metaG_FD_203663 | JGI IMG/M metagenome (GOLD analysis project Ga0307486, IMG submission 203663) | Sea-ice brine microbial communities from Beaufort Sea near Barrow, Alaska, United States - CBIW 0.2 | ecosystem: Environmental > Aquatic > Marine > Coastal | place: USA: Alaska | collected... | reverse complement strand
CAAATAATATTTCATCAGCCGTTAAATTGAAATCCAGGGTTTCAAATTCTTCGGTTTTAACGTAGCCTTTTCCTTCAGAAATTAACGGCTTATCCTTATAAAAATATAAGATCTGGAACGGTTCCTTTTTAATTTCAACTCTTATTCCCGAAGTTGACAACTCAATAAAACCTTCCTTATCTGAAACTCTAAATTCCACATTTTCAGGTTCTAAAATTACCGCGTGCGAATTGGGATCGTAAACTTCCCCTTTGGGAATAAAGGAAGTTTCAATGATTTTGGTTGAATAAGGTTTGATTTTATAATATCCATCATTGGTTTTTATCTCAATAACTTCATTTTTTTGATCACGGGAAACAAATTTTCGGTCCGCATTTTGGGCATTTATAAATGAACATCCTGCAAAAAGAAAAAATAGGCTTAGCTTAAATAACTTCATCGATTTTATAATTTACATATTAACCGCCAAGTTTGCAAAGGTTTACGCAAAGGCCGCGAGGTCTTTTAAGCACAAGCCTTTAATGCGACCAAGTAGGAATTCTTAGTCAATTCAATTATTTTTTTTTGCAATTTCATTTTCAACCTTCAAATTTTCCTCTGCGCCCTTTGTGTTTTAACTTGGCGTGCTTTGCGGTTAATTACGATTGAAACCATGAATTACTCCGGTTTAGGTGAATTTCAAATAATCCACCTTATCTCAAAATATAATCAATGTTTTTATTCCATTATTGATTGTAAATATCCGTTTCCCAAATTCTTCTAATTCACCAAAATAAAACCTAGGATATCAAATAAAAAGTCCCCTCCCCCGCAGTGGGGATTTGGGAGAGGGTTCTTTTAAACAATTTTTAATTCATTTGGTTTTAGTTCTGTTTCTTTTCCGTGAACCAAAATAATTATAGGCTCGGTCCCTTCCAAAAGGAAGCTGGATTTATTTAATGCCACTTCAATTTTAAGGATTTGGTTTCTGAAATTCACCTTAAACGAATAGGCTTTCCATTGTTCAGGGATTCTCGGGTGAAAAGAAAGTTGATCGTTTACGACCCGCATTCCGCCAAATCCTTCAACAATACTCATCCAGGTCCCGGCCATACTTGTAATATGGCAGCCTTCTTTTACTTCGTTGTTATAATCGTCCAGATCCAGTCTTGAGGTGCGTAAATAAAACTCGTAAGCCTGTTCAGTCCTGCCAAGTTTTGCAGCATGTATACTGTGAACGCAGGGAGAAAGCGAAGATTCATGTACCGTCAAAGGTTCATAAAAATCGAAGTGCTTTTCCAAAGTTTTTTGGTTGAAATTTTCTTCGAAAAGGTAAAAACCTTGCAAAACATCGGCTTGTTTGATATAACAGGATCTTAAAATCCTGTCCCAACTCCATTTTTGATTGATTGGTCGGTTTACTTTGTCCAGTTCTGCAACCGGGATGATCTCTTTATCCAGGAATCCGTCCTGTTGAAGGAAAATACCATGCTCTTCAGAATATGGAAAATACATATTATCCGAAACCTCTTTCCAGGATAAAAGTTCAGTTTCAGTAAGATTTGTATGACCAACTATCCTGTCATAATCCTTACTGTAACCGTCTTTAACTTTATCGATCATTTCCATACAATACTCGATACACCATTTTGCCAAATAATTTGTGTACCAGTTATTGTTTACATTATTTTCGTATTCATTAGGACCCGTAACTCCAAGAATAACATACTTGTTCTTTGGTGTACTGAAGTTCGCTCTTTGATGCCAGAAACGAGCAACAGCGATCATTACTTCCAGTCCTTTTTCAGGGATATATTCAAAATCCCCGGTGTAGCGCACATAATTGAAAATGGCAAAAATCATTGCCCCGTTACGGTGAATTTCTTCAAAGGTGATTTCCCATTCGTTATGGCTTTCTTCACCATTCATTGTTACCATAGGATATAGGGCGGCTCCGTTTGAAAATCCGAGTTTTTCAGCATTTTCGATCGCTTTTTCCAGATGATTATAACGGTAAGTCAATAAATTCCTGGCAACCTGCTGATCTTTGGTCGCCATATAAAAAGGAATACAATAAGCTTCTGTATCCCAATAAGTGCTTCCTCCGTATTTTTCACCTGTAAATCCTTTAGGACCAATATTGAGTTTTTCATCTTTTCCCAAATAAGTTTGATTGAGCTGAAAAATATTGAAACGGATCCCTTGTTGGGCTTTCACATCGCCTTCAATGGAAATATCGGCCATTTCCCAAATTTTGGACCAGTCTTCTTTTTGCTTCTGAAGCAATGCTGTAAAACCAAACGCCATTCCTTTAGAAAGCACCGATTTTGCTACGGAAATAAGCGTATCCCGTTCGTGGTTCATATCGGTTACATAACCCCCGAATTTTTGAAGGTTAAGCTTATCCCCTTTTTCGACATCAACTGAATAAGAAAATACCACTTTATTTTTCTGTAATTCCTTTTCAAAATTCGCATCAACTTTTTTATCATTCAGCAATACTTCCGTTTGCATAAAAGTACAGGCGTGAAATTCTGTTTTAAGGGTTTTTGAAATTATAAAACCTTGTTGCTCATCAGTTTTAACATCCAGGGTTTCCCAAAATCGTTCTTCCCAGTTGGCATCGGTATTTGTAATTCCGCTGTCCAGATATGGGGAAAAGGTGATTTTTGCGGCAGAATTTAAAACTTCAACCTCGTAATCTATCGCGCCCAATTCATCTAAATCCAGGGACAAAAAACGGGTAGCGACTACCTTTATTTCAATATCGTTAGGAAGTGTAGCCTTAAAACTGCGTTTATACCAACCTTCCTGCATATTTAATTCCCTTCGGAAATTCTCAACTTTTTTGCAAGTATTCAAATCCAGCGCCTCATTGTTTACATGCACATCAATACCAATCCAGTTGGGAGCATTGAGAACTTTGGCAAAATGTTCAGGGTAGCCGTTTTTCCACCAACCTACCTTGGTTTTATCGGGATAATACACCCCTGCTATATAACTACCCTGAAATGAAGGCCCGCTATATTGTTCTTCAAAATTGGCACGTTGACCCATTACTCCATTTCCGATGCTAAATAAACTTTCGGAAGATTTCACAAGTCCCTTCTGAAATCCATCTTCAATAATGGACCAGCTGTCTGCTATTATATAATCCTGATTCATATCTGGTTTGTTATAATTTGTTCTATAAAATCTATTTTGATTTCGCTAAAATCTGAAAAAATAAAATCTGCTTCATTTAATATGTCCTTTTCGCCTATTCCCACACTAATCATTTCAGCTCTATTGGCGGCTTGAATTCCGGCTACGGAATCTTCAAACACAACGCAATTCTCTGGTCCGACTTTGAGTTTTGAGGCCGCAATCAAAAACACCTCCGGATTTGGCTTTGCTTTACTAACATCATTTCCATCTACCACCGCCTCAAACTTTTGGATGAGGCCTGTCTTCTCCAAAATGATTCGAGCATTTTTACTCGCCGATCCCAGCGCGAACGGAATATTTTTTTCAGATAAATAATCAATAATATTGGATACTCCCGGAAGGAGATCTTTTTTTGTCATTGTAGAAATATAAGAAAGATAATTGTCATTTTTCATAGCCATTTGTTCCATAAACTCATCCTGAGACAATTTTACTTTGCCCCAGCCCAGAATTAGTTCCAGCGACTTTACCCTGCTTATTCCTTTGAGTTGTTCATTTTGGTCTTTTGAAATGTCAAAACCCAAATTGTTGGCCAGTTTGCGCCAGGCCAAATAATGGAATTTTGCAGTATCTACAATAACTCCATCTAAATCGAAAATAAAACCTTTATGCATGTTCAGTTATATGTATTTTACGTTGGGTTTTCACCCTAAGTGTTAAAAGTCCAGCTAAAATCATTGAAAATCCACCAATGATAAGGGCGTAAACAGGTTCGCTATTAAAAAGTTCTTTCACCAAAAATCCTAAAATCGTAGCCGCAACAATTTGAGGGATGACTATAAAGAAATTAAACACTCCCATATAATATCCCATTTTTGCTGAAGGAAGCGATCCGGAAAGCATGGCATAAGGAATGGATAAAATACTCGCCCAGGCGATCCCCACACCGACCATGGCCATTAAAAGGCCAACTTTATCTGAGAGGAAATAAATGGATATCAAACCCAATCCACCGGCAATCAACGCCAGCATATGAGTAAATTTATTACTAGTCCTTCTCGCGAGCACAGGCAATAGGAATGCAACGGCAGCCGCCACTCCATTATATACCGTAAACATCACTGTTACCCAATCGGCAGCGTCATTATAGAGTTCCGAAGTTGGATCGTGGGTGCCAAAAACGTGTCCTGTAACTGCTTGTGTGGTGTAGATCCACATTGAGAAAAGCGCAAACCACGAAAAGAACTGCACCCAAGCAAGTTGTTTCATGGTTGCAGGCATATTGAGGATATCGGTAACAATTATAGTAAAACCATTCTTGATATCCCTGGATCGAACTTGTGAAACTATCATAAACAAAAGCCCGGCAATAAATAATCCCACAAATAAAATATACAACTCCTTCGTGAAATCGTTAAAATAAATGATTGTTGAGATTGTAAGCCCTACAAGTGTCATTCCCAAACCTGTCAAAAATTGATTACGCAGATTTTTTTCCCTATCCACCTCTGGAGCATTTTCGGGATTCAATTTTAGATCGGCTTTTTCAAAAGCTGCGAGTTCTGAAGGAGTATATTCCTTTGATTTTATGACAGTCCATAGAACTGCGAGGAAAAACACGATTCCACCTACATAAAAGGACCATTTAACTGAATCGGGGATAACACCCTCAGCCGCTGTATTGCTAACACCAAACCAGTTGGTAAACATATATGGAAGTAATGAGCCAACTACGGCTCCAATCCCAATGAAAAAACTTTGCATTGAAAATCCCAGCGTTCGCTGGCGCTCTGGCAGATTATCGCCAACAAATGCACGGAACGGTTCCATGGAAATATTGATTGACGCATCCATGATCCATAGGGTTCCCGCCGCCACCCACAATGTAGGGGAGTTTGGCATGATGAACAAGGCCAGGGAAGATAAAATTGCACCAATTAAAAAATACGGCCTCCTTCTTCCAAATCGTGTCCAGGTCCTGTCACTGTAATATCCTATTATAGGTTGAATTACCAAACCTGTTACCGGAGCGGCGATCCATAAAATTGGAATATCCTCGACATTTGCCCCTAAGGTTTCAAAAATTCGGGAGGTATTCGCATTTTGAAGTGCGAACCCAAATTGGATACCCAGGAAACCGAAACTCATGTTCCATATTTCCCAAAAACTAAGGTCGCGTTTTTGCATATCGTACGTTTATTTTACTGCTACGACAAGCACAAAGTCTTGTCAAAACATATTTACGGAAGTGAAAATATAAGTTTTGACTGGCATTTAAGGTTGGTAAAGGTATATATTTTTTTAAAAGTTCCGGAAAAAAATCATCGTTTTGTCGAATATCGTTCTACCAGGCCAGTTTCAATGAACATGATTCAAGTATATAAATTTACGTGGTTTACGAATGTGTCGCTTGCCTTTTTTAAAGCTATTCCCAATTTTCCCTCGGTAAATAATTTAATTTCCGGATGTTTATATTTAGACATCACAAATTTCGATTCCCTCTTTTAAAGCCACAAATTTATCATTGTAGGTTGGTTGAAATTCCTGCGCCACATAACCATCATATCCAGTTTCCAGGATTGCTCTCATAATTGCCGGATAATAGAGTTCCTGGGTCTCATTAATTTCATTTCTTCCGGGAACTCCTCCGGTATGATAATGATTGATGTAATTGTGATATTTTCGTATTGTCGCAATCACATCGCCTTCCATTATTTGCATATGGTAAATATCATATAACAATTTAAAATTAGGTTTCTGCATTTTTTCCGAAAGGGCGACGCCCCAAATAGTATGATCACATTGATAATCCGGATGATTTACCTTGCTGTTTAAAAGTTCCATTACAAGGACGACATTTTTTTCGGCAGCATAATCCAGAAGTGGGATTAATCCCGTCGCACAATTTTCAATTCCAGATTTATCGTCCAATTCCCTGCGATTACCTGAAAAGCAGATTACATTTTTTATATTATGAGCCGAAGCTTTATCTATCAGGCCTTTATAAGATTCCTGAAGTTTTTGATGATTTTTGATATCATTAAATCCGTGTTCTATATTTGCAAAGTCATCGGTAGCCATGGAACATTTCAATCCGTATTTTTCAACGGTTTCCCATTCCGAAGGCCGTAACAAATCTATTCCCGAAAGTCCCATTTTAGCACATTCCCTGGCAAATTCGTCCAATGGAATATCCTGATAAGGCCATCGACAAACTGAATGATTGACATTATTTTTCAGCTTCAAAATCTTGTTTTCACCTAATGAATCCATCGCATAAAACGATGACATTATTCCGCCTAAACTTAAAACTCCCGATCCCAATGCTATATTTTTAATGACATCCCTTCTCTTATATTTGTTGCTCATCTTTGCTTAAATTTAATTGACTTTAATGGAACTAATCAAGGTTATATTTCCTCGGAAATTTATAAATGTAAATTCAGGAAATATTTTAAGAAAAAAAACTTTTCCGAATAAATGTTTGATTCCCGTATTTATGCATGGTTTCCATAATTCTTGTGATTAACCCCAATAAATGAATTGGTTAATTCCACAACAATGCATAAAGTGCAGCTACAATAATCATTACCGCAAATGCCCAAATATTAAATAATGGGCTTGTTTTAAATAATTTTCCTGAAAGCGGAATTCCTTTTTTATCGTCTTTACCTTTATTCTCAAGTAAACTGACAAGTATAATAATTATCATGGTGAGAACAGCAGTATATCCCATTTGATCCATAAAGGGAACATCAACAAAGAACGGACTCGTAGTCCATCCTTTTGGAGCGGCCTTAAAATACAATGCTATTGGAATGGAAACCAAAGCCCCAACTATTGCAGCTTTATTGGTAGTTTTTTTCCAAAATAATCCAAGGAGAAATATAGCCAGGATCCCTGGGCTTACCACTCCGGTATATTCCTGGATGTATTGAAATGCCTGATCAATCCCTCCCAGTAAGGGAGCCATAACACACGCAATAACCAAGGCAACGGCGGCAGAGATTCGGCCCATATTCACAGTGCTTTTATCGCTTGCATTTTTATTGATATACTGCTTATAAATATCCATCGTAAAAATGGTGGAAGTTGAATTCAGCATCGATGCCAAAGAGGATACTATTGCGGCAGTTAATGCAGCAAAAGCCAATCCTTTCAATCCGGCAGGCAAAAATTGCAACAACCATGGATAGGCTTTATCGGCTTCTGCTAAAGAAGGTAAATTTTGAAGTCCTGCATCCCCCAATCTCGCTAAAATTTCTGGGTCATTTACCATCACAAAGGCTGCGATCCCTGGAATTACAACAATTAATGGAATGATCAGCTTTAAAAAAGCTGCGAGGATGATCCCTTTTTGAGCTTCTTTCAAGGATTTTGCCGCCAAGGTTCTTTGAATGATATACTGATTGAATCCCCAGTAGTACAAGTTGGCAACCCATAATCCTCCTACTAATACGCCAATCCCAGGTAAGTTATCATATTCAGGATTAGATTTATCAAGGATCATTGCAAATTTGCTGGGAGCAGCTTCATACACTGTTTTAAGGCCGGATATAAAACCGTGCCCTCCGGAAACCATATCCAAAGCCAGGTAGGATGTGACAAAACCACCTAAAACTAAAAATACTACCTGTATAACATCGGTCCAAGCTACCGCTTTAAGGCCTCCATATAAAGAATACGCCGAGGCAAAAAGCGCAAGGCCAATAACTCCATAGATCATAGGAATTCCCATAATTGTTTCCATGGCCAAAGACCCTAAATATAAAACTGAGGTCAGGTTCACAAATACGTAAAGTGCGATCCAAAATACAGCTAAGATGGTTTTTAAATTGGTGGAGAATCGCTGTTCCACAAATTCAGGAATGGTATATAAACCTTTTTCTATAAAAATGGGTAAAAAGTATTTTCCCACTATTAATAAGGTAATAGCTGCCATCCATTCATAGGAAGCGATTGCCAATCCCAGTGCAAAACCGGATCCGGACATTCCAATAAATTGTTCTGCTGAAATGTTTGCTGCAATCAATGATGCCCCAATTGCCCACCAAGGCAAAGATTTGCTTGCCAAAAAATAGTCTTCAGCATTCTTCTGATGTCCCTTTTTTTCCCTGGAAACCCATAAGCCTACTCCTAAAATCATTATAGCATAAGTAATAAAGACGAAGTAATCCCAAAATTCAAAATTTGTTGTCATAGTATTTTATATAAAGTTTATTTCTAATATTCTTAACCTCAATGGATCACTAAGATTTTAAGATTCACAAAAGATGAAATTCATCTGAATGAAGCAATTTATAAAATTTTGTTAAATATAAAAAAATATCTGATATAAGCGTACAACTTACATTTATGAATTTTATTCTTTTTTAACCAAAAATTAAATTGATGTATATTGTAATTTTACTCTTTGAGGTTGTAAATAATTGAAGGAAATTTTTATGCTATCGGGCATCAAGATAAGTTGAAGCATTCAAACATTGAGTAATTTAGGAAATAATATTTATTTTAGTAGCAACATTTCTATTGCACTTAAAAAATTTTCTAATGGTTTTAAAGACCAGGAAATTTAAATAATCACATTAATTCTCATCCACTGCAGAGATATTTTTTTCATTAATTCAAGCTTTAAACCTCTTATGGCTGCTTTTCCATTTAAATTGAAATAGGAAGAATTAATCAGACTCACCAGTTATTACAAATCGAATAACTCATTATGCACTATCATCAATTCCTTATTTTCCAAGCCAAAAGGTTAAATAAAAAATTTGTAATTTTGCGCTATGGCATTATCAAATAACGACATTTTTAAAAAACTCAGGGTTGCGTTAAAATTTCGCGATGAAGATATTGTGAAAATTTGCGCTCTTGTTGATTTTAAAGTAACCCGAAGTGAATTAGGAGCCATATTTAGAAATGAGGATCACCCCAAATATGTAGAATGTGGGGATCAATTTTTAAGAAATTTCCTAAATGGACTTGTTATACATATGCGTGGTCCAATGCCGAAGAAAGAATTAGGTAAAAATAGTGAAGAGTAAAGAGTTGAGAATAGAGACTTTTGACGTTCGGGGTTAATCGAAGTTAGATATGTAAAAAAGAATTGAGATAATAGACTAAATTAAAATGTATAAAAAATCCCGGAAAATATCCGGGATTTTTTATTTATATAATGTGGCAAGTTTAAGCCAAGACTGCTTGTACTTTATCTGCTGCTTCCTGAAATTCGGTTGCACTTTGAACATCAAGTCCGCTATTGTCTATCAGTTGTTTGGCGATATCGGCGTTGGTACCTTGAAGACGTACAATTATAGGTACTTTAATTGTATCTCCCATATTTTTATAAGCATCTACAATTCCCTGGGCTACACGATCACATCGTACAATTCCACCAAAGATATTGACAAGAATAGCTTTTACATTATCGTCTTTTAAAATCAACCTAAATGCTTCTTCTACTCTTTTTGCATCTGCTGTTCCACCTACATCAAGGAAATTGGCAGGTTCACCACCAGCTTGTTTAATAAGGTCCATCGTTGCCATTGCAAGTCCTGCTCCGTTTACCATACAGCCCACGTTACCGTCAAGATCCACATAGTTAAGGCCAACCTTTTTGGCTTCAACTTCTACAGGATTTTCTTCGCGGATATCGCGCATTTCTAAATAATTTTTATGTCTGTAAAGTGCATTGTCATCTAAAGTAACTTTGGCATCTACAGCAAGTATTTTATCATCACTGGTTTTTAAAACAGGATTTATCTCGAATAAAGAGGAATCAGATTTATCATAAGCCGTATAAAGAGCCATCACAAATTTGGTCATTTCTTTAAAGGCAATTCCGCTTAAACCTAGATTAAAGGCAATCCTTCTGGCTTGAAATGGCATAATTCCAACAGTTGGATCTATTTCTTCTGTAAAGATTAATTCAGGGGTATTTTCAGCAACTGCTTCAATATCCATTCCACCTTCAGTAGAGTACATGATCATATTGCGTCCAGAAGCTCTGTTCAGCAACACAGACATATAATATTCTTCGGGCTCGCTATCACCTGGATAATAGACATCTTCTGCAACCAATATCTGATGAACTAATTTACCTTCAGCAGAAGTTTGCTTGGTAACAAGATTCATCCCTAACATTTTACTGGCAATTTCCTCAACCTCTTTCAGGTTTTTAGCAAGTTTCACACCACCACCTTTTCCGCGGCCTCCGGCGTGAACCTGAGCCTTAATTACATGCCAACCAGTTCCGGTTTGCTCGGTAAGTTCTTTGGCAGCATCTACTGCTCCTTTAGCATTATGGGCAACAATCCCACGCTGAATTCGCACGCCAAAACTGCTTAAAATTTCTTTCCCTTGATATTCATGTATGTTCATAATCTGTTTTATTCAGTATTTATAACGGTTAACAAAAGTAACGAATGTATAATGAAAGTAAAGGGATTGTGTAAATCTTTTTTGAATTAGAAATCTGATGTTCTTCTAATCATATTCAAGGGTTGAATGCTAAATCTAAGGTTTCTGCGATTTATTATTATATTCAAAATCACTATGACTATATCGTTGTAGAGATTAATCAAAAATTTTCCTAATTAAATAGGATTACTCAGCTACTTTTGCAAATTAAACGTTTGGTAAAATGAAAAAAGCATTAATTGCCTTAGCTCTAGGAGGTTTTGGAATAGGAATGACAGAGTTTGTAATTATGGGAATCCTCCCTGATGTTGCAGGAGATTTGGGTGTTAGTATCCCAAAGGCTGGACATTTTATTGCCGCTTATGCTTTAGGCGTAGTGGTGGGTGCTCCAATTTTAACCGGATTGGCTGGGAAGTGGCCAGGCCATAAGATCCTGATGTTATTAATGATCTGGTTTACTATTTTTAATACCCTTTCCGCTTTCGCCAACAGTTATGAAACGCTTTTAATAGCCAGGTTTTTATCTGGTCTGCCTCACGGAGCCTTTTTTGGAATTGGGGCGGTTGTAGCCACGAAACTTGCAAAACCAGGTAAATCTGCTCAGGCAATCTCCATGATGTTTACAGGTTTAACCCTTGCAAATGTAATTGGAGTGCCTTTAGGAACTTACTTTGGCCAGAATTTTAGCTGGAACGTTTCCTTTTTAATGGTTGGTTTCGTTGGAGTTTTGGCAGTCTTAAGTATTATTTTTTGGATGCCGGAATTGCCTAAGTCCTCATCTAACGGACTGAGAAAAGATCTGAAAGTTTTTAAGAGGCTTGAACTCTGGATGGTAGTTTTGCTAACAACTATAGGCACTGGTGGCTTTTTTGCCTGGTATAGCTATATAGCTCCGTTAATTACCAATGTTGCGGGGCATCCCGAAAGTATGGTGAGTTATGCAATGATTATTGCTGGAATAGGAATGGTGGTTGGAAATTTACTTGGGGGAAAACTAGCGGAAATCTTTTCTCCAATTTATGCAGTACTTATCTCCATGGTATTAATGGTGATTGTCCTTGTTACCAATTCCTTTCTAGCAGATGATAAAACAGCAATTCTCATTTTGACCTTTATCATTAGTATGGTTGCTTTTACAATAGCCACACCTATTCAATTAGCCATGATACATACTTCAAAAGGATCTGAAATGTTGGGGTCTTCCATGAACCAAAGTGCCTTTAATATGGGAAATGCATTCGGGGCATTTTTTGCGGGAATACCAATCACCATGGGCTTGGGATTCACATCGGCCTCTTTGGTAGGTTCAGTAATGGCTGGATGTGGGGTGATAATTGCCATTGTAATAATAATCATGAGAAAAAGAAAAGACAAGCTTGATGTAAGCGGGGAATTTATTTAAAAACTCGAGCTGAATAGCACCTTTTGTAAATAAGCCTTTACTAAATAAGCATTTTGTTTATGTGAATAAATAACATTTTGACTGATTGTGTTATTTTCTGACAATGATTATCGATATTTGAAATTCTAATATATTTTTGCCCTTTCTAAAAGAAATTATTAAATGACCGATCAAGACCTTATTAAAATTGCAGCGGAATTCGAAAGCCCTGTTTACGTATATGATGCAGATAAAATTAAATCACAATATAATCGACTTACAAATGCTTTTGGCAAAGTAAAAAAACTCAGAATCAATTACGCGGTAAAAGCGCTATCCAATATTTCCGTTTTAAAACTTTTTAAAGGTCTGGATTCTGGATTGGACACAGTTTCAGTTCAGGAAGTACAACTGGGACTTAAAGCGGGTTTTGATCCTTCAAGAATTATATATACCCCAAATGGGGTTTCCCTGGAAGAAATTGAGCAGGTATCTGAACTTGGTGTGCAAATCAATATCGATAATTTGTCAATTCTGGAACAATTTGGAACGCGCCATCCCAAGATACCTGTTTGCATTCGAATTAATCCGCATGTGATGGCTGGAGGAAACTCCAATATTTCTGTAGGACATATCGACTCAAAATTTGGGATTTCAATTCATCAGATTCCGCATTTATTGAGGATCGTGGAAAATACCGGAATGAATATCAACGGAATTCACATGCATACCGGAAGTGATATTCTGGATATTGAAGTATTTCTTTATGCTTCAGAAATCTTGTTTGATACAGCTAAACATTTTAAAGATCTTGAATTTTTGGATTTCGGCAGCGGATTTAAAGTGCCTTATAAAGAGGGTGATATTGAAACCGATATTGAAGAATTAGGTGAAAAACTGACTAAGAAATTTAAATCCTTCTGTAAAGAATATGGCCGGGAACTCACCTTAGCCTTCGAACCAGGAAAATATTTGGTTAGTGAAGCCGGAAAATTTGTGGTCCACGTAAATGTTATTAAGCAAACCACTTCCACTGTTTTTGCAGGAGTCGACAGTGGATTTAACCATTTAATAAGACCCATGCTTTATGGATCGCAACATGTAATTAGAAATATTTCCAATCCTAAGGGAAAAGAACGATTTTATTCGGTTGTTGGCTATATTTGCGAGACAGATACTTTTGCAACCAACCGAAGGATCGCAGAAATAAAGGAAGGCGATTTGCTGTGTTTCAGCAATGCCGGCGCCTACTGCTTTACCATGTCCAGCAATTTCAATTCCCGTTATCGGCCCGCAGAGGTTCTTTGGTATAACGGGGAAGCGCATTTAATCAGGAAAAGGGAGACCTTTGAGGATTTAATGAGAAACCTGGTGGAAATTGATCTGGAAAACACTCAATCATAAAATTTCAGGATTATGTATAAGTTCAAAAAATGTTTGCTTCCGGTAATAGTTATGGTCATTTTTCCACTCCTGTTGGCGGCACAGGAAACATCTGTTCAATATTATCAGCTCAAAATTTACAGTTTTGATAAGGATTCCCAGATTCCGGTAACGGAAGATTATCTTAAAACTGCTTATCTTCCAAGCTTGAAAAAGTTAAATATCAAAGATGTTGGGATTTTTAAACCTAAACCTGACAGCCTAAAACAGCTTTTTATCCTCATTCCTTTTTCTTCTTTGAAAGAAATGAATACATTAAATGAAAAACTTTTAAAGGATGAACTTTATCTGGAAAATGGAAAAGAATATCTTTCTGCTTCATTTGAAAATCCTCCTTATAAAAGAATAGAAATTATCGTGATGCGCGCTTTTAAACATATGCCATTCATGCAGCCTTCTCCCCTTAATACTCCAAGGAAAGATCGGGTTTATGAGTTGAGAAGTTACCAATCCCCCACCGAAGCTTATTTTCAAAACAAGCTTGAAATGTTCAATGAAGGCGGGGAAATTAAGCTTTTTGATAGTTTGGGCTTCAACGCGGTTTTTTATGGGGAAGTGCTTTCCGGACCGCACACGCCCAACCTGATGTATTTAATTAGCTTTCCAAATCAGGAAAGTCATGATAAACATTGGGAAAAATTTGGAAATTCTGCCGAATGGAAAAAAATGTCTGAAATAGCCAAATACAAGAATACCGTTTCACATATAGATGCTCATTTTCTCTACCCAACCGAATATTCTGATTATTAAAAATGGCATTGGTTCGGGATTCGGGACTGGTTGATGGTTATAGTATTGAGATGTTAATAATGAGTATCGAATAAAAAAGTTAGAAGTACGAATTTTGAAGTAAGGAATTTTGCCCCGAAGCTTCGGGCTTGAACTTGTATATTTGCAAATGATAGGTTAAAAACTATGTCCTGGGGTTTAAAATATCATTAAATTGCAGGTATAAATCTGACCAGTTAACTTCATGCTGTATATTCTACACAATTCCTCTGATCTTAAAGAAGTAGAAGAAAAAATAATCCCTATGCTTGACGGAAGGGAAAACCAGCTGATTCCTTTCCCTTTCAATCCCGATTTCTCTCCTGAAAAGGAGGCTGTCTTGATAGCTTATCTGCGCGACGGAGACTTGAAGGAATTTTTGCCATTAGCCGCAAATAATGGTTGGATAGTTGGAATTCTACCTCATCCGGAAATTAAATATTCCATTAAAGGCTTGGGCCTCTCGCATAAACTTGAAGACGCGCTCGGTGAAATTTTAAATGAGAAAGAAAGTAATAAGCTGGATTTGTTGTTTTGTAATGGGCAACTAGTAATTAAATCGGTTAAGATCGGGGAAAGTTTTGCACTCGAAGAATACGACAAAAAGGTCAATTTTTTTTCCGAAGTTTATAACTTCATAAAATACCTTAGGAAATCCTCATCACTTTCTCACCGCTCTGTTGTTTTAATTTCGGAGGAGGAAAAAATCATACAAACCTCGGCATTGGGGTTAATAGCAGTAGAAAACCCATTGAGTTCAGTAGTTTCCAAACGGCTGTTTTCAAAAAGTTCCATGATTGATGGAAAGTTCCATGTTTTTATATTAGCCCCACAAAATATCTTCGAATTGCTTTGGTTTTTTTTACGAAGCCTTTTGCCAAATCGAAATCCTTTGAGGGAACTACCAAAATTCATAGGCCAAATCAAAACATCCAAATTAGAGATTAAAAATCCTGACCTAATTGAATTTACGATTGATGGTGAAAAAGCCTCAGCGAAGGAAATCTGTATAGAAACACATCAGGGGGCATTGCTTCTTAAACAATGCAGCCTTTTTACATCAGAAAAAGAGGGAGGTGATGCCAAAAATATTTTAAAAATAGAGACTTTACCCAAAGGGCAAAAACGCGATGAACTAATACGGCGTAAACTTCCATGGCTTCCCAGAGCAACATCAGAGGAGTTTGAAAAATTATTCACTGTTTTACGTGAAAATGCAGCACTTAAATCTGCTTTTGTGATAATGATGATCCTCTCCACTCTTATCGCAACGTTTGGACTCTTTGCCGATTCTTCTCCGGTGATTATCGGCGCGATGATTTTGGCCCCAATTATTTCCCCTATAGTTTCCTTCTCAATGGGAATGGTGCGTTATGATAAGGATATGCTTAAAATAGGGATAACAACCATTATGGTTGGCACCTTGGTTGCACTTCTATTTGCTGCCATAATTACAGTTTTAATTCCAATAAAGGTTCATACATCTGTAATTGATGCGCGGCTCTCTCCTACGCTTTTAGATTTGGGTATCGCTATTGTATCAGGTATTGCCGCAGCCTATGCCCATGCAAAAGAAGGAATTGCAAAAAGCCTCGCCGGAGTTGCAATTGCAGTAGCCCTGGTTCCTCCACTTGCAGTTGCCGGAATTGGCATTGGCTGGTGGGATTGGGAAGTGTTTTCCGGTGCGTTTTTATTATATTTAACCAACCTTTCCGGAATAATCTTGTTTTCAGGGCTCACCTTCCTGATTCTTGGTTTCGCTCCATTCAAAAGGGCAAAAATAGGTCTCATTTATGGGCTATTAATTATCGGACTTGTCGCGGTTCCCCTATCTTTTTCTTTTAACAGAATAAAACAGGAAGCACAAATCACCAGTCAATTGGAGGGAGCGACCATTAACGGAGTGATTTTAAGAAATGTAAAAGTCCGGTTTAGTAAAGATTTGAATATTTCCTTAAAGCTGGTAGCACCTGAGCCACTGGATCATGAAAAAATGAAAATCATCAAAAAAGAAATTGAAAGACGTATTGATAAAAATATCGTTCTGGAGATAAGTTATGCCATTGAAATGTAGACGTATTTCAAACTCTTAAAACCGCCCATTTTTGATTTTTTCCCACGAAATATACATTTATTTTAAAAGAATAAATGAAGTTTAATATTGAAAAAATCACACTAGAACCTCAGCTTTTTACCTTCTGATCATATCCGATTTGATGTTTCATTTCTCAATTATCGCAATTGATTAAAATTTGTGGAAGGTTTTCTCAATTTTAGGTATTTTTGCCTTTTCCGAAATTATCAAATAAAAAACATATTCCCATAATGCCAAAAAAAGGAGTTGAGAAAAACGCTCAGAACAAAGCTAAGCACACCAAGCTCTTAAAGAGTAAAAAAGAGAAACTGCGCAAGCAGAAGGAGGCGCATAAAGAACGTATAAGAGTTATCGTGGAGAAAGCTAAAGAGCATAAAAAGGAAGGATACCTTTAATATCCGTGAAGCTCAATAGTTTTGCTGTCTATCATTGTAACCCACTTTCCCATCTTTTTCTGGACGATCTTAAAATGATGTTCTTCCTCGGGAGAAATAAACGAGATCGCTTCTCCCGGAGATTCTGCACGCCCGGTCCTTCCTATTCGATGAATATAATCCTTGGGAGACCGGGGCAATTCATAATTGATCACATAAGGCAAAAACTGAATATCTATTCCACGTGAAATTAAATCGGTGGCAACTAAAACTCGAATTTCTCCAGATTTGAATTTACTCAAAGCTTCCGTTCTTGCTTTCTGACTTTTTTTACTGTGAATTGCCTTGGCGTCTATTCCATTGTTGCGCAATTTATCGGCCACATTATCTGCTTTATAGGTTGAAGATGTAAAAACCAATACCTGTTTTAAATCCTGATGTTTGATGAGATAACGCAAAAGTTTCCCTTTTCTCTCCTCGGCTACAAAATAGGCCAGTTGTGAGATCAGATTAAAATTATCACTTTCAGGTTCAATTTTAACAACCAGTGGATCGAGTAACAAGATCTGATTGATCTTAGTAACATCCTCATTTAGCGTAGCAGAGAACAACAAATTTTGACGTTTTTTGGGCAAATGAGCAAATATGCGGTCCATTTCTTCTTTGAATCCTAAATTCAGCATTTTGTCAGCCTCATCCAGGACAAGAGTTTCAATATTTGATAATTTAACGGCATTCGATTCTACCAATTCCAATAACCTTCCAGGAGTGGCGATTAAAATATTAATCCCTTGCAAAGCCTTCATCTGCGGATTTATGGCAACACCTCCAAAAACTGCCAGGGATTTTATTCGTTCCGGAAGCGCTGATCCAAACAACCGGAAAACTTCTCTCACCTGCGTTGCCAGTTCGCGCGTTGGCACAAGAACCAATGCATTTACGTGCCTGTTTTTTGAGGCAGTATTGGTCCTCAAATTCATTAAAATCGGCAATACATAACCCGCTGTTTTACCCGAGCCTGTTTGGGCAATTCCCAAAACATCTTTTCCGTTTAAAATTGCGGGAATCACCTCCTTTTGGATGGGATATGGCTGAGTATAATTTTGATCGGACAATGCTTGTAATAACGAAGGAGAGATGCCCAGGGAAGAAAAATCCATTATTGTTTATTCTTGTTTAGTTGAGGAAATGTAAAGCGGCAAAGGTACGTGAAAATCAAATAAACAAAATCCAAAACCAATGTGAAAAATTTGTTCCAAAAAACGATTCCTTGATTAACTATATTGATTATTTTTCGCATTGCCTTAAAAAAACATTTCCCTTTTTCTTGTTTTATGAAACTGTTAAGATTTTGAATAAGCTAAGTACAAATGCTTTCAGAATTTATATATAATTATTTTTATCTGAATCGATTCAGATAAAATAATAAGGATTTAGACTTCACAACACTTACCTAAAAACTGACAATTTTGATATTGAGGTTACTTACCTGTAGGCCACAACAATGTTATTCACGTAATATTTTCCGTCGTTAAATAAAACTTTTGATCCTGCAGGAATTTCAACTATCAACCTTGATGACATAATTGGGATGATCAATTTTTCAGAATTTTTAATGTTGTTCAAAATTACCTGGTGTGAAATCGCGTCATATAAATCAATAGGTTCAGAATTTTTAGTTTTATAGATTATAAACATTTCCTTTGGATGTGGATTGTACAAAAGAAAAGTAGGAAAAGCATCAGCCCTGTAAAAATCGGTTGCCAAACAATCCAATTTTAGAATTTCTGGAACATCTGTTTTTTCAATAATTGATCCAGCGATTCCTACATGTCCGCTTCCATAAATACTAAACTGTGAAACATCAGGATTTCCTTCAACCCAATGAGGGCCATCGCCAATTGCTACAGGTTCTTCTATGTCTTCATATTTTTCAAAATGAGGCTCTTTAATCAATCCTTCATAGCCTATCACGCCTTTCGTAAATTGTTTTTGTTCTGGAATTGTTTGATGATCATCTGGCATTTCATATGGATAAAAGAATTTTAAAGCATTGCTCGCATTGAGCATCCATTTTCCAATAGCATTCGCATATCGCTGATCATATCTTAGCATTGCCACCAAAGGCCACATTGTATCATAGGTATTCATCAAAAAAGCAAAACCTCCGTGATCTACGGTACTTCCTACCAAACCGGATACATCATACCCATTCCAGTTATCAACTAAAACTCCCCAACCTTGTCTGCATTCGGGCGTACCGTTAAAGGTCCATTCAAGGATCTTCCTTGTATCGTAATTTGTTCCTTCTTCCGCATTTAAACGAGCTGCAATATAAGCGCCAAAAGGCATTAATATTTCATAGAACTCGTTGTCCTTCTGAGCCAATAAAGCTTCCATGGAAGATTTCGCCCCGGCAAGATATTTTGGATCATGAAATTTCTGATATGCCGAATATAGAACATATGCGTGGCCAGCTGCGGCATCCTGTTGTTTACAAATCCAACTATCCTTCGGTTCCAATGTTGAATAATCAAAAAATGAATGATTGTAATTACCTGCCATTACTGAATCTGCCTGATAAAACTTATCTGCAACTGTGAGCATGATATCTGAATAGTCTTTTTCTTCAGGATAAAAACTGGCTACACCATAAAATAATACATTGGGATAGACATCATACCACCAATCCCGGGCATAACCTCCGCCAAGCAAAGCTACTTCCGGACTTGTATTATTCATCACGATATTCCATTTCGTATCAGAATTGAAATAATTCTTTAACATGGAAACATAATCCTTTCCGTTTTGATCAGATTTATCAATACCTACGAGACTTGCACCAAAAACGGAACCTATAGAAGCAAGAGATTCATGGAAAATTCCATTATAATGTTCTGGCCCCTGCCTAAGATCTCCCATTGCGGTATAAATTCCAAAGGTTTCCTGATCAAAATTCTTGCGCGAATTATCCTCCCAAATTAAAGGCCAATATTGCCCTGTTTGGGATTCGTCAAAAACTAGTGAATCGAAGCCTTTTGCCAGTCCTTCAAAATCTATAATCTTAAAGGGTTTAGGCAAGTTGGGCATATTCTCAATTCGCTCCAGCTTGATTTGTTCTACAGGAGCGATTAAATCTAATTTCGGAAGTTGTGATTTACATGAAGCTACAATCAGAAAACCTATGATAACTATGGCATTATACTTTTTCATTTTCTAATATTTTTTGTTGTTTCAGTAATTGTTTTGCAATAGGTATAGAAAGTAATTGCAATACGCCAATAATTAATAAGGCATATCTTAAGGCAATATCTGTATTTATATAAAAAGCGATGACCAAAAAGGTTGCGGCGCCAATAAATCGTCCTACGAACAATCCAAATTCATGGTTTAAAATATAAGAGAATTCGTTCCTGTTTTCTATTGCTGAAAGCAAATCAATCACTTTTAATTGAATTGGAAAATAAGCTATGTCAAGAATGGGTCTTGCTACCAATAATAAAAACATGAATATGATAACACCTGTGGTATTAAAAAGTAAACCATTAAAAAAAGATGCCAGGAAAAAACTGATTAGCCCTACAGAGAATATTATTAATCGGTGCTTTGGTTTGGATATTTTACCTAAAACAAGCATAATTACTGCGGATATTACTGCTCCAATGGATATTGCTGATCCCAATGCGCCCTCCGAATGAAAGAATTTCATCATCAACATTGCGGGCGCTGTAACGATAAAACCTTGGGCCAAGCCTTTTAAAACGGCCAATTGCAGCATCTTTCTCCATAGCTTATGAAATGTAAAATATAAAAAATTTTCACTCTTTGGTTTTTCATACTTCCCAAAATGAAAAACTATAGAAGCTAAAAGTGTGATAGCAAAAACAATCATTGTGATTACCCTGTATGCCGAATTTACACCGGCATTTGCAACTTCGCTTTCACCTTCATTTCCGCTCATTAAGAACCATCCAATCATCACCGGAACGATAGACGCGATAATTGTATAAAGAAATGTTTCCAGGCCATAGTAAAAATTTCTTGTCAAATCTTTCGTGGTGGCAAGTACCAAATAATCCCTATTTGCCCAGTATAATCCAAAGGACATTCCCATTATTAAACCTGCAATAGCTATTCCCGTATAATCAATTTCATCCAGTGACATCATAAAAACCATTGAAACGCCACTTAAAATCATTCCTAAGGAGAATAATCTTTTGATATTGATCTTGTTTAATAAATATCCATTTACAAAAAAAGTAATAGGAATACCCACATAAATTGCCAATTGATACAAGATGACTTTTGAAGGATCATTGGAATTTCTCATGATATAGGAAGCAACGAATATATCAATCACAGGTAATACAAAGGCATAAATCGTATTTGTAAGGATCAATATCTTTGCACTTCTGGTAAAATCCTTTAAGCCTACTCTCGCTATATCTAACATAATGGTTACAATGTTTTTAGAAGTTCCTTTACCGAAAAAGTAGCTAATCCAATTACCTCATCAGCCGCACCATAATACATCTTAATTTGGTCTCCTTTTATTATATGTCCATTGGTGAAAATTACTTCTCCAAAAAAACCTGTTTTTTCGTAAGGTGCAGTTGGTTCCATAATAGGTTCTTCGGAACGTGCAATTACTACTGATGGATCTTTCAAATCCAGTAGAATTAACCCTAAACAATACCTGTTTTCTTTGGTTGCTCCGTGATAGATCATCAGCCAGCCTTTTTCAGTTTTAATTGGAGCAGCGCCGGCACCCAGTCGAGAACTATCAAATTTACCTTTTCTCGTTTTCGCAATACATTTGTGATTTCCCCAATGTTCACTATCGGGAGACTCGGCAATCCAAATGTAGTTACCTCCCAATTCTGGACTACTGGGCCGATGCAGGGCATAGAATTTCCCGTTAATCTTTTCTTCAAAGAGTGCACAATCCTTATTATGTGGACTGAGAATCATCCCTTTATTTTCAAAAGTTTTCCAATCCTTTGTTGTTTTTAGACCTACTCCAACCCCATTGGAAGAAACCATAGTATATGTCAGATAATAAGTGTCTTCTATTTGTGAGACCCTGCAATCTTCTATGCCAAAAGCTTCGTATATACCCTCTCCTAAAATTGGTGGATATTCCTTTGATTCCTTAAAATCAATTCCATTATCGCTAAAGACCAACCTCAGGTGCGAAATAGTGGTTAAATAATCCTCTCCTTTATAATTTATGATTCTTGCATCACTTGCATCCAGTTCGGGATCATCTAAACGTATTTCTATGACTTCGGTTTTCCCTTTACCGGTCAATATTGGAAAGGAAATAATTTCTTCCTTTTGTTCCGGTCTTTCAGCTACCCGTATCAGTAACCAGATTTTATTATCGAATTGGAATGCTCCCGGGTTCAACAAACAAGTTATTTCCAAATTTTCTTCACTTGCTTTCAGGTCTTTGGGAGAAAGTATTGGATTTTGCCTATATCGATTTGCAATATCTGTCATCTTAAATGTTTTTAAAATTTAAAGAATCATAGAAAAACGTTTTCACTAATCCTAAAAAAAATAGAGAAGTAACATATTTTATTTTGATACTTCTCTATAAACCAATAATCTAAGGAATTTCTGGCTTTATTAAAGATTTAATATCCAGGATTTTGCACAATAGTTCCTCCAGACTTATCTACTTCACCTTGTGGAATAGGATAGAAGTAATTGTAATCCTGGAAATTTTTCCCAAGCCCAGTAAGTACTTCCTTAGCAATTCCCCATCTTTTTAAGTCATTAAACCTTTGAGATTCAAAACCTAGTTCGACTCTTCTTTCAGACATTATCCAGGCTTTTATTTGCTCCTTATCTGTGGTATTTGGCCGGTCTGCCAATGTTCCTGCCGGTATTGCTGAACCATCAGCAGTAGGACTAGTTCTTGCTCTTTCCCTTATTTGGTTTATGATTGCAATTGCTCCTTCATAATCACCTGTTTCATTAAGGGCTTCTGCTTTCCAAAGTAAAACATCTGCATACCTTATATAAATTTTATTACTTGGAGCATCGTCATTGCCTTTATTATCACCAACTGTATTTCCTAAAATTTTGGATACATTTTTATTTTCGATATCTACAGTATACAACAGTCTTGGGTCATTGAGTTCGAAAGCATTGATAAAATCCTGAGTAGGCGCAACAAATCCCCAACCCAATAATGCAGCCAGACCGTTTCCTTTCCTGGGGGTTTCACCGGAACGGTGATCATATGAAAAAATTACTTCGTCATCTGTAAATTCCTTGTTTACATCAAAACTATCGAAATAATTATTGTTTAAATGGTAAAAACCAAGACCTTCCAATTCAGACACCAGGCTAATTACTTCATTCCAATTTTCATTGAACAAGGCGGATTTTGCCTGCATAGCAATGACAGCGCCTTTAGATGCTCTCCATGGCTCGGAAGGATCAGGGTATTTTGTATCTGGCAACAACAATTTTGCGGCAGACAAATCTGTATTTATCTGATCCCAAATTTGGGCAGCAGGAACTCTTACAGCCACATCAAAGGCTTCTTCAAAAGACTCGAGTGGTTTAATTAATAATGGCACATCGCCGAAATTATTTACCAAATCAAAATAGTAGAAAGCTCTTAGAAAGTAGGATTCTCCTAATAATTGATTTTTTCTGGACTCACTTATTCCAACCGCCTGAATTGTTTCCTCGTTGGTTAGGAATTTTATGGCAAGATTGATTCGGTTGATTCCTTCATAATCATACAACCAGATTCCATTAAAAGCGCCATTTGCCGGAGTAAAACTAAAATCGTTCAACTCATCCATCCACGCCTGGTCACCATCCGGATCCCACTTCTTGTTCATATCATTGGATGCAATGTCCTGTATAATGAAATCATTTCTAAGCACTGCTCCCCCATCCCAGTTCCATTCTCCTATAAGGTTCAATGTATTGGAAAGCAATTGATATGATGAATTTACGGAAGATTCCAAAGTCGCAATTGTAGGATTTGCGTCAATTTGAGAATCAGTAAGAAGCCCAATTGGCTCTTTATTTAATTCATCTGTACAACCTACAAGGCCTGTAAAGAAGAACACTATTACTAAACTTTTAAACATTGTTTTCATAATTTATGTTTTTGAATATTAAAACTTTACGTTCATACCAAATAGAAATGACCTGGATGATGGATAGGTTCCCTGATCAATATAATCTGTAGATTCCGGATCCAATCCAGTGTAGTCTGTGACGGTAAACACATTTTGACCAGATACATACAACCGTACATTTTGTAAGCCAATTATGGATTCCAAAGTGTAGCCTATTTCTATATTTTTTAGACGGAAATAAGACGCATCCTCAACAAAAATGCTTGAAACCTTACTACTTCCATTGTCTTCAAAAGCAACCCTTGGTATGGTGTTGCTGCTGCCTTCGCCATCCCAGGCATTTAGAATATTCGTGGTATAATTAAAGGGACGGGTATCATAATCAAGTATTTTTTTGGCATCGTTATATCTATCAATTCCTTCTACACCTTGAAAAAGCATAGAGAAATCAAATCCTTTATATTCTGAAGAAAATGAAATTCCATAGGTTAGTTTCGGTATAGGGCTCCCAATAAATTGCCTGTCATCAGAATTAATTATACCATCTCCATTTAGATCCTTGAATTTAATATCTCCCGGTTTCACATTCGGATTTAATGTTCCGCTTAAATGGCTGTTTATTTCAGACTGATTTTGGTAAATTCCAATCATTTTGTAGCCATAGAAAGCATTTAATGGATGTCCAACCTCTGTTCTGGTAACGTTTCCAATAATATTGGGAACGTTTGGATGCAGCTTTTCAACATTGTTTTTTAAAGTTGCAAGATTTCCATTTATACTATATTTAATTTGATTGTCATAATTTCTGTAATTTAAAGAAAGTTCAAATCCTTTATTCCTCACTTCTCCTGCATTTACAATTGTAGGGGATACATCTCCAACAATACTTGGCAAACCAATTGGTAACAATATATCGGTTGTGCTTTTTTCAAAATATTCAGCAGATATTGCAATTTTATTATTGAATAAACCTAAATCAAGTCCAAAATTTGTTTGTGCAGAACTTTCCCATTTCAGGTTATCATTCCCATAGCGGGTAATCACGACTTTGCCATCTACCTGGCTTATCAAGGTTAAAAAAGCATAATTGTCAATCTCCTGGTTTCCCAACTCTCCATAACCTGCTCTCAATTTTAAATTGGATAACCAATCTACATCACTTAAAAAGTTTTCATCAGATATTTTCCATCCTATAGAAACGGAAGGGAAATATCCCCATCGGTTATTTTTTGAGAAACGTGACGAAGCATCAGCGCGCAAATTTCCTGTAATCATATACTTACCATCAAATACATAAGTGGCGGAACTAAACAAGGAGAATAATGCCCATTCTGATGCGCTTCCGCTGTTCCATAAATCTATGGTGGAACCTCCATAATCCAAATATCTAAAAGTATTGTCTGTTATGGCAAATCGCGACCTACTCGCACCTATAGATGAACTATAGTTATCAATGTATTCGGTTCCCACCAACACACTAATATCGTGTAGATCATTGAAGGTTTTTGCATAATTCAACGTATTGTTAAATGTGATCGTACGGGTTTCTCCGCGTTCCTCATTTAAACTATTTGGCCTGTTTTGTCTTCCCAATCCTTGATCGGTTTGATTTCCACCGCCATCATCATCACCAAAATTTTCATTAAAAGCTTTATTGTGGATGTACGCAAGATCAACTCCCACGTTGGATCTAAATGTCAATTCTTTGTTTTTCAAAAAGGAATATTCTCCGTAAACATTTCCAAAGGTCTGAAAGGTTGTTCGCTCGTCATCGGTGAAAAAAGCGAGAGCTATAGGATTTTGAGACCATTCATATTTATCGCTTTCCCATCCTCCAGAATCACGGTTATTATTCAGATAAAATGGCAAATCTGTAAATGGATTCCTTTCAGAATAAGTTGGATCAGTGACATCTTTGTATACGGGAATGATTGGTGGTCTTATTAAGGCATGTCTAATTATACCGGGAGCATCTCCTTTCGAGGACAGTTTATCTTGAGTTGAATAGGACAGTTGAAGATTGGTTCCAACTTTCAATCGATCGGTTAAATTAGCACTAATATTGGTCCTGTAATTTAATCTTTTATATTTATCATTGTCATAAATCACGATTCCATCCTGATCATAATAACCCAAGGACATTAGAAACTGAACTTTATCACTTCCACCACTTGTAGAAAATTGTAAGTTCCTGGAAATTCCTGTTTCAAAAAGTTCATCCAGCCAGTTGGTATCAGCAAAATCTGCCCTGCCTTTATCGGCTGTATAAGGATTTGCGCCCTCCCTGCCTGAATTATTCCATGCCTTTTCAACAGTATTCATATACTGTTCGGCATTTAACAAGTGTGGAAGATTCGTGGCAAAGTGAATTCCAGTATAATAATCTACGTTAAAATTTATTTTTCCTTCAGTTCCACTTTTGGTTGTAATTAACACCACCCCCCCGGAAGCTCTTGAGCCGTAAATTGCTGCCGAAGATGCATCTTTTAAAACAGTCATTGATTGAATATCAGCTTGATTGAGAAAGCTTATATCCCTTGAAGGAATCCCGTCTATTACGTATAATGGGTCATTATTTCCTATGGTTCCTTCGCCTCGAATACGTACCTGGATGTCATCCCCGGGAGCACCGGTACTGGAGGAAACCAATACACCGGCAACCTGCCCCTGCAGTGCCTGAGCGACATTAGGAACTCTGGTTTTCTCCAAATCACCCATATCAACTACCGAAACTGCTCCGGTTAAAGTTGATTTCTTTCTTGAAGAATATCCTACAAGTATAACCTCATCTAAAGCTTCTGAATCCTCCACCAATTGAACATTTATAAGACTCTGTCCATCCACAGAAACCTCTTTAGTAATATAACCTATGTTGCTAAAAACTATAACAGACTGGGGTTCTACATTTGATAGACTGTATTTCCCATCAAAATCTGTTGAGGTACCTGTTGAGGTCCCTTTTAAAATTACGTTTGTCCCGGGCAAAGGCCCATCCATTCCAGAAACAATACCTGTAACGGTTTGTGCTGAAGTACTAGCTGAAATTATGGCCCATAAACATAACATGCCATAGAGTATATTTTTTTTCATAATAACGAGAAATTTAAATTGTTAGTATTTGTGTAATTAATTTTCATGATTTAAATAAAATTTAATTATTGTTTTGCTATATTTTTAAAATCAGGATCCATTTCCGGGCTGCGCAGACCTGCAACTTCATCTGCCATTAATATAAAAACATTCCAGGATAATCCCCGGGTGGAGGGCCACCAGGAATCAGTTGTGTTCCATTTTGTAGGAATAAATTCCTTGCTATAAGGCCATTTTGGATTGAGATTGATTTCTGCCCATACCCTGTTTTCCATCAGGATTTTTGCCTTTTCCCATCCGTGTCTCAATCCTACGACATATGCAGAATACTCTGCACGCATCCAGCTTCCACCATTGTAATAAAAACCATCCCTGGCTCCATCTTTATAGTTGGATTCCCCAAATTCTCCAAATGGCTGATAATCTGAAGTTAAATATGCATATCCTTTTTTATTGTTCTTTAATCTTACGCATACCGGTGCTGTAGTACCATAATTTGGATGAGGGGAATTTGATACCTTATTAAGTATTGGAATTTGTTCCAAATGATTTATAACCATTTCGTCAGATAACATCTGTCTGTCGAATAACCAGAGAGAGAAAAATTCTGGTTCCAGATCGGTCAACGAAATAACATCCGGAAATTCTTTGTCAAAGAGAAGGTGTTTTCTTTTTTTATCGTAAAAATCGCGATATCCCATTTCGGCTTTTTCAATGTATTCATCAGAAATATCATAACCCAATTCTTTGATAGTCCTCAAGGCTATAGCCAACATCCCCTGATTAACCGCAAGCCGATCAGTTTTGGGAGTGTACTCAATAATATCGACCTGACTTAAGGTAAAATGCGACTTGCAAATCCCATCTCTATCTTCATCAAATTCGTTCAGAACATAATCCACCGCCCTTTTTATCTTTTCTTGTGGCAGGGCAACTCCAAAACGCCTTTTATTCAACATTGCCCATACCAAAAACTGAATAGTAGCTTCATTGTCTTTTGCTTCGATGGTTCCCATATAAGGGGTTATGATGGTGGCAACTCCTCCTTTAGAAGTTTGGGTTTTGGCCCATTGGCTCCATATTTTAAGGTTCAATTCTTTATTATAGCTTGATGTTATAGTGAAAAATGAATCGCGGTTATACATATCAGGCGCATAATTCATATTGGGGACCGTTATAGGGGTAAAATCATTAATGGAGGTGATCCAGGTAAGCATATTGAAGTTTGCGTATAACATTTTCTCAATTTGAGAACCTTCAAATCCCATACCTTCAGCAAGACGCGTTTGTGAGGAGATCACAAAATCATGATGATTTGTCCATGGTTCGACAAAAATATAGGTTATTTTTGAAGCCAATTCTCCCATTTCCACCCTATTATAAGGTTGTTTTTGTGGATGATTTTCAACAATCTGGAGATCCTTGATTTGAAGAACTGATAGTTTTCCGGATTGTGAGCCAATAAACATAGAAACACTATCTCTTTCTATATACGGAACTAAAATACTTCCCTTAAAAAGTGTCCATTCATTCTCCTTCGTTGGAAACTGGTCAATGTATTTGATACCATGTTCCAATTCAACTGTCTTTTCACCATTTTTAATTCTGAAAAGTTTTAGGGCTATTGGTGAAGTTCCTTTTGAGAAAAAAGAAATACTATATATTTTTTGATCTTTAACAGGAATTAAAAATTCAATCCCTGACCGATCTGATGGACTGGAGTCAATTTTAATTAGACCAGGTTGTCTTTCAATATCAACGGCTCCAATTTTTTTAAATTCTTCGGGAATTTTTAATATTGAATCGGTTCCGGCATCGAGATTGTACATTTCACCAAATGTTTGACTGATATAATGTAGGTTGTTTGATCTATCGGCTTGTGAAGCTACTGAAACCAAGGCCGGATCGGGCAATCTCCTCATCCCCACAAATCCTCCGCCATGTCCGTTAAATCTCCTACGTGTACTTCGGGTATAATGATTTTTATAACCTGCATCCATTAAAAACCCAACAAGAAGATTGTTAGGAGTTACAAAACCGGCAGAGGGAAACATTTCATGTGTAAAACCTCCCGGAAAATCATCATGCTCGAAGGAAACATATTTTATGGGCGTTTCTGAAGGTTTTGATGTTTCCATTAAGGTATAATACAATGAAGGCATTCCAGATTGAAATAAATCAATGGTCTTTTTTATAACATTTTTATTTATAACCTGATATCTAACAACTACTGATAGATTTAAGTCGAATTCCGAGAGAAATGTTTCCCTTGTTAATTGTATCTCATTTTTATCACCAGTCCAGGTTGAACCTTTCCATGAGTCTATGTAAGAAGTTTCGCTTAAATCAAGGTTGGCCATTTTAAGACTAAACTCTTCGGTATTATGCAACAATAATTTATTGCCATCGTAAATATCGACGGTAAAACCCTGTATCTTATCCCCCTCAACTTTTAAGTTAAGATCTTGACTCCATCCATTCGCACCTATTAAGCAAAAAATGTGAGCTAAGAGGGTGATTATTAACTTATTGTAAAATTTCGGCATTCTTTTTCCATTTAAATATCCTTTTTTACTAATAGTAGGTAAAACGTTTTACCTACTATTAGTAAAAAAAACCACTTTGAGATTGTGGGGTTGATTTCTAAGAAAAATAAAATTGGGGATACTTAAAAATACTGAAATTAATTGTATTAAATAAATATTTTTGTTTAAAGAGAGAAAATAATTTTGTACAACAACCTTAAGCCAGGTTTACATTAATGTCTATAAGCCATTTTTAATAAATTTTGAGGACTTTCTAATAATCAAATTACCTTCGAGAACAATTTGAACTTTATTTCTGTTTTTTAAAAGTTTTAATGTTCCATTAATAACTTCCTGAGCAAGTAAAGAAATTGGCTGTGCCATAACTGTAATTGGAGGGCTATGAAGCTCAAATAAGTCCCTATCATCAAAAGTTATTACACCTATATCCATAGGAATTTCAAGGTTTTTCCTTCTTAAAACCTTAAGTCCTGTGATTGCCAGGCTATTTGTTGAAAATAGGATAGCATCAATTTGTGGATTATTATTCAGAAAATTTTCAAAGAGTTCACTTCCCTTTTCGGTTCTTACATCTACAAAATTTAAAAGAAGAGATAGATCATTCCTATTTGCATTCGCAACTGTTGCTTTATAGCCTTCAAACCTATCCGACAATGTTGTTAAACCAGATTCAAGGCCAATAAAAGCGATGTTTTTAAAACCTTCTCCTAGTAAGTAATTGATTGTTTTTTTTGTGGCTTCAAAATTATTTAAAACTACGTAATTGTAATCAGCCTTTTTATAAAAGCGGTCAAACAACATCACGATCTGGTTTTCTGAGACCAATTTTTGGATTTCTTCCTCAAAATCCTCTGGGGGAGTGATTATAAAGGCATCAACTTGTCGGTCATTAAACATTGAAATCAATTCAATAGCACGCGATTTTTTGTTTTCGGTACTACAAAAGATAATTTTATATCCGCTGTCAAAGGCCAATTCCTCCATTTCTTTTGCTACTGATGAGAAAAATGGATCCGAAATATCTTCAACCATAAAAACAATGGTATTTGTTTTACCAGTTCGAAGGGTTCTTGCAGATGAATTTGGTCTATAGCCCACTTTTTCAATATACGCTTCCACTTTTTTTATGACCTCATCACTTATCCTGTTTTTAGCCTTATTATTGATAACAAACGAGATGGTAGTAATAGACAAGTTAAGTTCTTTCGCAATATCTTTTATGGATATCCTAGACTGGTCTTTATTTTTCATTTCAAATTTGGTTGAGTACAAGACAAAATATAAAAAAGGACCCCATTCATTTTAACGTATCCTGATCATCTGTTTTTACACGATTGTATTAGTAGTTTTGCGTTTTATTATCGCGAAAGCAAAGCTAAAATATTTATATGAAATTTCTATAAATCCTTTTCGGAATCCCTTTAATATTTAAAAATATAATTTAAAGTGAAATTTAACCGTATAAATATTCTACGGGTAAATATAACAATTAATGTGCAATGTGAAACGGAGTGACCAAGTAAAGGAGTGATGAAGTGAAAAGTCAAAACCAAGATTTTTTAAACCTACTCCATTTTCGTGATAGGGCCATTTATTTAATGTAGGGGCGGACGGCCGTCCGCCCCTACATTAAATAAATCAACGACCCGCAACATCACAACATCACTCCTTCACTTCGTCACATTTTTGCTCAATTATTTCTCATCTTTTATGAATCCTTCTGCCCGTAAATTTTTAAATTCGGGGAATATTTGACTATCCCTGATTTAAATCTCAGGATTACTTTTAATCTACTACCTAAATGAAAATCCTTCATACTGCCGATTGGCATATTGGAAAAAAACTTCAGAAATACGATCTCTCCCGGGATTTTGATTTGTTTATTGAATGGCTTTGCCGTACTATCAGCCAGGAATCTGTAGATGTGCTGTTGGTTTCAGGGGATGTTTTTGATCTGTCCAACCCATCTTCTGAAGCGCGAACCCAATATTACCGGGCATTGATGCAATTACGCCCGTTAAACTGTAAGATCATCCTTACCGGCGGCAACCATGATTCTCCTTCAATGCTCAATGCCCCGAGGGAAATTTTACGCCAACTTGATATGCACGTCATTGGTGGAATGCCTCAGGAACTCGCAGATGTTCTCATTCCAATATCCGGTAAGAATGGAGTGACCGAACTGGTGATAGCCGCACTCCCCTTTCTCCGCGATTCCGACCTGAGAAGCGCTAATGATGGCTCTAATTATGAGGATAGGATCGAAGCGATCAGGAAGGGCATTCAAAATACATTTCACCGCGCAGCGCAACTTTGTGAACAGGATCACCCAGGAATTCCAGCCATTGCGATGGGACATTTATTTGCTGCCGGAATGGAAACTTCAGAGAGCGAACGCGATATACAGATAGGAAATCAGGCTGCTTTTGAAGCCTCACATTTTGGCGACTATTTTCAATACATCGCCCTGGGACATATTCATAAACCCCAGCAGGTAAAAGCGCTGGTTCCCACCTTTTACAGCGGTTCCCCCCTTCCGCTTTCCTTCAGTGAACGCGAGGATCTAAAACGCATACTTATTATAGATACCAGCAACGGATGGACTCACCAGAGTATTCCTGTACCCGTTTTTAGAAGACTCATAAAAATAAGCGGCCCCTTAAATAAACTTCAGCAAAAATTAGAGGAACTGAAAGCTCATGAAGAGCTTGAAACCCTTGTAGAAGTTGAATTAATTGAAGAACTCTACGATGCCGTCAAAATTTACGATCTAGATAAACTGGTGGTGAATTTTGAAAAACCCTGTTATAAGATCGTAAAACATAGGGCGACATTCTCTCACCGGCATCAGGATACCGGTGAGTTATATTGTACGGAGCAACATCTGGAAGACCTGAAACCCCGGGATGTATTTCTCAAACTCATTGGGCAGCACGAGTACGATGAAATTGATCAGTGCGAAATTTTAAGCGCATTTGATGAACTTCTGGAAGCGGTTAAAAATGAAGAAAACTCAATTAAGGAATAACTATGAAAATCCTAAAAATAGAATTTGAAAACATCAATTCCCTTCGCGGCAAACACGAAATTGATTTTACGAAAGCTCCCTTTACTTCAAGTTCCTTATTTGCCATTACAGGTCCAACCGGTAGTGGAAAAAGCAGCATTCTGGATGTGATCTCACTGGCGCTTTTCAACCAGGTACCGAGGTTGGGAAAAATTTCTAAGAACGAAATACTTTCCAAAGGTGCTATTTTGACGCGAAATCAGGATCAGGCCTCCGCAAGTGTTACCTATGAATGTAAAAATGGAATTTTCTCTTCAAAATGGAGCATTTATACCAACCGCAACCATAAACTCAAAGATTATGAAATGGAACTTTCCGAACCTGCCACCGGTAAGATCCTTGATATCAGAAAATCTGACGTGCCTGCCAAAAACGAGGAACTCATCGGTTTAAATTACAATCAGTTTATAAAAGCGGTTTTACTCGCCCAGGGGGAATTCGCCCAGTTTTTGAAGGCCAAAAAAGATGAGCGCGGGGAATTGCTCGAAAAAATTACCGGCACAGGGATCTACCGGCAAATGGGAATTCTGGCTTTTCAAAAACACAAAGCGGTCAACCAGGAAATTTTGCTTCAAATTCAGGAACGGGATCTCATTAAAAAGGAATTACTGGAAGAAGACAAGCGAAAAGAATTTTCAGAAGATTTGATAGTTAAGGAAACTGCCTGCAAACCACTGGAAATAGCAATTGAATTGGTTGGAAAAAGCATAGAACTAAAGAGCGTTATTGCCGGTCGACAAAAAGAGATCCTTCGGCTTAATTTAGAAAATGACAAAGCCGAAGCAGGTTTAAAAACTTTTGAGCTGGAATATGGTTTTCCCCTGAATCAACACGAAAAACTTCAGCCATTTTCAGATGAATTGAGAAACTGGAAGCAGTTGAAGAACAATATTTCAGAACTGCAGGAAGACCTGGTTAAAAAAGAGCTATTAGAATCTGAAAACGATTTGGCGCGTAAAGCACAGCATCATAAGATCAATACTTTCATCGGCAAGGAAACTTCAGAAGAAAACCTAGAAACAGAACTCAAATCCTTCACAGGCCGGGTGAGCAAAATTCAGCAGGAACGCAAAGAGAAGTTGGCAGATTACACAAGTTTCAAAAATCAATTTTTGGCTGAAATAAGGGGAATTCAATTTCCGTTACAAGAAAAAAACCTGGAAGAAAGTATTGAAAACCTCAGTAAACTAAAAATTTCTTCTGAAGCTAATATTCTTCGGTACAAGGAATTATTGAAGGATATTGAACTGAATGCTTCCGAAAGGGAAAAAGAACGATTAAAAGAAGGGCTGGAAAATGCGGGAGATGCCTTGCTGAAGGCCGATAAAATAGAACAGATCTCAGCAGATCTGATCAAAATAAATTCTGAAGAAGAAAAAATTGCGCCGCAACTGAAGGAACTTCCGGGGGAAATTGAAAGATCTCAATTGAATGCAAAAATTCTTGGAGAACGGCTGGAAAAACTGAAACTCAAAAGAGACAATCAACTACTGCTGGCCAAGCTGGAAGAACATCGAAGCGAGTTAATAGATGGGGAGCCTTGTCCGCTTTGCGGGGCGGTTCATCATCCTTATGCTGAAGATGTGCCCGAAAAGGACAATTCAATTGATGCGGAGATCGGAAAAACCGGCAAGGAACTCACCGATTGGAACACAAAACTTGCCACAGACTTAAGCAGCCTGAAGCATTTTCGGGAAAGATCAAATGAAATATTAGCTCAAAAAGATCAGCTGGAAGCAGATCTAAAATTCCGGAAAACTGAATTTTCAGATAAATTCAGTCAACTTCAGCAAAGCCAAAAGAAATCAGACTGGGTAATATTCAGCAACGATTACCGGACACAGATCGCTAATTTAGAGTTGTATGAAAAAGAAAACCGGAGACTGAATTCAATTTCAGAAGGACTTCCGCTGCTTCAGAAAATGGGCGGGATCATCAATGTAGGATTAGCGTTAAAAGAAAAATTGGATTCCCTTTATTCCGGGACGGATATCCTAAAAGACAGCCAGGAGCTTCAAACCCGGTGGACCCAATTAAAGCAAGATCAAAAAGCAGTTTTCGGGCAAAAAAATGAGTTGATTATCAAGATCAAGACAAAAAATGATGCATTTAACATACAAGAATTAAGCCTTGCCAATCCATTAAACGAACTGGGTTTTGAAAATATTGAAGCTGCTGAAAAAGCCCTGATGCCGGATGCCGAATACAATGCGCTGCGGTCAAAACGGGAAAATATAGTAAAAGAAATAGCTCAGTTTCTCACTTCCATAAAGCTTTTAAAAACCCAGCTGCAAGGATTTCAAAAAAGTGATGTAGAAAGCTCTGCAGAAGATTTAATTGGGGAATTGAAGGAAAAAAATGAGGTTTTGAAGAAGTTTCGGGAGGATTGCGAAGCCTTGCGAAGGATCCTCAACAATGACAAAGACTACCACGTAAAGCAACAAAAAATTCAGACTGAAATTGCCGAAAAAGAAAATCATATCAGACGATGGAAATTGCTCAATGAACTTATTGGGGATGCACAGGGAAGGAAGTTCAATGAATTCGCACAAGACCTCAGCCTGTCCCAACTACTGCTACTGGCCAATAAAAGGATGAAAGACCTGAGCGACCGGTACAAAATTGACAAACCAGGCCCGGATGAAGATGACGGCCTTGTGGCAATAGACGAACATATGGGCGGACAGCGGCGATCTGTAAAAACGCTCTCCGGCGGAGAAACATTTATCCTCAGCTTATCTATGGCACTGGCGCTTTCTGATCTTGCATCCAAAAATGTGGAGATCAACAGTTTGTTTATCGATGAAGGATTTGGTTCGCTGGATTCTGAAACCCTGGACCAAACCCTGGATTCCCTGGAAAAACTCCAGGCAGAATCCTCCAAAACCATCGGGATCATTAGTCACGTAGATTCACTCAAGGAACGCATCGCAACGCAGATCAAACTACAACGAAACGGACAGGGATATAGCAGTCTGGAGGTTTGTTGATTCGATGATTTGTTAAATCGTTGAATCGTTAATTTGTTAATTGGTTGAATTGTTGAATCAATAATTCGGAGTTCGGGATTTTTGTAAAAATTGGAATTTAGATGATTTAAATTCTGTAATTTTGAATCATTCTAAATAAACCCGAAGAACACAGAATTAAGGATGTTTTTTAGATGTTCATGATATAATCTTATTTAACAAAAATCAAATAATGAAAACAGCATCACTCACAAAGAATCTTGAATATAACGATACAAAACCGGCTATTCAGGTATTAATGGAAACCAATACCAGCAAAGAAATCCGAATTGCCTTGAAAAAAGGACAGATTATGAAAGAACACAAAACACCTTTTCCTATTGTAGTTGAGATTTTTGAAGGAAAAATAAATTTCAGCTTTAACGGGGAGACCCTGTCATTAGAAAAAGGAGATCTGATCGCTCTTGAAGGAAATGTTCCTCATGACCTCAAAGCTGAGGCAGACAGTACTGTGAGATTAACCCTGACTAAAGCCGATAGTGCGAAAAGGGTTGAAGATGTTATAAATAAATCTTAAACATTGTTGAAATAACAAACCCATATTTTTCACCGAATTCCCTGTATTAAGATTGTTGTGAAAAATACGATTATTGATTCATTAACACTTGACAACAGGTATGTGGTTTTGTTTTTTATTATTTTTTTGTAGGGTCGGATGGCCGTCCGACCCTACAAAAAAATAAAATTTGCCTGAATTCGTAAATTGGAATTTGTTTTTTTCTTTTTGGAATTTATTTTTCTCAGTCTTCCTCTTTTTTGATCACGTTCCTCGCAACCTCGATTTTAAATTTCTTGCCCTTCATTTTTTCATTCCTGATAAGATTTAGGAATCCTTCAACTTTAGTGGCTTTTACCGCTGCAAACGAAATAAAATCCTTCACTTCTATCAAACCAAGATCGCCCCTTTCCAGATTTCCTTTTTGAGAAAAGAAACCAACGATATCAAATTTATTGAGCTTGTTTTTCTTTCCTCCGCTTATATAAATAGTTTGAAATTCGGGTGATTTAGGCAGGATGCCTGAATTTCCAATCTTTAATATTTTTGCAGAATTATCTAAATAATCCGGTTTTTTCTCACTTTCATTTAAAATAATATAGGCCGTTCCCGATGCCAGCATTCTGGCTGTCCTTCCATTCCTATGTGTAAATTCGCCTTCTTTTGCAGGTAATTGATAATGAATCACATGGTTCATTTCCGGGATATCCAAGCCACGTGCAGCCAGATCGGTAGTAATTAAATAATTCACGCTTCCGTTCCTGAACATAATCAAGGCTCGTTCCCGCTCGTCCTGATCCATTCCACCGTGATAATAGGTTGCGTAGACTCCTTTTTCATTCAATAGTTCGCTAATACGCTCTGCCGCTTCCCTGTGATTGCAGAAAACCAAGGCGGCTTCAGAGTTTAAAGAGCAAAGAAGATGAAACAGACTTTCTATTTTGTCCTTCTCTTTGGAGATCACAATTTTTGTGGAAAGATTGGTGCTTTCTTCTTCTTCGGGAATAAAATCCAGAATAGTTGGGTTTACAACACCTGTATATCGCGGAATTTCAATATCTGAAGTGGCCGATACCAGAACACGTTTGTTAAGTTTCGGCAATTGGCCAATGATAAAAGACATTTCTTCGTGAAAACCCAGTTGTAGGGATTTATCAAATTCGTCCAGAATTAAAGTTTCAATTTTGTCCGTGCGAAAAGTTCCCTTCTCAATATGATCCTTAATTCGTCCGGGAGTCCCTATTAAAACTGCCGGGGGATTGCTCAAATTCCTGATCTCTGTATCAATGGAATGTCCGCCGTAACAAATATTTACTTTATAATCTGTCCCCATTTTTTTCCAGACCTGTTCAATTTGCAATCCCAATTCCCTTGAAGGGACAAGAATGAGGCACTGAACAGAAAGAATTTCAGGTTTCAGCATTTCAACTACGGGCAGTAAAAAAGCCAGTGTTTTTCCTGAACCTGTTGGCGAAAGCAACAAAATATTGTTGTCGCTAATGATAGCGTTTTTAGCTATCACCTGCATTTCGTTAAGATTTTCAATCTCTAAATTGGTGAGGATATTTTGGGGCTGTATACTATTTTTCATGGGGCAAAGATAATCAAATGATTATTTGTCCCGAAGCATCCATACTTAATTTGGTTTACGTAACAATTAATTCATAGCTCTTCTCACAATGAAAAAGCTCGTCATTCATCAGAGAATTTGGAAGCCAACTTCTTAAATAAATACACAATATATTGAGATCCCATTATTGTGTAATAGGTAATTTTAGGAACCATAAAAATCGGTTCAAGGTTGTCAACAACAGATGACATTGCATACTAATATTTACAAATGCGAATGGGATCAATTTTAAGCGGAAATAAATTTTAGAACCTAATACACACTAATCAGTTTTTAATATTTTATTGAGTTAATTATGAGATTAATAAAAACTAAAAATGGTATACTAAACGTTCCAATTAAATTATGGGTATAAGATTCTTATATTTACTCTGAATTAAACATAAAGAAGCAGGAATCAAGAATTCCTGCTTCTTTGGAGTTTTATAACACTTAAGTAACCATTGTAGATTTTCCGCTTATATTCCCTATAAATCTTGAAAATCCACGATTAAACTGTGTTTGTTTACCCCCCTGTTTTTCTAACAATATGAAAAAACTGTTTTCTGCTTTTTCAATAACACCAAAATACCTCAAGTCTAATGCTTAAACAATGATATATATCAAGATATTAAAGTTTAACATTATAGATTAGAATTTGCACATTTGGAGAAAATACTAGAGATAGAGACAGATGAAGAAGTGAGAAAGTCCTAAATTTCCTATATATTTATAGGATTTCACAGTACTACTTAATTCATGAAAAAAACTTATGGATGGCCCCACCAATCCATAAGTTACTAATTCTAAAATCTACCCCAATAAATTTTAGACATCCCGATCTAAAAATCCATCCAATCTTAATCGAAAATATGATTGGCATTTCATCTTTAAGCTAGTATAAATATACAAGAAAAATTCAATTGTGAATAAATAATTTGAATTATTTTAAAATTATATTTTTGACAGTCAATCTTTTATACAACTAATTCCTTAAAAATTTCCAATTTTCATATACTTATTAACAATTAAAAACATTGATAAGGAAGTACCTTTAAAGATTATAACCCATTACAAATGGAATTTTGGAATGCAGTGAAGATCTGCTATTCCATTCCAAAAGGTAGAGAAAAGACAGGAAAGCTATTCTAATATAAGCTAGGTTCTATAATTTATTTTATAAATAATCTGCATATCTTCCAACTGAGAAACTATTGAAGAATAAATCTCATTTTAAAGTAAGATCAAAAAAAAACTTATGGACGGCCCCACCCGTCCATAAGTTACTAATTCTAAAATCTACCCCAATAAATTTTAGACATCCCGCTCTAAAATTAATTTGCCAATCTCAAATAAATTTGTAATCGACAATTCGTTTCAAAACGGATATAAATATACTTGAAAAATCTAATGGTCTTAATTAAATTTAAGTTAATTATAAGTAGCTTTATATTACGAAGGAGTCAATTGACAGTATTGACCTAAAAATGGATATGTGGAATTTCTTTTTTAAGATCTTCAATTTTAACCTGAAGCTTTCTTGAAAAAGCTTGATGAGAATTGGAACGCTTATCAAAAGGTCGGTGAGCCAAACTTTTTTGGATAGACTCCACCAGTTTTAGTGTGGAATATGCTTCGGAAGAAAACCAAACTTCGACAAATTTTTCCCATATATAATCTATTGCAATAACATTGGGATGCAACATATCTTCAGCATAAAATCTATAATCCCTCAATTCATCCATCATAATTTCGTAGACTGGAAAATAATTTATAACGGAATTATTTTCATTTATCACCTTATGTAAAGCAGCTATTAAGTGAGCCTTACTTATCTGATTTTCAACAAATCCATCTTTTAAATGACGGACAGGTGACAGAGTGAAAATAATCGTTAATTCTGGATTGATTATTTTTAATTCTGAAATTAAGGAATGTAAGCTTCCTTCAATTTCCGCCAAACTCAGTAATTCTTTTGAAAAATATTTTTGAGGTAGTTTATGGCAGTTGGCAACCGGTTTGCCTGTTTCAATATTTTTGTAAACCCAGGCAGTCCCAAGCGTGATCACAATGTGTGAAGCCTCCAGGAGATAATTGCGATTAATCTTAAGGTTTTGATTAAGTTTTTTTAGCAATTCCTCCTGAATGGAATCGCTCAAACTAGAATGCGCATCGAAGCTATGCCAACGCTCATTATGGTAAAAAACATCTTCAGGTGAATAAATATCGGCATTTATAGAGCGTCTTATAAAATTTTCTATTGCCTCAGGATGAAATAAAATTCCGAAAGGACTTCTAAGGTTTTGAAGTTTATAATAATCAAGTTTATCCCCGATATTTTCCACAAAACAAGACCCAATCATCAAAATTTTAGATTGATAATCTATTTTTGGGGTTTTAACCGGTAGTTGTATTTTTGTCCTGAACCGCATTATAATTATTACTCTTTTCAAATCTCAAAAAAAAACCTAATAAGATTTTAAAACCTGTGAGGTTTAATTATCTTATATAAGTCACCGCTTTTTCCAAAGCTTCATTAATTCCTGCGGGATTTTTTCCACCGGCAGTTGCAAAGAATGACTGTCCGCCTCCACCTCCTTGAATATATTTCCCGAGTTCTCTCACTATTTTTCCAGCATCCAAATCTCTTACCGATACCAATTCTTTGGAAATATAGCAGGAAATCACGGCTTTTCCGTCCTGTTCGGATGCTAAAAGCATAAATAGATTATTGCCTGTTTCCCCTAACTGAAAAGCGATGTCTTTAATTCCTGAAGCATCCAGATCCACTTTTTTGGCCAGAAATTGAATTCCATTAATGGTATTCAGATCACCCTGCAATTCATTTTTCAGATTTTTTGCCTTCTCTCGCAATAAAACTTCCATCTGCTTCTTAAGATCAACATTTTCTTGCTGTAATGATTGAATGGCTTTCACCGGAGATTTAGTATTTTTCAGTTCTGCGCTGATTTGATGGAGAGTTTCAGTTTGTCCGTAAAAATAAGCTTTTACAGCATCGCCTGTTATTGCTTCAATTCGCCTGATCCCAGCAGCCACTGCCCCCTCAGAAATAATTTTGAAATACCAAATATCGGCGGTGTTTTGTACGTGAGTTCCACCACATAACTCCATAGAATCCCCAAACCTAATAGCTCTTACAGAATCTCCATACTTTTCACCAAATAATGCGATGGCACCTTGCTTAATGGCTTGCTTATATTCCAGATCCCTTTGCTCAATAAGAGGCTGTTGTTCTTTAATCTTATCATTTACAAAATTCTCAACTTCATTTACTTCATTAGCTGTTAGTTTGCTAAAATGTGAAAAATCGAATCTTAAATGTTCGCTGCTAACCATAGAACCTTTTTGTTCCACATGTTCACCCAACACATTTCTCAAGGCTTGATGCAACAAATGCGTGGCAGAATGATTTGCCTGAGTCTGAATACGTTTTTTGGAATCTACCACCGCTTTAAAAGTTGCAGCAGGATCTTTAGGCAAGTTTTTGGCAAAATGAATAATGAGATTATTTTCCTTTTTGGTATCTGTGATCTTGATTAATTCCCCGTCTGTAGATTTCAAATAGCCTTTATCCCCTACTTGCCCCCCGCCTTCAGGATAAAACGGCGTTTTGTCCAGAACAATTTGAAATAATTCCCCTTTTTGATCTGCGACTTTTCTAAAACGGGTAATCTTAACATCGCCTTCCAATTCATCATAACCAATGAAATTCTGACTTTCTTCTTCTCCCAGAATTTGCCAATCTCCTGCAATTATTACAGAAGCTGCACGGGACCGGACTTTTTGTTTTTGCAATTCAGAATTAAATTCTTCCTCATTTAATTTATATCCACGTTCACGTAAAATAAGCGCGGTAAGGTCAATAGGAAAACCAAAGGTATCGTATAATTGAAAAGCTTTTTTTCCTGAAACAGTTTTCCCTTCGGTTTTTTCAATAATATTTTCCAATAAAACCAAGCCCTGATCCAAAGTCCGAAGAAAAGATTGCTCCTCCTCTTTGATCACATTTTTACATAGATTTTTTTGGGATTTAAGCTCAGGAAAAGTTTCCCCCATTTGGGTGCTTAAAGTATGCACAAGTTTGAATATAAACGGCTCTTTAGTATTAAGAAATGTAAAACCATACCGGATCGCGCGGCGTAAAATCCTTCTAATCACATATCCTGCTCCGGTATTGCTGGGCAACTGTCCATCGGCTATAGAAAAAGCAACAGCCCTTACGTGATCTGCGATCACGCGAATTGCAATATCGGTTTTCTCTGATTTACCATATTGAGAACTTGTCACCTTCTCTATTTCGCTGATAACCGGGGTAAAAACATCTGTGTCATAATTGGATTTTTTATGCTGTAACACCATGCAAAGCCGTTCAAAACCCATTCCCGTATCTACGTGTTTTGCAGGAAGTTTTTCCAGGGAACCATCTGCTTTACGGTTGAATTCCATAAATACCAAATTCCAGATCTCTACTACCTGAGGATGATCGCCATTTACCAGGTCCCGCCCCGGAACCTTTGCTTTTTCTTCCTCAGAACGAATGTCCACATGAATTTCTGAACTAGGTCCGCAAGGTCCCTGATCGCCCATTTCCCAAAAATTATCCTTTTTATTTCCTAAAATGATCCGGTCTTCGGGTACAATTGCTTTCCAAAGTTCCAAAGCCTCTTTGTCCAACTCCAGATTATCTTCTGTACTTCCTTCAAAAACAGAAACATATAAAATATTTTTGTCAATTTTAAAAACTTCGGTAAGGAGTTCCCAGGCCCAGTGAATCGCCTCCTTTTTAAAATAATCGCCAAAACTCCAATTTCCCAACATTTCAAACATAGTGTGGTGATAGGTATCCATCCCAACTTCTTCCAGGTCGTTGTGTTTTCCGCTCACGCGCAAACATTTTTGAGTATCTGTAATCCTGGTGTTTTTTGGTACGGAATTACCTAAAAAATATTCCTTAAATTGATTCATCCCGGCATTGGTAAACATTAAAGTTGGATCGTCTTTAATAACCATTGGTGCCGACGGAACAATGGTATGTCCGTTTGATTTAAAAAATTCTAGGTATTTTGAACGTATCTCCTGAGACTTCATATGGTGAAAAATGGTCTTAAAATTATTAAATGCTGTAGATGTGAAAACAATCTTTATATTTGTTCGTTTCCATTACTCTTCTGCAAGGTTTTTGCAGCAGAGTATATGCGCAAAAATAACATATTTTTAATTTATGTCGAAGGTAAAATATTATTACGATAGCGAAACACTCGCCTACAAAAAAATACAACGCAAAAAAGGCAGAAGGTTAGGAATTGCTCTATTGGGAATCCTGGGAACTTTTCTTGCCGGCTTCCTATTGCTGGTAATTTATTTGAATATACCAATGATTGAAACCCCTAAGGAAAAGGCTTTAAAGAGGGAATTGCAGAACATGCAGTTGCAATATGGAGTTCTGAATAAAAAAATGGATCAAATACAAAATGTTTTGGCCAATGTTGAAGACAGAGACAATAACATTTACCGATTATATTTTGAAGCGAATCCTATTCCTGAGGAACAGCGAAAAGCAGGATTTGGTGGGATTAACCGCTATAAGAACCTTGAGGGTTACGACAATTCAAAACTGATAGTCGAAACAAATAAACGAATTGACATACTTTCTAAGCAAATTGTAGTACAATCCAAATCCCTGGATGAAATCACTATTCTTGCCAAAGAAAAAGAAAAATTGCTCACCTCAATTCCCGCAATTCAACCTGTGAAAAATGAAAATTTAAAAAGGATTGCTTCCGGATATGGATGGAGGAGTGATCCATTTACAAAGGTTAAGAAATTTCATAATGGAATGGATTTTTCAGCCCCACGTGGAACTCCCGTTTACGCCACTGGAGACGGAAGAGTTAAGCGAGCCGATAACGGTGCTACAGGTTATGGAAACCATATCGAAATAAACCATGGATACGGATACATTAGTCTTTATGCCCATTTATACAAATACAATGTTCGGGTGGGCCAAACTGTTAAACGTGGGGACGTAATTGGTTTTATTGGAAGTACGGGGCGTTCTCAGGGACCTCACCTTCATTATGAAATTCTTAAAGATGGGGATCATATAAATCCTATTAATTTTTATTACGGTCATCTTTCTTCTGAGGAATTTGATCAAGTCCTTATCAAAGCTCAGGAAGAAAACCAATCTTTGGATTAATGTATATAAACCTGCCAGAAAAACGTTATTATGCCATTGGTGAAGTCGCTGAGGCATTTGAGGTAAATACCTCACTTATCCGGTTTTGGGAAAAGGAATTTGATGCGATAAAACCAAAAAAAAACGCAAAGGGTAACCGTTTGTTCACTCCTCAGGATATCAAGAATTTAGAACTGATATACCATTTGGTTAAAGAACGCGGTTTCACACTTGAAGGCGCAAAAATTCACTTAAAAGAGGAAAAGAAAAAAACTCTTACTAACTTTGAAATAATTCGAAAACTACAAACTGTGAAAGCAGAATTGACAAAAATTAAAAATCAACTATAACATGAAAAAATGGCTAATTCCGGCAATAGTAATTATTGTCTTAGGTTTTATTATTTACAGTCTAACCGTAGGTTTTAACAATACTGCAGTAACCAACCAGGAAAATGCACGTCTGGCGTGGTCCAACGTGGAAAGCTCATATCAACGTCGGAATGATCTGATAGGTAATCTGGTTAAAACAGTACAAGGTGCCGCCGATTTTGAAAGAGGAACCCTTACAGATGTTATTGAGGCGAGATCTAAAGCAACTGGTATTACCATTGATCCTACAAATATAACCCCGGAACAAATGGCGCAGTTCCAACAAGCCCAAGGAGGTGTAACCTCAGCATTGTCAAGATTATTAGTATCTGTAGAGCGTTACCCTGAATTGAAAGCAAATCAAAATTTTCTACAATTGCAATCACAGCTTGAAGGTACAGAAAACAGGATCAACGTTGAAAGAAATCGTTACAATGAAGCTGTAACTAATTATAACGTTCATATTCGTCTCTTTCCCAATTCCATGTTTGCAGGAATGTTTGGTTTTAAACCTATGGTGAGATATGAATCTGATGCAGGTTCAGAAAATGCTCCTGATGTAGATTTTGATTTCAAATAAAACCAGGAAGAATGAGCAAAGTTGAAGAGTTTTTATCAGCAAAAGAAGAAGAGGAAGTTGTGGAAGCTATTAGAAGTGCAGAAAAAGCCACTTCAGGTGAAATCCGTGTACATATAGAAAAGTCTCATAAAGAACTGGATATTTTCGATCGTGCAATGGAAGTGTTTCATCTTCTTAAGATGGACAATACAAAACAGGAAAACGGGGTGCTAATCTACGTTGCTATTGATGACCGAAATTTTGTGATTTACGGTGACAAAGGGATTAATGAGGTTGTTCCGACCGATTTTTGGGAAAGCACCAAAGATGCCATCGTCGAACAATTTAAAGCAGGCAACTACAAACAAGGCCTTATTGATGGAATTTTAAAGGCCGGAGAGCAGTTAAATAAACACTTCCCATGGAGTGAAAATGATACCAACGAACTCTCTAATAAAATATCAAGAGAATAAATGTCAGAATTTAAAAGAAAGATTTTTACGAGTTTATTATTCATTTTTGTGTTTTCTGCACTAGGTTTTGCTCAACTAGAGATCCCGCCTAAGCCAAAAGTCCAAACGAGCGTTTATGATTCTGCCGATATTTTATCTTTAGATGAAGAAAAAATGTTGGAGCAAAAGCTCGTTAACTACGCTGACACAACTTCTACACAAATAGTAATTGCAACCATAAAATCCCTCAACGGAGAATATATAGGATTATTTGCGCCAAAATGGGCTCATGTATGGGGAATTGGTCAGGCAAAAGAGGATAATGGATTACTTATCTTAATGTCTGAAGCCGACCATAAAATCTGGATTACAACAGGTTATGGACTCGAGCAATATCTCACTGATGCCAAAACTAAAGACATTATTGAAAATATCATCCTTCCCGAATTTAGAAATAATAATTTTTATGGCGGCCTGGACAAGGGAACAACAGCTATTTTCGAGGTCCTAAATGGCAATTTTAAAGGTTCCCCTTCCAAGGGAAAAGCCGAAGGAGGAATTCCAATCCAACTATTAGTATTAGGAGTAATTTTTATTATTGTACTTGTTTCAATGAGTAGAAAAAACCGAAATAATGGCGGCAAGGGATCCGGAAGGAAAAGAGGATTTGGTGGATCTCTGTTAGACGTACTTATTTTAAGCAGCCTGGGTCGCGGCAGCTTTGGCGGAGGAAGTTCCGGTGGAGGTGGCGGATTCGGTGGCGGCGGAGGTGGCTTTGGCGGAGGTTTCGGTGGCGGAGGCTTCGGAGGAGGCGGTGCCGGCGGAAGTTGGTAAGTTGAAATGCGAGGTTAGAGGTTAGAAGTACGAAAAAAGAAACAAGAATCAAGAATCAAGACTTTTAAATTAGTCTGATTAATTCTTGAATCTTGTTTCTGCATTATTGCCCCTAATCTAGTTTTGCTGGTATACAGCTACACTAATATTTTATATTCTATCTCTGGTCAATATTCTTTATGTCTTGATTCTTGGCTCTTGGTTCAATTCTCTTTCTTCTATTCTCTCGGTTCTTGTTTCTTCTTATCTATTTATTTCGGAAATAAACTGAAACAGGAACTCCTGTAAAATCAAATTTTTCCCTCAACTGATTTTCCAGATATCGTTTATATGGTTCACGCACATATTGAGGTAAATTGCAGAAAAAAGCAAACTGAGGCTGAGGAGTAGGTAATTGCATACAGAATTTTATTTTCACATATTTACCTTTCCATGCTGGCGGAGGATAATTTTCAATTATTGGCAGCATTACATCGTTTAGTTCGCTGGTTTTAATTTTTTTGCTTCGGTTTTTAAACACTTCCACTGCTGTTTCAATAGCCTTAAAAACACGTTGCTTGGTTAATACCGATATAAATACCATTGGCACATCAGTAAACGGCTCAATTTCCTGTCTAATCTTCTTTTCGTATTCCTTTAAGGTGTTGGTTTCTTTTTCCATTAAATCCCATTTGTTCACCAAAATCACAATCCCTTTCCTGTTGCGTTGCGCAAGCCAAAAAATATTTTGTACCTGCCCATCAAATCCACGGACGGCATCCATTATGATCAAGCAAACATCACAATTTTCGATTGCCCTTACGGAGCGCATTACTGAATAAAATTCAAGATCTTCCTTTACCTTAGATTTTCTCCTGATCCCAGCTGTATCCACCAGGTTGAATTCAAAACCATAGCGATTGTATTTAGTATCTATAGAATCACGGGTAGTTCCGGCAATATCAGTAACGATATATCTGTTTTCTCCTATAAGTGCATTTATAAAAGAAGATTTTCCTGCATTTGGCCGACCAACAACTGCAAAACGGGGTAATTCTGTTTCGTCTTCCTCTTCCAGTTCCGGCAAAGCTTCCACTAAAGCATCTAGTAAATCTCCTGTTCCACTACCGCTTGTACTTGCAACCGGATAATAATCGCCTAATCCCAGCGAATAGAATTCCACAGCATTTTCAAGTCGTTTTGAATTATCTACTTTGTTCACAACGAGAAAAACCGGTTTTTTAACTTTCCGAAGTAATTTAGCAACTTCCTCATCCATTCCGGTAATTCCGGTCTCCACATCTACCATAAAAATAATGGCATCGGCTTCATCTATGGCCAATTCTACCTGCTTATCTATTTCTGATTCAAAAATATCATCGCTCCCTTTTACATATCCGCCTGTATCAATCACCGAGAAAACTTTCCCGTTCCAATCCGATTTTCCGTAATTTCGATCACGGGTAACTCCGCTTACCGCATCTACAATCGCCTCCCGGCGTTGAATCAATCGGTTAAAAAACGTAGATTTTCCTACATTAGGTCTCCCTACAATGGCTACTATATTGCCCATACCAGCTTAAATCTTTTTTATTAATTTGCAAAAATAGTGCTTTTTAGTTTAATATGATTCTCCTAGTCTATTGTATTTAAATATAAGATTTTACATTTGGCTATCTATTCAGATCAAAACTTAAAAAACGTTTAATTAAGATTCCAAAAGGAAGAATATAATCAGAAAGAAGGAATTTTTATTCCAGGCTTTCCTCATCCATAAAACAAGATTCAATGACGCCGGAATACATAGAAAACAAGGATTATAAAGGAGAGAATTATATAGAAAAGGAATTCCTAAAAGCAGAATATGAAAACTGCACATTTACTAACTGTAATTTCACTAAAACAAATCTATCGGGAATTATATTTTCTGAATGTGAATTTGAAAATTGTGATTTGAGTATGGCCAATTTAAAAAGTACGAATTTTAGAGATGTCCGGTTTAAAAGTTGCAAATTGATGGGACTGCGTTTTGATGAATGTGACAATTTTTTACTTTCCTTTAATTTTGAAGATTGTATTCTCAATTTCTCTTCATTCTACGGATTAAAATTAAAAGGTATCAAGTTTAAAGATTGTAAACTGGAACAGGTAGATTTTGCGGAATCATATCTTAGGAATTCACGTTTTCAAAAATGTGATTTAATAGGGGCAAATTTCGGAAATACCAACCTGGAAAGTTCCGATTTACAAACAGCTGTAAATTTTTCAATTGACCCCGAGGCCAACCGGATTTACAAGGCACAATTTTCAATTCAGAATGTCATCGGATTGCTGGATAAGTATAAAATTGTTGTAAAATAAATATTTCCTCAGATTACTAATTAATTTCATTAAAAGATTGCATTTCATTCTTGAGTAATTATTTAGACTTGTTTAAGGTTTTAAGATTAATTTAACTTCATATCAAATAGCGTTTGATAATTATTTTTATATTTTCCCAATAATATACATATTTTTTAATATTTTATTGCTAAAATAAAGAAGTTGTAATAATTATAACTTCTTTATTATAATATTAAGTTAAAACTGCTTGATAAATTAGTATATTTATCAAAACTAAATGTAAAATGAACCATTATCTGCTTCAAATTTCCCGAAAAATGCAACTTAATTCCAATTGATATCCTATTCAAAACTATCTATGGAATGTTAAAATATAGATTAGAATTTACTTAAGACTCAGGCTCACATTTCATAAAATATTTATTTTTAAAACAAGCTTGTAATAACTAAAATTATGGAAAAACAACAAAAAGCAGCTGCCTATTGGAAAGAGAACTTACGTTACCTTCTAATTTTGCTTAGCATTTGGTTCATGGTGTCTTATGGCGCAGGAATTCTATTCAAAGATCTATTAGACAACTTTTCGTTAGGTGGATTTCCCCTTGGATTTTGGTTTGCACAACAAGGTTCTATTTATGTATTTGTAATTCTGATTTTTGTCTATGTTCGATTGATGAACAAATTGGATAAAAAATATGGATATGATGAATAAAACTTTCTTTTCTATCTATTACAGTTTAACTAAATAATATTTTCAAAAATGGATGTACAAACTTGGACATATATAATTGTAGGGCTATCATTTGCACTCTACATAGGAATAGCAATCTGGTCAAGAGCCGGGTCGACCAAAGAATTTTATATCGCCGGAGGTGGCGTTTCACCACTGGCAAATGGTATGGCAACTGCTGCAGACTGGATGAGCGCCGCGTCCTATATCTCAATGGCAGGACTTATTTCATTTATGGGATATGACGGAGCCGTCTATTTAATGGGCTGGACAGGCGGATATGTTCTTCTTGCTTTATTGCTTGCTCCTTATTTAAGAAAATTCGGGAAATTTACTGTTCCGGATTTTATTGGTGATCGTTATTACTCAAATACTGCCCGAATTGTAGCGGTTATATGTGCTGTGATAATTTCATTTACTTATGTTGCCGGGCAAATGCGTGGTGCCGGAGTTGTTTTTTCCAAATTCCTTGAAGTTGATATTGATACCGGAGTTTACATTGGGGTAGTAATAATCCTGTTTTATGCAGTTTTAGGTGGAATGAAAGGAGTGACTTATACTCAGGTAGCACAATATTGCGTATTGATTTTTGCATTTATGGTTCCCGCAATATTTATATCCATTCAAATGACGGGGAACCCAATTCCACAAATTGGAATGGGAAGCACCTTGGCCGATGGGTCTGGAACTTATTTAATAGATAAATTAAATAGTTTGTCTACAGAACTCGGTTTTACAGAATATACAAGTGGTACAAAATCCATGGTGGATGTAATTGCAATAACATTAGCTTTAATGGTTGGTACTGCTGGTTTACCTCATGTGATAATACGTTTCTTTACGGTAAAAAAAGTTAAAGATGCAAGAAAATCTGCCGGCTTAGCGCTGCTGTTTATTGCGATACTTTATACTACGGCTCCCGCAATTTCCATCTTTGCACGAACCAATCTAATCTCTACAGTGAGCAATCAGGAATATATCAATATGCCGGCTTGGTTCAAAACCTGGGAAAATACAGGTTTGATCGCCTTCGATGACAAAAATAAAGATGGTAAAATTCAGTATGTTGCAGACAAAGGAACTAATGAACTCACCATTGATAATGATATTATCGTACTTGCAAATCCTGAAATTGCCAATTTACCAAACTGGGTGATCGCTCTAGTTGCTGCAGGTGCTTTAGCCGCTGCTTTATCCACGGCCGCAGGTTTATTGTTGGTTATTTCATCAGCGATATCACATGATTTAATTAAAAGAATTATTAAGCCGGACATTTCAGATAAAGGAGAATTATGGGCTGCACGTATCGCAGCTACTGTAGCTGTTGTTATTGCAGGATACTTTGGAATTCACCCTCCAGGATTTGTTGCAGCAGTAGTGGCTCTGGCATTTGGTTTGGCGGCCGCCTCATTTTTTCCCGCCATTATTTTAGGGATCTTTTATAAGAAAATGAATAAAGAAGGAGCCATTTCAGGAATGATCGTAGGAATGTTATTTATGCTGTTTTATATACTCAAGTTTAAATTTGGAATTTTTGATGGCGGGAAATCTGCTGTAGAAGGTTTAAAATCAGATTGGTGGTTTGGTATATCTCCCGAGGGTTTTGGAACCGTGGCCATGATCGCAAACTTTGCGGTAGCTTTGGTCGTAAATATTTTTACAAAAGAACCACCACAACATGTTCAGGATATTGTTGAGAATATCCGTATTCCATCTGAAGCCGGGGAAGCTGTCGCACATTAATTTTTCCTCTAATTATTTTAATTTTCTGCTCTTTAACTGGGGCAGAGAATTAAAGTAAATTATGTTATAATTTTACTTCGATCATAGAATTTTGATTTGAATAAATAAAAGAGTGTCATCTGAAATTCTGAGGAATTTTTGCAAGCTTTATAATAGACAATTCCAATTATACAAATGCATTAAAAATGACCGCAGCAATCATACTTATACTATTAATAATTTTCCATAATCTTAAATTTTAAAGGAAAAAGTAAAAGCATTAGCAAACTAAAAGTCTATCAGAAATTAGTAATTTAGTAAATATCCAAATTAGTTTATTCTTGAGCAAAAAAATAAAAGTATAATGAGTTATTACAAAATAGAAGACTTACAGCATTATTTTAAAATGTATAATAAGTCAATTAAAGAACCCAAAAAATTCTGGGATCGCATCGCCGATAAGAATTTTACCTGGTATCAAAAATGGGATAAAGTTTATCAATTTGATATGCAAAAAGCCGAATTCAAGTGGTTTTTGAATGCAAAAGTAAACATTACGAAAAACTGCATCGACAGGCATTTGTCTAAAAGAGGCGAAAAAACCGCGATCATTTTTGAACCTAACAATCCTAATGAGGAGGCCCAACATATTACCTATAATGATCTCCACTCCAGGGTTTCAAAAATGGGAAATGTGCTCCGCGATCAGGGAGTACAAAAAGGGGACAGAGTTTGCATTTATCTCCCTATGATTCCCGAGTTGGCGATAGTTGTTTTGGCCTGTGCCAGAATTGGTGCAATTCATTCGGTTATTTTTGCAGGATTTTCTTCTAAAGCTTTGCAAACACGCATCATAGATTGTGATGCTAAAATGGTAATCACCTCCGATGGCGGCTTTAGAGGAAGCAAAACAATCGATTTAAAAGGAATTGTGGACGATGCCGTAGAACACTGCCCTTGTGTGGAAAAGGTTTTGGTTGTTAAGCGCATCAATTCTGAAGTTATAATGAAAGAAGGAAGAGACCTCTGGATAGAACCTCTATTGGAAGAAGCTTCTACCAGTTGTCTGGCCGAAATAATGGATGCTGAAGATCCTTTATTTATTCTGTATACTTCCGGCTCAACTGGAAAACCAAAAGGCATGGTTCACACAACAGCTGGTTATATGGTATACACCGCGTACACTTTCAAAAATGTTTTCAAATATGAAGAAAATGATGTGTATTGGTGTACTGCTGATATTGGCTGGATTACGGGACATTCCTATATATTATACGGGCCTCTGCTTAATGGTGCGACCACGGTTATTTTTGAAGGTGTTCCCTCCTATCCTACCTTTAGCCGATTTTGGGAGGTTATTGATAAACATAAGGTTACCCAATTCTATACCGCTCCTACCGCAATTCGCGCTTTGGCAAAAGAAAGCTTAGAATATGTAGACAACCAGGATTTGTCTTCTTTAAAAGTTATTGGATCGGTTGGAGAACCCATCAACGAAGAAGCCTGGCACTGGTATAACGATCATGTTGGCAAGAAGAAATGTCCTTTGGTAGATACCTGGTGGCAAACGGAAAACGGAGGAATTATGATTTCGCCAATTCCTTTTGTCACCCCGACAAAACCCACTTATGCCTCGCTTCCGTTACCGGGAATTCAACCTGTGCTTATGGATGAATTGCGCAATGAAATTGAAGGAAACCAGGTAGTGGGTAGTTTGTGCATTAAATTTCCGTGGCCATCTATCGCAAGGACTATTTGGAGGGATCATCAACGTTTTATAGACACTTATTTTAAAGCATTTCCCGGAAAATATTTCACCGGCGATGGTGCTTTAAGGGATGAAGTGGGGTATTATCGTATAACCGGAAGGGTGGATGATGTGGTTATTGTTTCCGGCCACAATCTTGGAACCGCTCCTATTGAAGATGCAATTAACGAGCATCCAGCCGTGGCGGAAAGTGCTATTGTTGGTTTCCCGCATAAAATCAAAGGAAACGCCTTATATGGATTTGTTATCTTGAAAGAAATTGGCGAGACAAGGATCCATGATAATGTTCGAAACGAGATCAATCAATCGATTTCTGATATGGTTGGGCCAATAGCCAAGTTGGATAAAATCCAGTTTGTATCAGGTTTGCCAAAAACCCGTTCTGGAAAAATTATGCGACGGATTCTGAGAAAAATTGCAGAGGGAGATTTCTCCAATTTCGGGGATACATCAACTTTACTCAATCCGGAAGTTGTGGAAGAAATTAAAAATGAGAAACTCTAAGCTTCAAATATTATTAATAAAAAAATGCTTTTTCAATTGGAAAAAGCATTTTTTTATTAAATTTCTTTTGCTACTATTTAACTAAAAAATAGCAAAGCTTTTCTACATAAATCATTATCAATTTTATTTGATCAATTCTCCTTCTTCAAGTAAAATATCATAAACATAACCCTTACCAAAATCTCTGTCCAAGACAATTGTTCCTTTAAAAGTTACTGTATCACCAATTTTAACCATCTCTTTTGTAGTAACAGTCAAACTCTTTTTGTTTTCAAATTGTGTTCCATCAACAATGTGCACCCAATTTCTGTCTAAAATTTCCTTATTAAGCTTAACAACTTTTCCTCTTACAATTAATGACTTTCCTGAAAAGGATTTTTTGTTTTTAAATAGATTTTCCAGTGTAATCCCGTTTTCTGCTTTTTCAATATTAACCTCAACAACAGCAGTAGTATCTGCATTAGCATTTGGATCTACAGTCGAATGAGGATTAACTTGTTCCTGGACCGGAGCCTTTTCAGTAGTTCTTATGTTATCAGCAAAAATTATCTCATCAAAGGTTTTTTCAAGTTGTTTGCTTTCAAAATTCTCCATAAGCATTCCGCCATTGTAATAATAAGTATCCCCTACTTTCACCTCTGTGCTTGGAATTGCCATCCAGTATTTATTTCCGTTCTCTTCAACATTAAGGTAAGTATATGTTCCCCCGTCGGTAGATTCACTAATTACAACTTTATGTAATCCATTATTAGCAGAAGCGTTTGAATCGTTAATTGCTGAATAGGTTTCTTTATCCTTACAACTAAACAAAATTAAAACGCTGCATAATACTGTAAAAAGTTTGAATATATTTTTCATTTTTATAAAATTAATTTGATACAAATTTATAGTTAATGAGGTGTTTACAATATGACATCTATCACATTATATACGATCTCTTAATGATTCCGAACTTGAAATCGCTTCAAATCTGAAGTACTAAAAAAAAGTATTTAGTAGTCTAACAAAATTAAATTAGCTTGAAAAAAGCCTGAAATATTATCTTGAACAATTTCGCAGAGGATTTTCTGTATAAATTTTGATCGTAAAAATACAAAATACAACCTGCGGATTATTTTGAGTTCAATATATTTTTATGAATTTTATTGGCTGAGAATTTAGATTCGCAGTTTTTTTTTCAATTTTAAAAAGATCAAAGCGGTTATAAATGCATCTCCGGAAGCTGTATGTCTATCACTTTTTGAAATCTTAAAAACATCACATAACTCATCCAAACCAGAATTTTGATCAGATTGCCAACCTTTAAATTTCTGGTACAACCCATTTGTATCTATTCTTTTATTCTTAAGTTTCCCCAGGTTTAATCGTTTTAAAGCCTGATTGACCATGTTTATATCAAAATTGGTATGATGACCCACAAGAGTGGCGTTTTTTATGAAGTAAAGAAACTCAATGATAGCGTCATTTTCGATTAGTTTATCTTCCTTGCCAGTTTTTAAAATTCCGTGAATGGGAACAGTTTCCGGGCAATACATTTCCTGTTTTAAAAAGACCTCAAAATAATCATTTACAAGAATGGCATCTCCTTCAATTCCAATGGCACCAATGGACAAGATCACATCCTTTTTTGGGTCCAGACCTGTGGTTTCACAATCAAAAACAATGTATCGCGTTAAACGAGGATTGCCGGGCTGCCGTTGAAAAGCTGACAAATAATCCGTCCAAAATTGTGGAGCTTCTTTTTTTGATTTTCTAAACCAGTCAAAACTCATCTTTAGGTGAAATAATTAAGTTGAAAACGTTGTTTTAGGATAGCATGAAGCTCATGAATGGGTTGAAACGAATTTTTTAGCTTTACTTTATCAGATTTTGATAATTCTTTTAAATTCAGGAACCTGCCATCGGAATTTTGGGATATTCCTTCCCGGGTTCTAAAATCTATCAAATTTGCAAAGGCTTGGGCACAAGCTTCAAAAAATTCCCGGTTCTGAGGTTCAAGTTCCGCCAACTTTTTAAATCGGGCAATGGTATTCTTTGATCCTGTACTATGGTTGCTCAAAACAAGCAAACGCGCGGCATCAATTAGGGGCAGCATTCCCCTGCTTTTAATATCAAAAGTATCTTTGTGTTCTCCATTAGATTCTACTAAAAACTGCCTAAAAAAACCAATCGGGGGAGGATTGCTTAAAGCATCGGTTCCCATATAGGCATAAAACAACTGGTTATTTTGGATGTTATCAAAAATTTCTTCGGTAATGGTTTTTGTCAATTTTTCATCCCCATACACAAAATCATAGTCAAAGAAAATACTGCACATCATAATTCCTTTTTCTCCAGGTTTATTGATCCAGGATCTAAATTGTTGTTTCCATTCTGAGAGGGATTTACACCACAATGAGTTACTCGCCATCATTTCAGCGGGACAGTATTCGTATCCAACTGTGTACAGGCTTTTATTCACTTTCGCTGCCAATTCTAAAAAGTAGTTTTTCACCATATTATAATGCTTTTCTTCTACATCTTCAAAAACTATTGCATTGTCCTGATCAGTCAGAAGCAGTTGTTCCCTTCTCCCCTGGCTTCCTACATTCATCCAGGCAAATTGAACCGGTGGGGTTTCTCCTAATTTTTCAATAGCCAAATTAATTGCCCTTCTTGTAATTGCCAGATTTATTTCTCCGGCCAATTTTGAAATATGTTGAATGGGAATATTGCTTTGAATTGAATTTTTAATCAAAAAGGTTAACTTTTCCCTGACAGCTTTTAGATCTTTGGCGCAAGTCGCTCTTTTTACCAACTTTAATAGTACTCCCGGATTATTTGTTTGAATAACTGAAATATCGTGTTCAGAGAGGATCCCGATAATTTTTGATCCAGGGCTTCCGTCTTCTGTGACACACAAATGACCAATATCTTCCTTTAAAAGCAATAACTGAGCTTCTGCAATAGAGATGTCCCGCGAAACGGTAATTACAGGTGCCGACATAATTTGTGAAACAGGCACTGAAACTGGAAATTGTCCTGTTGCAATTTTGAATCGCAAATCTTTGTCGGTGACAATTCCAATCGGGAATTCGTTTTCCTCTATTATCACACTCCCAATTTTGTGACTACTCATCAGCTTTGCGATGTCTTGAACCAAATCTGTTGAATGCACAGTGATTGCTTTTATGGTATAAACAATCGGTTGAAAATAGGGAATTTGCTTGTCTTGTTTTGCAATAAAACTATTTTCAGAAAATAATTTCCCCTGATGATCTTTATCGTATGGATTACGGGTGTTGGAAGCAAAACTTTCCAATAAAAAATTTAAAACCTTTTGATTTCCCATCACCAAAGGTCTGAATATCTCGATAGGAATTGCATACAAAATGCATTCCTCCTGGGCTTTTGCAGCCATCGCGTATTGATTTTGTGCAAAAAATGGACGTAAACCTATAATATCTCCTTCATCACATTGGTCTATAAGGATTTCTTCCCCATCTATAATGACAGAAAGTCCTATTGCTCCATCTTTAACAACATAAAAATTATGATGAGCCTGATCTCCAACCTGAAACAGGATCGAGTTTTTTTCATGATATTGAACCTGCACTTGCTTGGATAAATCCAATAAATCCGGGTAAGGAAGACTTTGAAAGGGAGGGAAATTTTTTAAAAAATCAGCTACCCTCTCAGCTATTGAATTTTTCATGACTTAAATCAAAAATTTAAGATACAAAAGAATTTTTGGATATGAAATTTAGAATACCATACCCTCCCAAAGAAAAACTACAATCCTCTGAACCTCATTCCTATAAAAAATTATGCGTAAGATAAATGAACTACCTGGATGCAAGCATCCGAGTTATCAAATTACAAAAAACACAAATTCCAAAATAAAATACGATGCAAGCACCGGGGAATTAAAACCTTAGAGATTAAACCCAACAGAGTTTAATTATCTTACCCATAAGAATCAAAATGTTTATTAATAAGCTTTATTTAAAAAGATATAAATTATTCGGCTAAGGTCCTAATGTAGTTAACTGTAAGCCACATATCTTCTTCGCTTAATTTCTTTTCGAAATTTGGCATATCATCACGACCGATATAACCTTTGTAAAATAATGCTCCATCAGATTGTGATTGAAATTTTTTCGATGAAAAATCTCCGAGCTCACCATCAACATCATCAGCCTTTGAACCATCTCCATATCCTTCAGAACCGTGACAGGATTTACAATGTTTAGAGTACATTGATTTTCCATATGCCGCATCAGTTTTAGCAGAGATAGGATTTTTCATTGTTTGGTATTTTGAAGGAACTTTCCAGTCTGAAGTATTTTCGACCACTGCTATCGGCTTTTCTTTTACCGGTTCTACTTTAGTTTCTGTTTCAGTTTTAATTACTTCTTCAACAACAACCTCCTTTTTAACAGGCTCTTCCTTTATTACTAGTTTTGTGATCTCTGTACTACTTTTAACCACCTCATTTTCGGTGGTGGTAGATTTAACCACAGGTTTTGGTGTTTCTTTAGGTGTAGTGATCGCTTCAGGTTTTGATTCACTTTGAGTGAGTGTTTCAGGATCTTTTGTAACTGTGGAACTATCAACCTCTAATTCTTGATCAGGTGAACGATCATTTAAAAATGCGGTAGTATCAAGCTCTTTTTGCATCTGATAATCAATTTCTGCCTTAAGTATTTTTTCCTGATTTGCTTTATCATTTTTACAGCTTAGGAAAATCAATCCAAGCATTAACAATCCAATTAACGATATTTGTTTCATAACAGCGATATTTAAAGATTATTTGATATTTTTTCTTAAATAATGGGGACTTAAAATGAATATTAATCTGATTTGGATATAAAAAAAACCGAACAATTGTTCGGTTTTTCTATTTATATGAAATAAGCTTATTCAGCTAAGGTTCTCATATAATTAACTGTAAGCCACATATCTTCTTCGCTTAATTTCTTTTCGAAACTTGGCATATCATCACGACCGATATAACCTTTGTAAAATAAGGCTCCATCAGATTGTTTTTGAAATTCTTTAGAAGAAAAATCTCCTAAGTGTCCATCAACATCATCTGCTTTTGGACCATCTCCGTAACCTTCAGAACCGTGACATGATTTACAATGTTTAGAGTATAAAGACTTCCCAATTGCAGCATCAGTTTTAGCAGGGATAGGATTTGTCATTTTCTCATATTTCGCTGGTACTTTCCAATCATCTTGATCAACAGATTTGAATGCAAGAAGACCTAAAGTAATAAGTCCCATAATCAATAAAGTTTTAAGTGATTTCATTTTTCTTAGTTTTAATTGTTATTTGTTATTCAATAATAGTCAAAATTGATGCCATATAGGCTATAATGTAATTTTTATTGTTTACTAATCCGTAGATAATACTGTTTCTTCTGCTTCTATTTCCTTTCCTTCTTTTTTAATCCTAAATAAGAATATTACCGTATATAAATAATTTGCCCATACTCCAAGTAACAAAATAGATAAAACAACGTACATCCAGATTGGTGCTGCTGCAGACCATAACTGATTATCTTCACTTGCCATATTTTTTTCAAAAACGCCCCAGTTTACAGATTCACTTTTAACGACAGTCCCATAATCATCACTATTCTGGACAGTTGCATATACCGTAAGATCACCATTGACATCTCCGGGAATATCGGTAGGAAATTCAAATTCAAACTCGCCATCTTCAATTATGACCTCTTCCATTTTCATTTTTGAAAACATTCCACCAATCGAAACACTCACGGTTACGCCTTCCAATGGAGTTTCAACACCCATACTGTCTTTAGTAAAACCTCTTACCAAAACTGTTTTTACAGTATCAACCTCCGTTAAATTCAGTTCTAGAAACAAATCCTTGATTTGGATATCATCATCATCCTCATCTATTGCATCTGAGCCCTCGAACTTCGCTGAAAAGTTAATATATCCATCTGCATCTGTTATATAATTTTGACCATCCGGAATTGTAAATTGCGCAATACCTTCATTTGAAGTCTTTGCTTCACCTAATAAATTATCTTGATTATAAAATTTGATCTGTGCATCAAAAACAGGTAATTTATCCTTTCTGTCTTCCTTATTCTGCCCTATAAAACTAACTTCCAGAATACGGGAATTGTCATCCTGCTTAGAAGAACTTAAACTAAGTCTCATCTTATAGTTGCTTGCATCAAGCTCTTGTGAAAATCCATTAAAATTGATCAAAAAAGCAATTAGAAGTGAAGTAATAATGCTGTATTTATATTTTATACTTTTCATAATTTCTAACTTTATTAACTTACTTAGTTACAATTTATTTAATAGATTTTTTATGCCTTAGTTGTTCACGTTCATGATCTATTATTCCAGACATTGGAATGATAGGAACTAATTTCATTATCAAAATAAAGAATAAAATAAAGGCTGCAACTCCCGTCAAACTAAGAGACCATTCAACCCAAGTAGCGGTATAATGTATAAAATCTGCTCTTGTATCTTGAATTGGCAAATAAGGTGTTTCCAAAGTTGGTACAACTATTAAATATCGGTTAAACCATAGACATACAACCGCAACAACAGCTGCAAAGGTTATTGATTTTATTGTCCTGAATTTTTTGAAGAACAAGATCACTATAGGAACTAATACTCCTATATAATTAGCGAAAATGAACATCCAAAAATACCTGGTAAATAATGTATCCAATAAGTCTGTATCGTGAATTTTATGGCTAAACCATCGAGTAAAATATTCACTAAAAGTGAAATACCCATACAACATTGAAACTACCAGTAATATAATTCCAGCACCTTTAAAATGAACTTTTCTGATATAAGATTCCAGATGATAATATTTTCTTATTAAGTACATTGAAATGATAATAACCGCCATCCCGGAATAAATCCCGGCAATAATAAAATATGGTCCAAATATAGAACTGTCCCAACCTGGTTGAACTGTTAAGCTAAAAATCCAGGCAAGTACCGAGTAAGCAACAATCGCCAATGCAATAACCATTGCTGACATTGTACCAGTTATTTTATGAAGTTTTTCTCTTTGTGAGGCTGTATCCTGATAACCAATCGCAAAAAATTTATAGGCTTTTTGTCTCCATTTTGCGGCGTTTTCACTGTTATCTCTAAGGATTGCAAAATCAGGAATAAATGTGAGGAATAAATAGATGAAACAACCAACTAAATCGGTCATAATAGCAATGATATCCCAGGTAATTGGAGATTGAATTCTTGGGTACATAAATAAGTAATGCAACCTATCCAATCTTCCTATACATAGCAAAATAAATATTGGACCAATAATTAATGACAAGACCGTAATTATCTCAACAATTCTTGAAACAGAATTTTTCCAGGGTGTATGTATAAAATGTAAAATACCTGATATAAATGCTCCTGAATAACTTAAGCATACAAAAAATATGAAATTTATAATGTAAATACCCCAAACTACATTATCTCTCATTCCTGTAACAATGTGCCCTTTAAAAAGTTGAACAAAAAAGGCATAAACACCAACCAATATGACTGCGATTAAAAATCCCATCCAAATTTTAGAAGCCTTGGTAGTTTTTTCCAACATCGGAGAAAATTCTTTAGCCAATTCTCTTTTTCGGTTTTCTAAATTCATAATTAAGAGTTTTGAAATTAAATTTTACCTTGTTCTTTTAAATCCTGAACGTAGGGTACATCCTTGAAACGTTCGTTAATCTCTGCACCTTTGGTAAATCCACGATCTAATGGGAATTGCCTGTTTACTGCCGGTAAATAATAAACGTTAGGCTTGGTACCTAAATGTTCTAAATGACGGTATCCTCCACGTTCTTTAATTAATTTAGAAAAACTGACCGTTTCTGTACCATTAGTAACAATATCTTCGTTTTTATCACCAAAATAAATAACACCCATCGGGCAGGATTGTGCGCAATATGGAAGTTTACCCTGACGTAGTAAATCTGGACAGAAATCGCATTTCATCACAGTTCCTTCTGCAGCAGGAAGACTAGTTTCCGGAGAATAAGGTTGTGATTTATCATCAAATTTTTCTTTGTGTCCCCAATTAAATATTCGGGCAGAATATGGGCAGCTTGTCATACAAAATTTACAGCCTATACAACGATCGTTATCTACTAATACAATACCATCATCACGTTTAAAGGTTGCTCCAGTTGGGCAAACTGTAACACAAGGTGGCTCATCACAATGAAAACAAGGTTTTGGTAGCCAATAAGGAGAAGCTTCGGGATTGTCTTGCAACAACTGAACTTTTATAAACTCTTCATTATAATCCAGATTATGACCTTTTTGACAACCTTCAACACATTTTCTGGCGTTTTTACATCTCGCCAAATCAATAACCATCACAAATTTTCGATTAGGTATTCCTATTCTGGATTCTTCCGGAGTTATAAGTGCTTCAGGATATTTATTTATATTTTTGGCATCAACTTCAACAATTTTTCCATCCGGAGATAACATTCTAATTTTTTCACCAGGTTCATCTGCTTCTTCATCTTTGATTGAAAAATTTGAGAATAATGATGCTCCTGCAACAGCTGAAACACTGGACATAAATCCTAATTTTAAGAAATTACGTCGGTTGCTTCCCCCTTTATCGGTGTTCTTGTTTTCCATAATAATTTGCCTTTATTACACTAACTTTTATATAAACAGACTACCAAAGTTGGACAATCTTCTAGGGTGATTTGCTAACCTGATAGTCTGTCTTATTTATTTAATCTTAAAAATTGTATCTTCTTGTAATGTTAAAACCTAACAGGATGTCTCCATTGAAGAAATCATTCTGGTTCATCATATAATTCTTTTGTTGAACGATCCCATCATAATTGGTAACGAAAATTTGAAAAGAGTGTCCTGAGGTTGCAAATTCAGCTCCCAGGCTAATTCCTGGTTTAGGATCACTTACAAAATCAGTGATAGGTTGGCTGTAGTCAAAAATTATAGAGGTTTGAGGGCTAATTTTTGCACGGCCTCCAAAAGCGATTGAAATCATATCGTTTTTCATATCGGATTCAATTGCGTTATAATGTGAGATACTTGGCGCAATTTGCAATGATAGGGCTTGACCGAATTTTTTTGCAATAATTAATTGGTTGAAATAGGAATATCTGTCCTGAACCTGATTAAAAGTAGATTCTGGTCGCGCATCGATAGTAAAATTACCATAGTATGAAACACTAAAAGGCATGCTGTTTGATCTTGTTTGTCTTAGCAATGCAACTTTCCAGTTAAAATCCTGTAATCTATTATTTTTTGTTGTCCCAAATCCAATAGTTACTCTGTCAAGAATAGCATAAGATAATGCGATTCTAATATTTGCTCCATCTCCATAAATACCGGCTAAAGAGTTCGTTTCATCTATTAATCCAAATCTGTGTTGCATTTGCACATCCAATGTATTTTTATTAAATAATACATTGGTTTGGTTATCTATAAGAGTGGCACTTTCAAAAGCAGGTCTTTCCACTTTTTCAACTACCTTTTCTACTTGCAAAGTATCTACTTCTTGTGCAATTCCAATCAATGGAAATATAAAAAGTATTATAAATATTTTGATAAAGTTTTTCATCTGTATTTTCTTAATAATTAATTATTTTTCGCCCCTTGGTCGATCCAGGCTTTTATCAGTGCTATATCAAAGTCAGCTACACTGCGGTGACCATCCATTAATTTTGTTAGCAATTGGCTGCCTTCAGAATCGTTTGGTGCAGCGTAAGCAGGAACCAATGATGCATATGCAAGACCTTCCCTTAAATCTGGATTGCGACTGGCATTATGACATTGCATGCAGTCTTTTGCATCAAAAATGGGTTGAATATCGGTTGCAAATGAAACATCTTGCTCCACAGGAGGAAGTGGTGCAACCTGAAGCTCATCATAATAACAACCTGTTAAAGAAAGCATCAGCATTATTACTGCTGATAGGCTCAATAATTTTACTATTTTTTTCATGATTTTGTATTTTATATTTATAAAAAGGATAACCGAAATCAACCTAAGTTATGTTTTTATATAGGTGCAATTTCCGCATTACATTGTTCCAGTTTTATGACCACTGTCATATAACTTATTATTTGGAATGAATCTAATTAATTTAAATTTTAAGTTAAATTAATTTCAATTACACATATAAAAGTGCAGATTAAATAGATTAATCTGCACTTTATGATAAAGGTTAATAATTAGTGTCTAGTAATTATTCCTCAGCTTTTATTGCAAAGCATCAATAGATTGTGCAATTAAAGCTTTTGCATAATCAGGGTTATGAACACCCTTACTTTTATCTTCAGTTAAGTATATGTAGTTGAAGGCAGCTCCAGCTTGGTCACTGGTGAAAGTAGCTCCCATTCCATAAAAACCAGGATTTGGACTATCAGAATGAACAGCTCCAATAACAACTTCAGTTATTTTATCTCCATTGTCATCAAGCTCGATAACATACATAGAGCTCTCCTTAGTAATATCACCATTGGCATCAAGGAATTGTAACTTGTTATCTGCGTCTAAAACAGGATCTAAAGAATCATCTCTTAAAACTGAATATTTGTATTCCCAACCTTCAACTGTTGCAAGTTGTCCAGCTAAAGTTAGCATATCTGGTTCAAAACCTGCAACTTCAGTTTTAGCATCGTGACATTTAGTACAAGTAACACTTGTAGGAGTTGATGGTTCCCAGGTATGTCCTCCTTCACTCATATGACAAGCGACACAAGATGATCCTTCACTGTGACCAGAGGTTCCGGCTGCCGAAATTCCAATGTTTGAAAATTCATAACCTTCAATTCCTTCTACCAAAGTAGCTTGTGGCCCGTGGTGTGGTCCCCAGTGTCCGCTATCTATTGTATATTCAGCTTCTAATCCTGTTGGTCCTTCGTGTCTAGGTTGGTGACATGAAATACATGCATTACTTGCACCCATAGGATCACTATCATTTGTTGCGTCAAGTACAACACTTTCATCCACTATTAAGCTAACAGGAGCAAAAGTCCTTAGAGCATAATCGTTGCCATCGGTATCAAAGTCGAAAGATCTGTGCCCTGCAATTGGATTGTGACATCCATTACATGTAATTGGGTTTGGAGTTTGACCGGCAGCACTTACAAATCCCATTTCCTGAAAGTCGATAAAACCCTCATTACTATGGCATTGTGCACAACTTCCGCTTGTTCCCCTAGCCCATGAAGAACCTGTTGCGTGAACAGTTGAAGCATAAGCAGCTTTAATTGGTTCTAGGTGATCTGATGAGTGACATGCTCTACAATCTTCAGTAGAGTCAAGACCGTCAATTCCGTCTAGTCCATCGAGGCCGTCAGTTCCCGCAATTCCATCAGCACCTGCGATGGGGTCGCTGGTACAGTTTACGAATAGTGCACTTGATGCCAACATCATCAAGAATCCGAATAATCTTAAATTTTTCATAAGTATTATATTATTATATATTAGGATGTAATTAATTATAGACGAATTTCCGATTTTTATATAGCCACTTTTATGACAACCATCATATATTGAATTATTTATATTGATTATGCTTAATTTTTGCACTATTCTTAAAAAGTGCAGGTTATTGGCTATAACCTGCACTTTTAACTAAATATTAACTGTTCTGTGTTCTTATGGCTGTAAAGCTTCAATGGAATTTGCAATTAATGCTTTTGCATAATTGGGATTATGGACCCCTTTACTTCTATCTTCCCTCAAAAGGGCGAAATTCCAGGCAGCCTGTGCCTCAGTTAACGAAGCCGCAACCGAATTAAAATTATCATTTTCAGCATTAAAAATACCTTTAGCTTCTAATAATCCGGCCAATATTGCCATATTAGCATCATAGCCTTCAACTCCCTCTGGTGCACCACCAGAATGACATCCTAAACAGGTATTTTCTGTTGGATTCCAACTATGAGCTCCATCAGTTCCGTCAGTAGTTGCACCCATATGGCAACTTACACAGGAGGAACCGGTTCTATGGGTTGCAGATTTAGCTGCAGGATAAGGGGTTGTGCCGGCTATTTCAGCTCCCTGTATACCTTCCAAAAAGGTAGATTGCGGACCGTGGTGAGGTCCAAAACGACCGCTCAGGTTTAGTCCTGCTGTTGGAGGTAAACCTCTTGGCTGGTGGCAATTTACACAAGTATTGCTTGTTCCCATATCAATGGCGTAAGATGCGTCCTGATCTAAAGTAACAGGCGTAAAACCTTGCCTTAGTGCAAAGTCATTCATGTCATTTTCAAAATCAAAGCTGCTATGGGAATTATGACAGGTAGTACAAGAAATTCCTGTTACATGATCACTAATTTCTCCCAAAGCGCCAATAGGATATGCTGGGTCTCCTGCAGCAGTTCCGGCGCCTTTTGCTAGTGGAGTTCCATTCATTTTATCAATATAACCTGGCCCTGTGTGACATTCAACACAACCTGTTCTATTTGTATATTCTGATGTAGTAAGTATCATACCCGTACCACCATCTACGTGTAAAGTTTCCATTGCGTGAACCGATAGCAAATAGGATGCTTCAATTGGACCTCTGTGTTCTTTTGAATGACACGCCCTACAATCTGCAGTGGAGTCAAGACCATCTGCACCCGCAAGACCGTCAATACCGTCAATTCCATTGGCTCCTGCAGGTCCTGAAATAGGGTCACTGGTACAATTAATAAATAGGAAACTTGATGCCAGCATCATCAGGTAACCAATTAGTTTTAAATTTTTCATAGTAAATTGATTTGATATTAGTAATGATTTAATTTGGTATAAAATTCCTATATATATTCTGCTGGTTTTATGACATTGGTCATATTTGATCTTATTTAGATTTATTCTGCCTATTTATTTTGGTAAATCAAATAAAAAATAATATAAATACAAATAAAATTATAATTAACTAATAAATAGATGTTTATGATTTAATAAAAGTGTGTTTTGGATAAAAAGTCTTAGAATTATAGATTATTTCAACAATAATGAGCTTTTAAGCACAATTGCCACTAAAATTGTCAAAATATAAAAATTATGGCTTTTATAAAATGTTTAAGATTGTATGATAATTCCCTATAAAGAGTTTCAATTTCTTACTTTTATGAAATATTAAATTTCATACCTATCAATACAGTACTTAATTAAAAACAAATGAAGAATAAAATTGGGATCCTATACTCAACGGTTGATGGACAAACCCTTAAAATAAGTAATGAACTAAAGGAGTATTTAATTAATAATGGAAACACGGTCGAAATTTATTCGATAGATGAGTTTGACAAAGAAATAGAAAGCTTTGACAAGTTTATTATTGGATCCAGTATCCGATATGGGAAGCATAATTCAAAAATAATTGAGTTTATAAAAACTCATAAGAACCAATTTGAAAAAACCAAAAACGCTTTCTTTTCTGTAAATCTTGTAGCGAGAAAAGCCGATAAAAATACCCCTGAAACAAATCCCTACTACATCAAATTTCTTAAAGAAGTAGATTGGAAACCATATAAAGCCGCTGTTTTTGCGGGAAAAATTAATTATAAAATATATTCCTTCTGGGATAAATTAATGATACAGTTAATTATGTGGATGACTAAAGGTCCAACCAATTCGGACGCTGAAATTGAATATACCGACTGGGATAAGGTAAAAGAGTTTGGTATTTTAATTGACCAGATGTAAACCGTGTTGATTTTCTGTTAACCATTATATATATTCCCATCTCATATAAGTCTATATTATTTCATCCTATGTAACAAAGGTGGCAGTTAAAAAGGATGAAGATTACTACTTTTATGAAAAATAGAATTTCACTTAAAAGACAATTGATATGAGTTATTATTTTTCAAAAATAGTCGATTACAATTTTGACGATGCGATTGATAAAGTTACTGATGAGTTAAAAAAGGAAGGTTTTGGTGTCCTAACCGAAATTGATGTAAAAGAGACTTTTAAAAAGAAGCTGGACCTGGATTTTAGAAAATACAGGATCCTGGGAGCGTGTAACCCCAATTTTGCCCATCAGGCAATCCTTGCAGAGCCAAATATAGGGACAATGCTGCCCTGCAACGTGATCGTCCAGGAACTTGAAAACGGGAAAGTGGAGATTTCTGCAGTAAATCCTGTAGCTTCAATGATGGCGATTAAAAATGACAAACTCGGCCCGGTGGCAGAACAGGTTCGGGATAATTTAAAGAAAGTCATAGATAGTTTATAATCCAAATTTCAAAAAAATCAGCACGGGTATGATTGAAAGCAATTAATAATGCATTTTATCATTCCCGGGGTTTCTATTATATAAAAAATGGAAATAGTTTTTTTTACCAAATCCCAAATTCAAGGAACATCCCGTTTTCCTGATTTCAAATTTTCTTCCTTTTTGCTTCCCCATAAAAAATATCTGATTTTCCTTGGCTATGTAACAATAGTAGCAAAGTCTTAGAATTGATTGACCTAATTTTGACTCAGTATTCCATTTTAATTGAAAACAAAATGATCACGAATTTCATGATTAAGTACAAAATTACAATAATAGGCTTGATTATAGGAGCTCTAGGTGGTTACGTATATTATCATTTTATAGGATGTTTAAGTGGCAGTTGTGCCATTACTTCCAATCCGTTAAATAGCACAATTTATGGTGCCTTGATGGGTGGTCTATTATTTAATATGTTTCAGAAGGAAAAAATTAAATCAGAATAATATGAATATTGAAAAAATTATCAAGGAAAATATGGGAACCATTCTAGATGTTCGAACTTCAAGGGAGTTTAGCGGAGGAAGTGTCGCTGGATCTATTAATATTCCCTTGCAGGAAATTCCGGAACGCATTACTGAATTAAAATACTTAAAAGCTCCCCTGATTTTATGTTGTGCTTCCGGAGCTCGCAGCGGACAAGCTCATCGCTTCTTAGAACAACAGGGAATTGAATCTTGTGATGCAGGTTCCTGGATGAACGTGAATTATTTTAAATCTCAAACTCAAACAACTTAAAAATGTTAGAACTATTAAAACAATTTTTCGGTATTGGCTCAAAAGCAGATTTTGCCGAACTGGTGAGACAAGGAGCAATCATTATAGATGTCCGCACCAAAGACGAATTTGTTGGAGGTCACCTTAAACGGTCCATCAATATTCCCTTAAATATGTTGAGCAACAATTTGAGCAAGTTTAACGACAAAGATAAACCAATCATCACCTGTTGCGCCAGTGGAATGCGCAGCGGCTCTGCCAAAAGCATTTTAAAATCAAACGGATATACACAAGTGTATAACGGTGGAAGCTGGAATGGTTTAGAAAATAAAATTTAATGATGAAGCAACGGATTTTTTCAGGATGGAATTTTATGAGATTTCTTAGGTTAGGAATCGGTGCCTATTTTGCGGTCCAGACCGTTGAAACTATGGAGATATTTTCTGGCCTTATCGCAGCTTTCTTTTTGTTCCAGGCGATAACAAATACCGGATGCTGCGGAGCAAATGCCTGTGCGATGCCCAACGTCAAGGATAATATGCAGAAACCGGAAGTAGTCGAATATATAAAAGTCGAATCTGATGAACTAAAAATAAAATAAAATGGAACCACATTATTTTAACGTAGATCTTACTTGGAGAACAGGTAGAAAAGGAAAAATTTCATCTCCCGAACTTCAGGATGAATTTGAAGTTGCCACTCCCCCGCCATTTCCAAAAGGAGTAGAATGGATCTGGTCCCCGGAACATTTATTTACAGCAGCGGTTAGCAGTTGTTTTATGACTACTTTTTTAGCCATCGCAGAAAATTCCAAATTGGAATATGTGAGTTTTAGTTGCCCGGCAAAAGGAAAACTGGATCAAATAGACGGAAAATTTTTAATGACCGAAGTGCTTCTTGAACCAGTATTAACCATCTTAAAAGAAGAAGATAAAGACAGGGCAGAAAGAATTCTCCAGAAAACTGAAAAAGCCTGTTTAATCACAAATTCCATCAAATCCGAAATCAAAATGATTCCTACAATCCTTATAAATCAGGAAATAGTGATTTAATTCGGGATTTTATTTCAAAAAAGAAACAAGATTTAAGACTTAAGATTCAAGACAATAAAAGTCGAAAAAAGAAATCCAAGGATTTACCACATCCTTCTCAATACTAATATCTCAAATCTTATTTAGTCTTGACTCCTGATTCTTGTTTCTACTCTATTTTCTCAATTCTCAATACTAATATCTCAAATCTTATTTAGTCCTGATTCTTAGCTCTTATTTCCTTTTTCTTTTCTCTTTTTTCTCAACTCTTAATTCTCAATACTAATATCTCAATTCTTATTTAGTCCTGATTCTTAGCTCTTGTTTCTTCTCAAAAATTCCCGCAGATTTGCGCAGATTTAATACGCATATTTACGCTGATAATAATCGAATTAACTGAAGTTTCCCGCATTCTTTTTTTTTAGTCTTGGTTCCTGATTCTTGGCTCTTGTTTCATTTCTTTATTTTCTCTTCTCAATTCTCTTTTTTCTCAACTCTCAATTCTCAATACTAATATCTCAAATCTTATTTAGTCCTGATTCTTAGCTCTTATTTCCTTTTTCCTTTCTCTTTTTTCTCAACTCTCAATTCTCAATACTAATATCTCAATTCTACTAAAAAAAGAACTCGGATAAATTTGTCCTATATAAAAATTATACTATATTTGCATAAAAATAAGAACGAAATGTTTTCAAAAGCCTGCGAATACGGAATTAGAGCGACCATATATATTGCGATGCAATCTTTGGAAGGAAATCGCGTGAACCTGAAGGAAATAGCAGCGGCTATAGATTCTCCTGTCGCCTTTACCGCAAAAATTTTGCAACAACTCGTTAAAAACAATATTGTCGAATCTGTGAAAGGTGCACAAGGTGGTTTTCAAATAGAGAGATCAAGAATTGACTCGATCAAATTAAACCAGGTCGTATTTGCTATAGACGGAGATAAAATATTCAAGGGTTGTGCATTGGGACTAAGTGAATGTGATGAAAGCCTACCCTGCCCCGTACATTTTAAATTCAAGGAAATAAGAGATAAGCTGGAACAAATGACGAAAGAAACAGGTATTTATGAATTGGCAACCGGTCTTGAGCTTGGATCAACCTTTCTAAAGCGCTAATTTTTTAATTTTAAACAGGATAAAATTGTCCTATTTAAAATAGGATTTTAAGAATAAGAAAAAATCAAATAATAATAACTTAAATCATTTAAAATAAGAGATCATGAACATTACAAAAGAAAATCACATCGGGAAAATTGTTGCGGAAGATTATCGGACTGCACAAATATTTAAGAATCACAAGATCGATTTTTGTTGTCAGGGCAACAGAAGTATTGAAACTGTGTGCGAGAATAAAAGCTTTAGCAGTGAAGAATTGATAGGTGAAATTGAGGCGATGCAGCAAAAATCTGAAACCTCCAACGATTATAAATCCTGGCCCTTGGATTTACTGGCCGATTATATCGAAAAAAAACACCACCGATACGTGGAGGAGGCTTTTAGGGTTCTTATTCCCTATTTGAATAAACTTTGTAAAGTACACGGGGAAAATCATCCCGAATTAATTGAGATCACAAAAGAATTTAAAGAATCGGCCGTAGAATTGGGATCACATTTGGAAAAAGAGGAGAATGTCCTATTTCCTTATATCCGAAAACTGGTTCTGGCAAAACACGAAAATTCCGAAATTGAAAAGACTCATTTTGGAACGGTGGAAAACCCGGTAGCAATGATGATGCAAGACCATGAAGCCGAAGGGGTTCGCTTCAGAAAAATAGCTGAACTGAGCAATAATTACACTCCACCGGAAGATGCCTGCAATACTTATAGAGTAAGTTTTGCCCTCTTGAATGAATTTGAACAGGATCTTCATCTTCATATCCACCTTGAAAACAACATTTTATTTCCAAAAGCTATCGCAATGGAGAAAGAATTAAACGCATAAGAATTTCGGTTAGAATGCCACAATGAGACAATGTCCGACATTCAAGTTTTGTCGGACATTGATTTTAAATAGAATTGGAATAAATTTTATAAATATGAAAACAGAAAAAAAACTTTGGATTGCATTTGGTCTAGTAATGAGCATTTCATTTGTTGTATTACTTTATTATGGATATGAAATTTATCAGCAGGCACCTCCTGTTCCCGAAGAGGTTTTAACCACAGAAGGCCAGGTATTGTTTACCGGACAAGAGATCAAGGATGGTCAAAATGTTTGGCAAAGCATGGGAGGCCAGGAAGTTGGAACCATTTGGGGACATGGTGCATATGTAGCTCCCGATTGGACAGCAGACTGGTTACACAGGGAAGCTGTTTTTATCTTGAATAAATTTGCCCAAGCCGATTTTAATAAAGACTATGAGGCTGTTTCAGAAGAACAACAGGCGGCACTCAAGATTCGTTTGCAAAAAGATTTAAGAACCAATACTTATAATTCAACAACCAGGGAAATAACCATTTCGAAAAACCGGGCCAAAGCATTCGCTTATTTAAGCGATTATTATAAAGGCTTGTTTACAGATGATCCTGCTTTTGACAAATTGCGATCTGATTATGCGATCCCAAAAAATGCCATTAAGGATGATGTGAGAATGGGCGAAATGAATGCATTTTTCTTTTGGGCAACCTGGGCTACCGTTACCGAACGTCCATTCAGCAATGTTTCATACACTCATAACTGGCCATCAGATAAACTTGTTGGCAATGTCCCCACAACAGATCTTATGGTTTGGTCTGGCGTGAGTATTATACTTCTTATTCTTTGTATCGGGATTTTAGTGTTCTATCACGTTAAATCCGGGGAAGATGAAACTATTCCTGCTCCTAACGAGGATCCTTTGCTAAAAGAAGGAATGACCCCCTCTATGCACCTCATCAAAAAATACTTTTGGGTCGTGAGTTTGCTTATGGTTGTGCAAATGCTGCTGGGTATTCTCACGGCACATTACGGTGTGGAAGGCAATGGATTTTACGGTTTTCCATTAGACGATTACCTGCCTTATGCCGTAACACGAACATGGCATACACAACTCGCGATTTTCTGGATTGCCACTGCCTGGTTGGCAACAGGACTTTATATCGCCCCGGCGGTTTCGGGAAAAGATCCTAAATATCAGTCATTTGGCGTAAACTTTCTGTTCATTGCCCTTTTAATAATTGTTGTAGGATCAATGATCGGACAATGGTTTGGTGTGATGCAAAAACTGGATCTGGTAGACAATTTCTGGTTCGGACATCAAGGTTATGAATACGTGGATCTCGGTCGCTTCTGGCAGATATTCCTGTTGGTGGGATTGATATTATGGTTAACATTAATGGTTCGTCCTTTATTGCCAATTTTAAAACGAAAAACCGAGGAGAAAAACCTGATCATCATGTTTCTTATTTCTTGTACGGCCATTGCATTGTTTTATGGAGCCGGCCTTATGTGGGGAAGACAAACCAATTTAGCTATTGCAGAATATTGGAGATGGTGGGTAGTTCACCTTTGGGTTGAAGGTTTCTTTGAAGTATTCGCTACCGTGGTAATCGCCTTCCTTTTTGTGAGATTAGGCCTGTTAAAAACCAAAACCGCCACTTTAAATGTGCTTTTAGCAACCATTATATTTATGGCTGGAGGTATTTTGGGAACATTCCACCATTTATATTTCACGGGAACTCCAAAAGCAATTATGGCATTGGGCGCGACTTTCAGTGCACTGGAAGTGGTTCCATTGACATTGATTGGATATGAAGCCTATCATAATTATAAATTAACTAAAGCCACGAAATGGATCAAAGATTACAAGTGGCCTATCTATTTTATGATCTCTGTGGCATTTTGGAATTTCCTTGGCGCAGGTATCTTCGGATTTATCATCAATCCCCCAATAGCCTTGTACTATGTCCAAGGCCTGAACACAACCGCACTTCACGCACATACTGCATTATTTGGGGTATACGGGATGCTGGGAATTGGTTTGATGCTTTTTGTATTGAGAAGTTTGTACCGCAATGTCTCCTGGAACGAAAAACTACTTAAAACCTCTTTTTGGTCACTTAACATCGGCTTGATGGCCATGGCATTATTGAGCCTTTTACCAATAGGGATCTGGCAGGCAATTGCAAGTATCGAACACGGTATGTGGTATGCGCGTTCGGCAGAATTGATGCAGGATCCGGATATGATCACCTTAAAATGGATGCGAACCATAGGGGATGTTATTTTTGCTGTGGGAATGGTCACCCTATGTTGGTTTGTATTCGACCTTACACTTAAAAATAAAAACAAGGATCAAAATACACCCGAAATAGACAAGGGAATTTTAAAGGAAAAGGTAAACAAAGCAGAACCTGTTGAAGCATAACATACGAACAGGGAAAATTTCGAAAGCAATTTTTCCTGTTTATTTTAAATCAGAAATTATGAAATGAGCATAATAAAAACTCGATGCAAACACCAATGAATATATGCGAATTACATATGACCAATAAAAAACAATAAATATTTACATATGAAACTCACAAAAGAAAAACATATCGGGGAAATTGTTGCGGAAGATTACCGAACCGCACAGATATTCAAAAATCACAAAATCGATTTTTGTTGCCAGGGAAGCAGAAGTATTGAAACTGTATGCGAGAATAAAATTTTCAGCAGTAAAGAATTGATTGAGGAAATTGAGACGATGAGGCAAAAATCTGAACCTTCCAACAATTACAAATCCTGGCCCCTTGATATTTTAGCCGATTATATCGAGAAAAAACACCACCGTTATGTGGAAGAAAGTTCCCAGGTACTGATGCCCTATTTGGCAAAACTTTGTAAAGTACATGGAGAAAACCATCCTGAATTATTTGAGATAACCAGTGAATTTAAAAAATCGGTAACCGAATTGGCTTCTCATATGAAAAGGGAAGAACTTATCTTGTTTCCATATATCCGTAAACTGGTTAACGCAGAACAAGAGAATTCTGAAATTGTCAAGCCTCATTTCGGCTCGGTAAAAAATCCGGTAGAAATGATGATGCAGGATCAAGAAGTTGAAGGGGAACGCTTCAGAATAATAGCCGGATTGAGCGATAATTATACTCCGCCCGAAGATGCCTGCAATACCTACAGGGTGAGTCTTGCCCTTCTGAACGAATTTGAACAGGATCTTCATTTGCATATACATTTGGAAAACAACATTTTATTTCCAAAAGCGATTGCTATGGCGAAAAAACTTAATTCCTGATATACCTAATAAATTGTAGCTCTTTGCGACCTTTGCAGTTAAAGGGAACAGTACCCGGATTATTGAAAAATGGGTTAGAATAGACCTTCTGGAATTGCATTTATGAAAAAATTTGATATCCATTTCATCGTAAACTACCTGGAAGAGGAATTTTATATTGAGACTTATCTTAATGAGTATAAAAATTTAATGCAATTATTAAGGGAAAAGGTTTTTTTGGATGATTTTGGAGAATGTCAGGGAACTGGCAAATGCGGAACTTGCCTGATCGAAATATCAGGATTTACCGGAAACTCTCAGATTATGGATAGAAACGAGCCAAATACCTTGGAGAAAATGGGGATAAATCATCCACTTATTCGATTATCCTGCCAGATATTGGTTTCGCCAGATTTGCACAATGCGTCAATTACAATTATAAATGAAGATGCTATCTAAGAACAAGAAATTATTTTTATAAAAAAAATTAAAATGGAACCTAGAAAACCTATTAAAAGAGACAAAGTCCTTCAACCTTTAAGCCACGACCACCATCAGGGCTTATTGTTGTGTTGGAAAATACGCACCGGCATTAATAAAGGAATTGAACTGGAACGGATCAAAACCTATACAGATTGGTTTTATAAAACCCACTTAGTTCCTCATTTTGAAACAGAAGAAGCCTGGATCTTTCCAATTTTGGGAAATGAACATGAAATGGTTAAAAAAGCGCTGACAGAGCACCGCAGGATAAAACGTCTATGTGAATCTACTGAAGATCAGGAAAGAAATCTGAACCTTTTGGAAGAAGAACTGGAAAGCCATATTAGGTTTGAAGAACGCATCTTATTCAATGAAATCCAAACCTCGGCTTCAGCAAAATTCCTGGAAATGATCACCGAAAAACACATAGAAAATGAATTCCTGGAGAATACAGATGACGAATTCTGGAAATAAGCCATAATCACTACTAAGACACCAAAGCACAAATTTTTCTTAGTGAACCTTTGAGTCTTAAAGCCTTTGTGGCACAATAACATCCCCGGTTTGTCATTCTGAACGCAGTGAAGAATCGCGCGTTCTCAACAGACGAATCACCCCTGATTTGTCATTCTGAATGCAGTGAAGAATCCCACGTTCTCAACAAACGAATCACCCCTGGTTTGTCATTCTGAACGCAGTGAAGAATCCCGCGTTCTCAATGGACGAATTACATAGTTTGTCATCCTGAACGCAGTGAAGAATCCCACACCCTAAACACTAAACTCGGCTCAACACAAAAAGTTGTGGAGTAACCAAAAATGAGGGAACTTTGAAATAAAGATTTCGATGCCCTCAAATTCACTACTAGCTATAGCCAATTTATTACTTCCCGAAGTACTCGTAACCTATTT
>Ga0307486_1000147_pt1 | contig 76269 bp, 65 predicted proteins | sample CBIW02metaG_FD_203663 | JGI IMG/M metagenome (GOLD analysis project Ga0307486, IMG submission 203663) | Sea-ice brine microbial communities from Beaufort Sea near Barrow, Alaska, United States - CBIW 0.2 | ecosystem: Environmental > Aquatic > Marine > Coastal | place: USA: Alaska | collected... | reverse complement strand
CCCAAAGGCGTCGAGATCCCCAGCCACCAGCCCTACCTCAACGCCATCGCTGACGAACTCAACGACCGACCCCGTCAAACCCTCGGATTCCACACCCCTCGAGAAGTCTTCGAGAAACTACTCCTCAGCAGCGATGTTGCTTCCACGGGTTAACACCGCCGGGTCTTACCGCAAGGGAATGGCGCTCGCGGCTATCGCCAGCGCCGCAGTTCTCTCGCTCGCTGCCTGCTCGTCTGACGCCACCGACGACGCCGCTAGCGCGTCCGCGGACCCGGCCGCCTCGACCTCCACTGAGGCCATGGAGTCGTTCGGCGACATCTCCGTGCAGCTGTCGTGGATCAAGAACGAAGAGTTCTCCGGCGAATACTTTGCCGACTCCAAGGGCTACTTCGCCGACGCCGGCTTTGACGCCGTCAACCTGATCCCCGGACCGTCGACCGGCGTGGCCGAGCTCGTGTCCGGCACCACCGACGTCGCGCTTTCCGACGCCGTCTCCATCGGCTCGGCCGTGGCCGCAGAGGGTGCGCCGCTCAAGATCATCGGCACCACGTTCCAGAAGAACCCCTTCACCATCGTCTCGCTGGCCGACGGCGGCAATATCGTCACGGCAGAAGACCTCAAGGGCAAGAAGATCGGCGTCCAGGACTCCAACAGCGCACTGTTCAACGCGCTGCTCGCGGCCAACGGCATGAGCGCCGACGAGCTCGAGATTGTGCCCGTGCAGTACGACCCGGCTCCGCTCACCAACGGTGAAGTTGACGGATTCGTGGGCTACCTCACCAACGAGTCGCTGACCGTCGCCAACGCTGGCTACGACGTGGTTGACCTTCCCTTCGCGGACAACGGGCTTCCGTTCGTTGCCGAGACCATGACCGTGACTGACGATGCGATCGCCAACGACCGCGAGAAGCTCAAGTCGTTCCTGGTGGCAGAAATCATGGGCTGGACCGACGCGGTCAACGACCCGGCCGAGGGCGCACGCCTTGCGGTTGAGGAGTACGGCGTTGACCTGGGCCTTGACCTTGACGTCGCCACCCAGGGTGCCGAGGAGCAGTCCTCCGCGCTCGTCGTCTCAGACGAGACCGCGGCCAACGGCCTCTTCACCATCTCTGACGCCTTGCAGGCAGCAACGTTGAGTTCGCTTGCGGGCGCCGGCATCGAACTCGAGGCCTCCGACCTGTTTGACATGAGCCTGCTCGCTGAGGTTTACGAAGAGCACCCGGAACTCATCGCCTACGCCGGATAATCCAGGAGCGCAGAAGCAGTGACTAGTACAGCTGAGGCCGGTGCCCGGGCGGAAACCCCGGGCACCGGCTTGCACATTGACGGCCTCAACAAGGTCTTCACCAGCCGCGGCAGTTCGGTGGTGGCGTTGCAAGACGCCCACATCAAGACTGAGAAGGGGAGCTTCCTCGCGTTGCTCGGCCCCTCGGGGTGTGGAAAGTCGACGATCCTGCGCATCCTTGCAGGCCTCGAGTCCGCGACCAGCGGCACCACCCGCGTGGATGGGCGTAGTCCCGAGGACCTGCGCGCCTACAACGAACTGGGCATCGCGTTCCAGGACGCAGCCCTGCTGCCGTGGCGCAGCGTGTACGCCAACATCAAGCTGCCGTTCGAGGTGGCGCGCGTGCCCGTGGACCACGACTACATCAACGAACTCATCGCGCTGGTGGGTCTCAAGGGGTTCGAGAAGGCCAAACCCTCGCAGCTGTCCGGCGGTATGCGCCAGCGCGTCTCCATTGCGCGTTCGCTGGTGCTGAAGCCCTCCGTGCTGCTGCTGGACGAGCCGTTTGGGGCGTTGGACGACATGACGCGCCAGAAGCTCAACATGGAACTCATGCGCATCCTCGCGGCAAAGCCCGCGACCACGCTGCTAGTGACCCACGGGATCAACGAGGCCGTCTTCCTGGCTGACCAGGTGGCCGTCATGAGCGCACGTCCGGGACGCATCAAAGAGATTATCGACATCGATTTGCCGCGTCCGCGTACCCCCGAGGTGCAGCGTTCGCCAGAGTTCCACGCCTACGTTGACCAGGCATCGGAACTTCTGTTCGGCGAATCCGGCGCGGGCGACGAGGACCACTGATGTCGCGCAGGCTGCCGCCGTGGTCGATCGGCGCTTTTGGCGCCGTGGGGCTACTCGCGGCGTGGTGGATCAGCTCCGTCACGATCTTCGCGAACGTGGGATCGGGGGACACCAAGGCGATCCCCAGCCCGTTGCAGGTGGTGCAGGGCTACGGCGACGTGGGCTGGGACTTTTACCAACGCAACTTCTCCGTCACCGTTAACGAGGCCGCGCAGGGCTACCTGCGGGGCAATGGAATCGCGTTGTTGTTCGCCGCGATTGTGCTGCTGGTGCCGCGCCTCGAGGGCGTCGTCACGCAGCTCGCAGTGATCAGCTACTGCATCCCCATCGTGGCCATCGGCCCGCTGGTCTTGCTGATTCTTGGTCCGCCACCCACCGGCGAGCCCTCCGGCACGGCGGTGTTCCTCGCGGCCCTGAGCGTGTTCTTCACCACCGTCGTGGGCGCGCTTCTGGGACTTAAGTCGGCCGACAAGGCCAGCCTCGACGTCGTGAACGTGTACGGCGGCTCGCGCATGACGCAGCTGCGTAAGGTCCGCGTGATCGCAGCGCTGCCCTCCATCCTGACCGCCCTCCAGATCGCGGTGCCTGCCGCGTTCCTTGGCGCCGTGCTCGGCGAGTTCTTTGGCAAGGTCGAGGTGGGCATCGGCCCCGCCATGATCGCCGCGCAACAGTCACTGAACTCACCCCGGGTCTGGGGTATCGCCCTCGCATCGGGCGCCGTGGCCCTGGTCGCCTACCTCCTGGTGGGCATCCTCACCCGACTTTCCGCCCCGTGGGCGAAGGGAACCGCAACATGACCGCGAGCACCGTCGCCCCACCGTCCGCCTCGGGCCCCTCGGCATCGTCCGAGCTAGCCCTGCAGATCCGCAAGCAGTCGCGCAGGGACGCCACCAAGGCCCTCTCGACGTCCGTCATGACGTTCGCGCTGACGCTGCTCGCGATTCTGGCCATCTGGCAGGGAAGCATCTGGGCCTTCAAGCTCTCTCCCTATATTGCCAAGTCCCCGGTGGACGTCTGGAACTACCTCTTCACCACCCAGGAATCCGCGGCCATACGCAGCGAGCTTGCCTCTCTCATGGGGGAGAGCCTGCTGGACGCCGCCGTGGGGTTCTCCGCTGGGTTGGCGCTGGCGCTGACCGGCGCGATGATCTTTCACCTGTCCAAGGGCGTGGAGAACGCGCTGATGCCGATGGCGCTGCTCTTGCGCTCGGTGCCGCTGATCGCGTTCGCCCCTGTGATCATCATGATCTTTGGCCGCGCGTTCATGACGACGGCCGTCATGGGCGGCATCGTGGTGCTGTTCCCCGCGCTGGTGACCATCGCCTTTGGGCTCAAGTCCGCGTCCCCGCAGATGACGGACGTGGTCACGGTTTATGGCGGCAGCGCCCGTGCGGCGCTGTGGAAGGTCGCGATGCCCGCGTCGCTCCCCGCATTCTTTGCCGCGGTGCGCATCTCGATCCCCGGCGCCATCACCGGCGCGCTGCTGGCTGAATGGCTGGCTACCGGGCGCGGCATCGGCTCCGCGGTCAACGCCTACATCCCGCAGGCTCAGTTCAGCTCGTTGTGGGCTGCCGTGGTGCTCGTGACCGTCGTGTCGCTGGGCCTGTACAACCTGGTGCTGATCCTGGAGAACACGGTGCTGGCGCGCATGGGCATGCACCCCTCGAGGAGCATCTAACTCCGCGATCTCTTGAGGCGATTGCCCGCCCGCTTGAGGCGATCGCCCTCCCGCTAGAGGCGGTCGGCCAGCGCGGTCGCAGCGCGGCTCACGCGGCGTGCGACGGCCTGCTCGTCCACCTTGGTGAGGTGTCCGTCCTCGACCACGGTGCGCCCCTGAACCCACAGACGGGTGAGCGGCGGCATGGCTCCCAGGCCTAGCGCGGCCACAGGGTCCGCGATGCCGGCGTGTTCCACGGAGTCGACGCGCCACAGGGCCACATCGGCCAGCTTTCCCGGCTCGATGGATCCAATTTCGTCCGCGCGTCCCAGCACCCGGGCGCCGCCCATCGTGGCGACATACAGCGCCTTGCGCACGCTCATCGCGGTGGCGCCGTCGCGCAGCCGGGCCGCGAGCACGGCCTGGCGAATCTCGGTGCCCAGCTGCCCCGACTCGTTGGAGGCCGCGCCGTCCACGCCAAGCCCCACGGGGACGCCCGCCGCGAGCATCGCGTTGATGGGAGCGATTCCGGCAGCCAGGCGACCGTTGGATGAGGGGCAGTGCGCCACGCCGGTGCCGGTGGCCGCGAACTTTGCGATGTCGCCCGCCTCCAGGTGGACGCAGTGAGCCATCCACACGTCGTCGCCCAGCCAGCCCACGCTCTCCAAGTAGTCGGTGGGGGCCATGCCAAACCGTTCGCGGCAAAATGCCTCCTCTTCCACCGTCTCCGCCCCATGGGTATGGAGGCGGACGCCCAGGGAGCGGGCGAGCGTCGCGGATTCGCGTAGCAGGTCCGCGGTCACGGAGAACGGCGAGCACGGCGCGATGGCCACGCGCACCATCGAGTCGTAGGCGGGGTCGTGATAACGCTCCACGGCTGCGGCCGATGCGGCGAGGGCAGCGGAGGTGGTTTCCACGGCGAAGTCCGGTGGCAGGCCGCCCTGAGACTCGCCAAGGTCCATCGAGCCGCGCGTGGCGTGCAGCCGCACCCCTAATTCGCTCGCGGAATGAATGATGGAGCCCACGATGTCTCCGGAGCCCTGCGGGAAGATGTAGTGGTGATCAGCCACGGTGGTGCAGCCGGAGCGAGCGGCCACCGCCATCGCCCCCAACGCGCCGTCTCCCACCAGATCAGCGTCGATGCGCGACCACGTGGGGTAGAGCGCCACCAGCCAGTCAAAGAGAATCGAATCCTGCGCGAACCCGCGGGTGAGCCACTGGTAGAGATGGTGATGCGTGTTGATCAGTCCCGGGGTCACGAGGTGCCCGGTGCCGTCCACCACGACGTTCGCTTGCGCCTTGACGTCTGCGGGAGCGGGGCCGGCGGCGACGGACACGATCCGTCCGCCATCCATTACCAGGTGGCCGCTGGGGTACTCGGTGCCGTGCGCATCGACGGTAGCGATGTGAGCGCCGTCAATGACAGTCCGGGTCACGTGAGGGCCCTAAACCACGGGCTCGTGAGCGTACTCGCCGGCGGGGGTGCCGATCACGACGTTCGCGCCGCACAGCATCACTCCCACTCGCGATCCCGGTTCCGGCACCCAACGGCCGGTCATGAGTGCGGCGAAAGGAGCGGCCACTCCTGGTTCCACGACCACCCGCAGCAGGCGCCACAGGCGAGCCTGGGCCTCGGTCACGTCGGCATCGGTCACCACGACCGATTCGGTGCCGGATTCGCTCAGGGCCCGCCATGGGACTTCGCCGATGCGGCGTGCGCCAAGGTGATCGGCAGCCACGCCAGAGATGGGGACGTCTACGGGATGTCCCGCTTCTACCGCCGCCGCGAATGATGCGGTGCCGACCGTCTCGCAACCCACGATGCGCATCGAGTCGCCACACCAGGCCGCCGCACCGCCCGCGAGTCCGCCGCCGCCAACGGCCAGCAGCATCGCGTCGAGCGCCCCGCCATTGGCGCGTGAGTCGAGGTCAAACTCGCGGCCGCACGTGCCCGCGCCAGCCATCACCACCGGGTCGTCGAACGCCTCAATGGACGTGGCGTTGTGGTTGGTGAGGTACGTGTTGGCCGCGTCTTTCGCGTCGCCATACGTCTCGCCGATGCTGTGCACGTGCGCACCCAGGTTGATCAGCCGCTCGACCTTGGAGGGGTTGGCCGTGGTGGGGACAAAGATGTGAGCCTCGTGGCCAAACTCGCGGGCGGCATACGCCACCGCGGCCCCATGGTTCCCGCCCGATGCGGCGACCACTCCGGCATCGGAGATGGGCTGGGTGGCCACGTAGTGGCACGCGCCGCGCGCCTTGAAAGCGCCCGTGACCTGTAGAAACTCGAGTTTGAACACCAGCGTCGCGTCGACACCAATAGCCGAGCCGGGAATCTCGATGATGGGGGTGTGGCGCACGTGGGGCGCGATGGCTGCCGCGGCGCGCTCGATGTCTGCGGGGGGTACCTTCGGAGTTTCAGTCACGGTACCCATTGTCTACCCGACCCAGTGGTCGGTGGAACTAGTGGTTGGTCGAGCTGAAGTGCATCCAGTCATCGTGCGTGGGCCACTGGCCGCCCCAGTACCAATCGATCGCGGTGAAGGCGTCGTACACCACGCCCGGTTCGCCGATCATGCCGGGGCGTTCGTCGTCGCGGTCCAGGTACGCCTCTGCAAGCTCTGGGAAGAGTGCGTCGCCGCGAATGTAGGGGTTATGGAACGGGTTGATGTCAATCGCGTGGCCCCTGGCGTGCTCCGACCAACTGGTGGACGTGCCCACGATGGTCCGGCACGTGAACCCACTGGTGATGTTGTGGTCCCCGGTGATGGGCGCATCGCGGTCGAACTTCGAGATGACGCGCATCTCTTCGATGGGGAACTGCGCCTCAAAAATCTTCTTGAACACGCTCACCACGTCTGCCGCATCGTCGCTATGAATAAGCATCTCGCCTTGGTGAACCTGCTGATCGAAACCCCAGTACGGCATCATGATGTAGCTCAGGTCGTCGAGGGCAACGGGGCAATCCGCAGCCCACGTGGAGCGCTCCACCACGTCCGCGGGCACGGGCCCAAAGCTGGCTACCCACTCGTCGCTCACGGGGTCGGGAAGGAATGTGGGCGGTTCCAATTGACGATCCACCAGCTCTTGGGGCGTGCTGGCGCGGGTTCCCAAGTCGGTGTCGGGGTCAATCGTGAGTGGATTAGCACCCAGCCACAGCGGCCGCGCGTAGGGATTCGCGTCTGCCTCGACAGCGGCCAGGTCGGGACTCGGCGACGGGGTCGCGGTGACCGCCACGGGCGCCGGGGTGCTCGTTGTCACCTGCGTCACCGTGGGCGAGGGGGTGCTGTCTAGTAGAGAACAACCGGCGACAAGGGAGAGGCCGGCAGCGGCCGCGAGGCCTGATTTAAGGGCTCGCAGGCCGGTCATTCGTTCCACCATCATGTGCATACCGTAGCGGTTCTCACCGCCGCAGCGCATTGACCCCCTAGAGCACCGTGGATGTCGGTTGCCCGTGGTGGAATAGGGGGGTGAGCGAAACCCAAGATCCCCGCGTCCGCCACCAGGACCTGGTGCAGCAGGTAGAAGAGCATCGTGCCCGTTACTACGGCGACGATGCCCCCACCATCTCGGACGCGGATTACGACGTGCTCGAACGCGAGTTGCGGGAGCTCGAGGCGCTCCATCCCGAACTCGTCGAACCCGATAGCCCCACCCAGACCGTAGGCGCGGCGCGCGTGACGTCCGGCTTCGCCTCGGTCCGTCACCGCGAACGCATGATGAGCCTGGACAACGCCTTCGGAATGGACGAGGTGGAGTCGTGGCTCACGCGCATCGGCCGCGAGGCTGGCGACCAGGAACTCGTGTGCGAACCCAAGATCGACGGCCTCTCCATATCCCTCACGTACGTCGACGGCGAGCTGACCCAGGGTGTGACCCGCGGTGACGGCACCACGGGTGAGGACGTCACCGCGAACGTACGCACCATCTCGACCATCCCCGATCGGCTGCGCGGCGACGCCCCGGCACTCGTGGAGATACGCGGCGAGGTGTTCTTGCCGGTCGCGGCATTTGACGCGCTCAACGAGGCCCTCGTGGAAGCGGGCAAGCCGCCGTATGCGAACCCGCGCAACACCGCCGCTGGCTCGTTGCGTCAAAAGGACTCCACGGTGACGGCCTCCCGGCCCCTCGACGTGACCACGTATGCGCTGGGCGCACTCGACTGGGGCCAGACCGACGGGGACCCTCGCACCGCCACGCAGTCGGGAATCTACGAGCTGCTGTCGGACTGGGGCTTGCCGGTGAGCGCCCACACCAAGGTGTTGCGCGGAGCTCAGAGCATCGAGGCCTTCCTCGCAGACCTCGAGGCGCACCGCCACGACATGGTTCACGAGATTGACGGAGCGGTGCTCAAGGTCAACGACCGCTCGGTGCAGGCGGAGTTGGGCAGCACCAGCCGCGCCCCACGCTGGGCCATCGCGTACAAGTTCCCGCCCGAAGAGGTCCACACCACGCTGGAGGACATTCGCGTGGACGTGGGCCGCACCGGTCGCGTGACTCCCTATGGAGTGATGACGCCCACTCTTGTGGCCGGGTCCACCGTCACGTTCGCGACGCTTCACAACGCGCACGAGGTGCTGCGCAAGGGCGTGCGCATCGGCGACACGGTGGTGCTGCGCAAGGCCGGGGACGTGATCCCGGAGATAGTTGGCCCCGTGGTCGCGGCGCGCACCGGTGCCGAGCGCGAGTGGACGATGCCGGTGAACTGTCCCTCGTGCGGCACGCCGCTGGCGGAGCAAAAGCAAGGCGACAAAGACCTGCGGTGCCCCAATTCCGAGTTCTGCCCGGCACAGATTGTGGACCGCATCGCGTTCATCGGGTCACGCGGCGCGTTCGACGTGGAAGGCTTGGGCGAGAAGGCGGCACACGCGCTGGTCGAGTCGCAGGTGCTCGCGAACGAGGCGGGCCTGTTCGACCTGACCGAGGCGGACCTGCGCCGCGTGCCGTTGTTTACCTACGACGCGGACGAGAAGCTCGCCAAGAAGCAGTCAGATGCCGGTCAGTCGGGGCGCAAGGCAGGCGACGTGTCCGCCAACGGACTCAAGATGCTGGCCAATCTGGCCGAGGCCAAGAAGCAACCGCTGTGGCGCGTGATCGTGTCTCTCAGCATCCGGCATGTGGGCCCCACTGCGTCGCGGGCGCTCGCGTCCGCGTTCGTGACGATGGACGCGATCCGCGAGGCCGACGGCGACACGCTGGCGGCGGTCGAGGGTGTGGGCCCCGTGATCGCCGAGTCGGTTCAGCGGTGGTTCGATGTCGCGTGGCACGTCAACATCGTTGACCGCTGGGCCGCCGCGGGAGTGCGCATGGCGGACGAGCGGGACGAGTCCGTGGCCCAGACGCTCGCAGGCCTCACCGTGGTGGCCACAGGATCGCTGGAGAACTTCACCCGCGACTCGGTGAAGGAAGCCATCATCGCGCACGGCGGCAAGGCGGCATCGTCCGTCTCCAAGAACACTGACCTTGTGGTGGTCGGGGCGAGTGCCGGGTCCAAGGCTGACAAGGCCGAGGCGCTCGGAGTGACCATCCTGGACGAGGCCGGCTTCCAGGAACTGCTGGAGCGGGGGCCGGCCTAACCGTCCGCCTTGAGGGCTAGAGGCTCGGGCACGTCAGGCGACGTGGCGTCGTGCAGGTGGCACGCCACCAGGCGGTCGGGTTCAGTCGGGGCAAAGGCCGTCTGCGTCAGCTCCGGGTCATCGGTGCGGCAGATGTCCATGACGTAGGGGCATCGGTCTGCGAATCGGCATCCGGAGGGCAGCTTCGCCATGTCGGGGGGCGAGCCGGGGATGCCCTCGAGTTCACGGCGTGGGCCGCGCAGCGGGGGGAACGAGTTCAGCAGGCCCTTGGTGTACGGATGGCGAGGTCGCAGGTAGGCGTCCTTCGCATCGGCCGCCTCCACGATCTCACCGGCGTACATGATGGCGATGCGGTCGGCCACCTCGACCAGCAGCGACACGTCGTGCGTGATGAAGATCACGGAGAAGCCAAGCCGGTCGCGTAGGTCAGTGATCTGTTCGAGGATCTGGCGCTGCATCACCACGTCGAGCGCGGTGGTGGGCTCGTCCATGATCAGTAGCTCGGGCTCAAGAATGAGCGCCATCGCGATCATCACGCGCTGACGCATGCCGCCGGACAGTTGGTGTGGGTACGCCTTGAGCCGGTCCGCATTGATGCCCACCATCTCCAGCACGTACGCCGCGCGGTCGCGCGCCTGAGCCTTGGTGTACGACTTGTCGTGCGCAGCGATGGCGTCCATCAGCTGAGTGCCGACGCGGTGCACGGGGTTGAGCGAGTTCATCGCGCCCTGGAACACGATGGCGAAGTCGCGCCACCTCGCGGAGCGAAGGTCCTTGTCGCTGAGGCGAAGGATGTCGGTCTTGACCCCGTCGCGACCGGTGAAGATGACCTCGCCGCCGCGGATCACGCCGGGGGGTGGCAGCAGTCGCGTCGCGCCATAGGCGAGCGTCGACTTGCCGCAGCCGGACTCTCCCGCGAGGCCCAGCACCTCCCCGCGGTTGAGCGTCAGGGAAACGTCCTGCAGGGCGTGGGTGGGGGAGTCGCCGAATCCGTAGTCCACGGACAGGTTCTTGATCTCCAGGATCGGGTCAGGGAACCGACCCGTGGCGGCGTTGGGGAGTGCGGGCGCGGTGGAGCTCATTTCTTATCCCTTCGCTTTCTGCTGCGTATCTTGGAGGTCGGCCGGGGAACCAGCATCGGCATCGTGCGGACTGCCGTGGCTCGTTTGGCTCTGAACGGGAGTGCCCGCCACGCCGCCGTGCGACGAGCCGCGGTCGATGGGGGTGAAGCCCACGCGGGCCATGACGCCACGCTTGCGCAATGCCCGCGCATACCTACCGGTGGACCGCAGTCGGGGGTTCACAAACTCGTCGATGCCAAAGTTGATCAAGGCGAGGGCAACACCCACGGCGGCGATGCACAGGCCGGCTGGCACAAACCACCACCACGCCCCGCGGGCCAGGGCCTGGTTACCCTGAGCCCAGTAGAGCACCGTGCCCCAGTTCCAGTCGGTGGGGGAGGTGACGCCGATAAACGCGAGGGTGACCTGAGTCAAAATGGCGAACGTCACCGTGGCGACAAAGCTCGACGCGATGATGGCGGTGAGGTTGGGGAGGATCTCGGCGAGCACAATGCGCCACGTGGATTCGCCGTTGGCACGCGAGGCCTCGACGTAGTCGCGTCTACGGTGCGACATTGTTTGGGCCCTCAGTACGCGGGCACCCCAGGCCCACGCGGTGAGCGAGATGACGGCGGCGATGAGCAGCATGCCCGCGCCGTCGAGTTGCCCCGCGATGATGATGATCAATGGCAGCGCCGGCAGCACCAGGAAGATGTTGGACAGCAACGACAGTCCCTCATCGCTCCATCCGCCAAGGTAACCAGCCGTCACTCCCACGACGATCGCAAGGATGGTGGCGATGATGCCCGCGGTGAAGCCCACGACCATCACATAGCGTGTGCCTACGAGCAGCTGGGAGAAGACGTCTTGCCCCAAATGCGTAGTGCCGAGCCAGTGCTCCCAGGAGGGCCCCTGCACGAGTTGGTCGCTGAACGCGTCCGGGTCGTAAGGTGCGATCCATGGACCGATGATGGCGATGAGGACAAAGAAGCCCAGGATGGCCATGCCGGTGATGGCCTTGGCGTTACGCAGGAACACGAACTTAGTGCCCGCGCCTGACCTGGCGGCTTTGGCTCCCTTGCGCGTGACGGCGGGAGCATCGGGGCTAGGGGTCTCTTGCGGTTCGATCGGGAAAGTTTCGACGCTCATGATTAGCCTTCCTGGCGGGTGCGGGGATCGAGGAACGCGTAGACCACATCGGCCAACATGTTGGCGACCAAGATGGCGAGCGTGATGACCAAGAAACAGCCCTGCATCAGCGGATAGTCGTTGCCGACCACGGCCTGATACAGCACGTACCCGATGCCCGGGTAAGAAAAGACCATCTCCATGACGAGCGTGCCGCCAACGATGAACCCGAGCGCGAGGGCGAAGCTCGAGATCTGCGGCAGGATCGCGTTGCGCGCCGCGTAGCTGACCATGACGCGTCGCTCCTTGAGGCCCTTGGCCTGCGCGACGGTCACGTAGTCCTCGGAGCCCACGGTGACCATCATGTTTCTCATGCCCAGAATCCACCCGGAGATGGAAGACACCACGATGGTGAGCGCGGGCAGGATGCCGTGCCAGAGCACGGAACTGATGAACTCCCAGTTCCACGCGGGGATGAGCCCGGGCTGGTAACCCTTCGAGGACGGGAAGATGTCCCACGTCACGGCAAAGAGCAGAATCGCGATGAGTCCAAACCAGAAGTAAGGGACGGCAGAGAAGAACGTCGCGACGGGGAGGACAGCATCGGCCTTGGTGCCGCGTCGCCACCCGATCAGGGTGCCGACGGTCGTGCCGAGCAGCACGCTCAGCACCGTGGCGATGCCCACGAGGCCCACTGTCCACGGCAGCGACTGGTCGATGACCTCCGCTACCGGTGTGGGATAGAACGAGAACGAGTACCCCAAGTCACCGTGGAAGAGCTGGCCCCAGTACGCCACGTATTGCTGCCAAAGGTTCTGGCCGTTGTCGAGGCCAAAGAGCACGCGCAGCGAGTTGATCGCGTCCGGGCTGATGGTGCCGCCGGCCTTGATGATCATGGCTGACACGGGGTCGCCGGGCATCATGCGCGGCAAAAAGAAGTTCAGCGTGACTGCGGCCCACGCTGTGACGATGTAGAAGACGCCGCGGCGTATGAAGAAGCGCATTAGACGATTTCCTTGATGGGGTTCGCGACGCTAGTGACGTCGGGCTTGTTGTCGCGGTCGGAATAGCCCCAGCATCGTGCGGCGCGGTGGTCGCCCTCGACGGGGAACAGGTCGGGAGTGGCGGATCGGCACAGGTCGTTGGCGAACGCGCAGCGAGCCGCGAATCTGCACCCAGCTGGCGGTGACACGAGGCTCGGTGCCTCGCCGGGGACCGAGCGTTCGGTGCGCTCCGGTGCGTCGGGGTCCGGCGCGGAGTCGATGAGTAGGCGCGTGTAGGGGTGAGCCGGAGTCTGGGTGACGTCCTCGCTGGGACCTTGCTCCACGATCTGGCCGGCGTACATCACCATGGTGCGGTCGGCAAAGTAGCGTGCTGACGCGATGTCGTGAGTGATGTAGAGAATCGCGACGTGCATGTCGTCGCGTAGCGACTTCAGCAAGTTGAGGATTCCCAGCCGGATCGACACGTCGAGCATGGAGATGGGCTCGTCGGCCAAGAGCACGGATGGGTTGGCTGCGAGCGCCCTTGCAATGGAAACCCGCTGGCGCTGCCCGCCAGAAAGCTCGTGGGGGAATTTGTCGATGTAGCGGTCTGCCGGGTTGAGCTGCACCCGGTCGAGGAGTGCGTGCAGCGCGACCTCGAGCTTGTCTCCACGCAGGCTTCCCTGGTGAATGCGGAGGCTGCGCGTGAGCGTGTACCGGATGGTATGCACCGGGTTGAGGGACGCAAAGGGGTCTTGAAAGATCATCTGTACGTCGCGTGCGTGGCGGCGGAATGCCCGCCTACCCCGGCCGTCGACGCTCTTGCCATTCAGACGGATGTCCCCGCCAGAGCGGTGGATCAGCAGCGACAGCAGCTTCGCGATGGTCGACTTGCCGGACCCGGACTCTCCCACTAACGCGACAACCGCACCGCGAGTGAGTTCCAGGTCGACGCTATCGACAGCGTGAACGGCCTTGCCGCGAGCCAAGCCGCGTAAGGGGAAGTGCTTGGTGAGGCCATGGGCCGCGAGGACTACATCGCCGGCCGTCTCGGCCGCGGAGGGGTGACCGGCGGGAGGGGTGTCTGAGGGCATTCGCTTTCCTTGCACGTGAGAAGTGGGTCGCCATTGACTCGAGCAGTGGTGTGGGGCGGACGGATCTTCGCCCGCCCCACACCGTCCTTGCTAGTTGGCCGTGGGCTTCAGATTCATCAGAATCTGAGAGGCCTGCGGGCCAGTGGGCTGCGGGCTGTTGTACGGGTTCTCTGCCGTGGGGAAGCCGGTGTAGTACTTGGTGGAGTACTCCGCGGATGAGGGGCGTCCACGAAGAACGATGGCGGGCTGTTGGTCAACGAAAATCGCCTGCACCTGGTCCATGGCGTCCGCACGTGCACCGTCGTCAGTGGCACTCGAGAAATCGGCGAGTGCCTGAGTAGCCTCGTCGTTGTTGTAACGGCCGAAGTTGTAGTTGGCGGTGTCGCCCAGCGGTACGTAATACGCGCCATTCATCATCCCGCTGTACATGTCGTACGGAGTGGGGCCGGCATCGGTCCAGTGCAGTGAAGCCTGGAAGTCGCCGGACGCGATGTCCGCGAACCAGGTGTCAGCATCGGGGGTGTCGACGGTCGCCTCGGCGCCAATCTGCTTCGCCATATCCGCCACCTGCTGCAGTGACGTCACGTAGTCGTTCCAGCCGGCGGGGTCGGACAATGTGAACGTCACAGCCTCGCCGTCTGGGTCGATCAGAGCGTCGCCCTGGTACGTGTATCCAGCGTCGGTGAGAACCTTCTTCGCTCCCTCGACGTCGACCGCGTAGTTCTGGTCTTTGTACTCATCGGCGATGTAGGCGTCGCCGGCCGGGGTTGGCATGCCGGTCACTGAGGTGACTTCGGGGAAGGCCTTTTCCGAGCCGATGTTGTAGATGGCATTGCGGTCGATCACCATGCTGAGCGCCTGGCGCATTGCGACGTTGCTGAACGGCTTGGTCTCGTTGTTGAGGAACAGTGCGTCCACGGACAGTCCCGAGGGAGTGAAAAAGTTGTTGTGATCGGGGTCTTGCGAGAGATAGACGTTCTCGTAGTCCGAGATGTTCGTCCATCCCCACTGCAGGTCACCAGACGTGAGCGCCGTGGTCATCGAGGCGTTATCAACGTAAGAGGTGTACAGCAGTTCCGGGGCCGCGGGAGTGCCGCCCCAGTAGTCATTGTTCGGGACGAGTTTGACGGCCTCGGAGGTCCAGGCCTCGAGCACGTAAGGACCTGTGCCGATCGGGTCCTGATTGAGGTCGAGAGTGGGGTCGGCGACCGATTCCCAGATGTGCTTGGGAACGATGATTGTGTTGAGCACTCGGTTCGCCTTAACGAACACGGGTTGGGTGAAGCCCACGGTCACCGTGTCGCCGTCGACTGAGACGTCGCCGTAGGGCAAGGCGTAGGCGTTCAACGCTTCGTTGTCCTTGTTGAGCTGGAACGAGTACGCCACGTCGTCTGGCGTGAGCGGCGTGCCGTCGGACCAGTTGACGCCTTCGCGGATGGTGAAGGTGACCGAGGTGTAGTCGTCGTTCCAGGTGGCATCTGTTGCGAGCCAAGGCTCAGGAGCGGTGTCCGAAATGTCTGTCACCTGGAATAGGGGCTCGTAGATCGCGTATACGTAGCCAAGTGAGCGTGCGGATGAGGTGTTGGTAAACGGGTTTGAGTTGTTGGTTTGAGTGCCGTTGGGCATCCCAATGGTGAGTGCTTCCGTTCCGACAGCAGCACTGCCGCCGGTTTCACCTGACGTTGCGGTGGAGCTTGAATCATCGGAAGCATCCGAGGAGCAACCGGCGATGGCCAGGACGGTGGCGATCCCAAGGGCTACTGCGGGGACTAGTCGTTTCGACATCATGTACCTCTCTGTGACGTGATGTGGGGTGTTCGCGAGAGCTGAGGGCTACTCGTTGGTGGAACGTGGAAGCCAGCGAATGCCAACTTCACTTCACTCGCGTGTCAGGCAGCCGGAGCCCCCTGATGAGCGGTGCTTGCCTCCGCCGGTTGTTTTTGAGCCGCGGGTGCGGCGTTGCCGGAGGGGGGAAGATTGATGGTGGTGTGTGCACGGAGGTCGCGTACCGAACGTCCGACGGCGACGTGATAGGTGCCGCCGGGGAGAACCCACGCGTGTGCTGCGGTGTCCCACACCTCGAACGCACGACGCGGGACGCGGACCGTCACGGTCATCGTCGCCGCGACGTCGACGCGCACTCGCTCAAAGCCGCCGAGCCAACGGGTGGGGCGATCGATGCCAGAGGGGAACGGAGTAGGTGCCTGGAGGTACACCTGTACTACCTCATGGCCCGCGCGTCGACCGGTGTTCGTGACGGCGACGCTCACCGAGACGATGTCGGCGTCGTCAAGGCTCGCCGATGCGTCTGTCGAGTAATCGAAGTCTGTCCACCCGAGGCCGTGGCCGAATGGTGCGGCAGGCACGTTCTCGGTGCGTTCCCATTCGCGGTAGCCCACATGAACGCCTTCGGGGTAGTCGAGCACCATGTCGAGGTCGGGTGCCGTGTCCATCATCGGCACGTCCGCCTCGGCTGCGGGAAGTGTCCACGGCAGGCGGCCCGATGGCTCGAGATTGCCCACGATGACGTCCGCGATCGAGTCGCCGCACTCTTGCCCCGGGAACCACGCCCACAGCACGGTCTTCGCCTCGTCGAGCCACGGGAGCAGGACGGGCGACCCCGCGTTCACGATGACGATCGCGTCGGGTGCGACCTCCAGCACGCGGTGGACTAGCTCATCCTGGCGGCCGGGTAGTGCCAGTCCGACGCGGTCCCAACCCTCTGACTCGACTTCTGCATTGGTGCCCACCATGACAACGGTGAGATCGGCCTCGCGAGCGGCCTCAACGGCATCGCGGATCTCCTCTTCGATGGTGGGGCCTGGCTTAGCGTGGCGAAAGTCCGCGCGGACCCAGCGGCCGTATCCACCGGCGTCCACGGTCTTGAGCTCGACGCGAATCGGGACCGTGCGCGGTGTATCGGTTGCGACTGTCAGTCCAGAGCCGAGGGGGGAATTCGCGCTCGAGTCGAGGATGACGTTTGCATCCACCTCGACGTCTGAGGTCGACACGACGTGGCCGTCGATCACGATGCGGTGAGCGCCCACGACGCCCACCTCGATTCGGTGCTCGCCTGCCTCGTTGAGGGCCATGTTCGTTTCGAGGATCACGTCCGTGCATCCCGGGGTGGGGTCTTGGTGCCAGCCGTTCCACTCGGAGTTGACACGGCTCATGATGACGTCGCCCGCCGCGTTCAGTTCAGAGATAGCAACTCCAGGCTCGCCCGTTGCGGGGGAGGTGAGTGCGGCGCTCACGTTGACGGCGGGGGCGTGCACGAGCGCGGAGCCACCGCGCAGAAGCGTGATGTCCGCGTGGGGGAAGGCGGACTGTAGGCCGAGCGTCGGGCTGACCACGTATTCGGGGTGCACCGTCGAACTGCCGCCGCCCAGCACATAGGCGTTGACGGCGTTGGGGCCGATGAGCGCGATGCTTGAGATGAGCGCGGGGTCGACCGCGTAGTCATCGCTGCGACGCAACGCCACCATTGCCTCGGCCGCCAGCGTGCGCAAAAACCTCACGTCGTCGTCACGCGAAGGCACGGGCTTTGCCTGGCTGACGGAGCCACGCGAATTAATGGGGCCGATGGCGCCGACGCGCTGGGCGAGTAGCAGTATGCGCGCCACCTTGTCGTCGATGGCGGATTCGGGAACCTCTCCGCGACGTACTGCCTCGAGGAGGGTGCCCTCCCAAGGTCCACCCGGACCGGGCATCACCAGGTCAAGGCCGCCGAGCGCCGACTCGACGGTCGACTTGGTGGCCATCCAGTCGCTAACAACCACGCCGTCGAAACCCCATTCGCCCTTCAGGACGTCGTTCACCAGGTAGCGGTGCTCCGTCATTGGTGCGATCTCGCCGCCAGCATCAGCGTCGTTGTACGCGGCCATGACCGACCACACGCCTACCTCTTTGACGAGGTGCTCGAACGGTGCCATGTAGATCTCGCGCATCGCCTGCTCAGGGACCCGAGAAATATACTCGGTTCGGTAGTTCTCCGTGTCATTGGCGACGTAGTGCTTGACGCACGCCGCCACCCCGGCCCGTTGCATCGCGCTGACTGCCGCCGCGCTGATCTGCGTCGTGAGGTAAGGGTCCTCCGAGTAGCACTCGAAGTGCCGACCGGCCACGGGTGTCCGCTGGATGTTGACCTGTGGTGCCAGGACGACGTCGACGCCGAGTCTGCGCGCCTCAGTAGCGAACATTGTGCCAGCGCGTTCTGCGGCATTGAGGTCCCATGTGGCAGCGAGGGCGCTCGGAGAGGGCATGAGCAGGCTGGTGACGCCGGGTATCTCGCCCGTTCCTCGTACTCCTACAGGTCCGTCGGACAGCGCGATCGACCGCAGGCCAACTTGGGGCATCGAGAAGAGTCGCCATGCGGTGTCACCAGTCAATAGGCGCACCTTGTCCTCAAGGCTGATGGCCGCCACGAGGGGGGCGACCGAGTCGCCAGTGGTACCAATGGCGCCTAGTGCGTCAGGGGACTTCGTCGTCACGTCTGCTACTCCACGTTCACTTCGTTGGGCTGGAATACATGAACCTTACTAACTAGTCAGTAAGTTTAGCAACCACTGCGAGTGCTGGCGTCAAACTGTTACGTTTCCGTTACTGTGACCTTATGGCTCAAAGTGCAACGTCTCGGGTGTCGAAGCCTCGCGAGGAGACCCGACGCAAGCGCGAGGAGATCCTCAGCGCAGCGATGACGGTCTTCGGAAATAGGGGCTACAAGAACGGTTCGCTCGCGGAGATCGCGGAGCAGGTGGGCATGACTCACGCGGGGGTCCTGCACCACTTTGGGTCTAAAAACCAGCTATTGCTTGAGGTGTTGGTCTACCGCGACCGCACCGACGTCGAGAACATCGAGGGGCAGCACATTCCCGGCGGGCTGGAGCTCTTCAACCACCTCATCTCTACCGCCAGAAAGAATGAGGGACGCCCCGGGATTGTCCAGGCATTCGCCGTGCTGTCAGCAGAATCGGTCACGGATCACCACCCTGCCAAGGAATTCTTTGCAGATCGCTACGCGAAGTTGCGTGACGAAGTTCGCACGGCATTGAGGGACGTGTGCGACAAGAATGACCCGCCCACCGACGACGCTATCGAGTTCGCCACCTGCGGCGTCATTGCCGTCATGGACGGGCTTCAGATTCAGTGGCTACTGGCGCCGGATGTGGTCAAGCTGGCCGACTCTTCCGCCTTCGCGATCAATGCGTTGCTGTCGTCTGCGATCTCGGGCCACACGCGTCGCATACTTACCTAGGAGATCCCCGCCTGTGCCTCGCGATCTGGCCGACTCGCGAATGCGACCTGTGGCGAGATGCGTTGTCGCGATATACATTGGCGGCAAAGGTTTCGCCAAATTCGGGCAATGTCCGCAATACATAGAGGGACCTGCGCTCGCTTCATGTGAGTGACAAACCTCGTGAGGGAGTACCTGATGAATGAGTCAATCCGAGTGGTCGATCCCACGGAGACCAGCCGCATTACGGAGATCGGTGACCTCACAGCGCTTGCCTACCTGGCGGACGGACTGGTCGACCAAGCCCACCCCTATCTGGTGGCACTTCGTGATGCGCGAGCTCGTGCCCAGAGTGCGAGCCTGCTCATGATGAGTGACGGCGAGCGGGGCGCCGGACCTGTTGTCGGCACGCTCACCGTGGTGCCTCCCGGCAGCCCCTTTATTGAGGTGGCAGGGGAGGGCGAGTTCGAGTTCCGCATGCTCGCGGTGTCGCCCATCGAGCGCGGTCGCGGGCTCGGTGCCACCCTGACGCGAGCGGGTATGGATTACGCCGTAGAGCTGGGCGCAAAGCGGGTAGTGCTGTCCACGATGGCGCACATGAACGCGGCGCACCGGCTCTACGAACGCCTGGGCTTTGTGCGACGTCCGGACCTCGACTGGGTAGTGACCGATCACCCAGATGGCTCGGTGACCCGAATCCGCGTCGGCGATTCCGACAGTGACGCTGCGGCCTCTGCCGGCGGAATCCAACTCATCGGATACTCCTGGGATCCCAGCTAGCCTGCGCGGCACCGCTGGGGCCCTGGCCTCGAGCCTCGTGGGGCCTCTCAGGGTCGAGTGAAAGGGTCCTCGGGACGCACTAGACTCGCCCTATGTCTTCCCTCGAACGCTCTGATGTGGCGCGCTTGGCCGCGCTTGCCCGCATCGACATGACAGACCAAGACCTCGATCGCATGTCTGGCCAGCTCTCTGCGATCGTCGACGCCGTTCAAAAGGTGGCAGAGGTCGCTGATTCGGACGTGGTCGCGACGTCGCACCCCATCCCGATGGCGAATATCCATCGTGAAGACGTGGTGCGCCCCTCGCTCAGCCCAGCTGAAGCGCTGTCCGGTGCACCGTCCACTGAAGACGGTCGCTTCCGCGTACCGCAGATTCTGGGGGAAGAAGCATGACCAACTGGAGCGACCCCACTCAGGCCGTACGGGCCACCGCCGCACAGATGGCCGATGCCCTCGAGGCAGGTGACGTCACGTCAGTGCAGCTGACCCAGGCTCACCTCGACCGCATCGGCTCGGTGGACGGCGACGTCCACGCGTTCCTGCACATCGACACCGAGGGTGCACTCGCGACCGCGGCAGCCGTCGACGCCGACCGTGCTGCGGGCAAGGACCTTCCCACGTTGGCCGGTGTGCCCATCGCGCTCAAGGACCTGCTCGTCACCAAGGGACTGCCCACTACCGCCGGATCCAAGATTCTTGACGGCTGGGTTCCGCCCTACGACGCAACTGTCACGCGCAAGATTCGCGAAGCGCGCATGCCCATTCTCGGCAAGACGAACCTCGACGAATTCGCGATGGGCTCGTCCACCGAGCACTCCGGGTTCGGTCCCACGCACAACCCCTGGGACCTGACGCGCATCCCCGGTGGTTCCGGAGGTGGAAGCGCGGCGTCGCTGGCCGCGTGGGAGTCACCCCTCGCTATCGGTTCGGACACCGGCGGCTCGATCCGCCAGCCGGCCTCGGTCACTGGGACGGTAGGCGTCAAGCCCACGTACGGCGGGGTATCTCGCTACGGCGCGATCGCCCTGGCATCGTCGCTCGACCAGCTGGGCCCCTGCGCGCGCACCGTGCTCGACACGGCGCTCCTGCACGAGGTCATCGGCGGCCACGACGAGATGGACGCGACATCGCTGGACGAGCCCGTTCCCGCCGTAGTGGCAGCCGCTCGCGAAGGTGCCCTCGGGGACCTGACCGGCGTGCGCGTTGGCATCGTGAAGGAACTTCGCGGCGACGACTCAGGAGAGGGCGGCGGCTACCAGGCCGGAGTGAAGCAGCGCTTCCAGGAGTCCCTGGACAAGCTGCAGGCTGCCGGTGCTGAGCTCGTTGAGGTCTCGTGCCCCAACTTCGAGTACGCGCTCGCCGCGTACTACCTGATTCTTCCCGCAGAGGCCTCGAGCAACCTGGCCAAGTTCGACTCGGTTCGCTTTGGGCTCCGAGTGGAGACCGGCACCATCGAGCGCACCATGGCCGCGACGCGAGCGGAGGGCTTTGGCGACGAGGTCAAGCGCCGCATCATTCTGGGCACGTATGCGCTGAGTGCGGGTCACTACGACAAGTACTACGGTGCCGCGCAGAAGGTCCGCACGCTCATTCAGCAGGACTTCGCTGCGGCGTTCGAGCAGGCCGATGTGTTGGTTTCGCCCACGACGCCCACCACGCCGTTCAAAATTGGCGAGCGCATTGACGACCCGCTGGCGATGTACCTCAACGACGTAGCGACCATCCCCGCGAACCTTGCGGGAATCCCCGGAATGTCGCTTCCGTCAGGCCTGGCCCCCGAGGACGGTCTGCCTACGGGATTCCAGATCCTGGCGCCAGCGCACGAGGACGCGCGACTGTACCGAGTGGGTGCCGCTCTTGAAGCCGCACTCGCTGCCGAGTGGGGTGGATCCTTGATGGAACAGGCCCCAGAGTTGTCGACGAACAAGGTGGAGGTTTCCAAGTGAGCTACACGTATGAGACCGCGACACGCGACTTTGACCCCGTGTTCGGCATTGAGGTCCACGTCGAACTGAACACCAAGACCAAGATGTTTTGTGGTTGCATCAACGAGTTTGGCTCCGAGCCCAACACCCAGGTGTGCCCTGTGTGCCTGGGGCTCCCCGGCGCCATGCCCGTGCCCAACCAGAAGGCCATCGAAAGCGCGATTCGCCTGGGGTTGTCCCTTGGCTGCTCGATTCGCGAGTCGAGCCGCTTTGCGCGCAAGAACTACTTTTACCCCGACCTGTCCAAGGATTACCAGATCTCGCAATACGACGAGCCCACGTGCTACGAGGGCGAGCTCGAGGTGGTGCTGGACGACGGCACCGCGGTGATGATTGGCATCGAGCGCGCGCACATCGAAGAGGACGCCGGCAAGAACACCCACAAGGGTGGCGGCGGAGGTATTCAGGGCGCTGACTATTCGCTTGTGGATTACAACCGCGGCGGCGTGCCGCTCGTTGAAATCGTGACCCACCCCATCGAGGGCATGGGGGAGCGCACCGCCGAGGTGGCGCGCGCCTACGTGGCCACCATCCGCGACCTCGTCAAGGCGCTAGGCATCTCTGACGGTCGCATGGAGCAGGGCTCGGTACGCGCCGATGTGAACCTGTCGCTGCGCGCCAAGGTGGCCGCGGGCGAGGACCAGTCCGCGGTGCCGCTCGGCAAGCGCTCAGAGACCAAGAACGTCAACTCCTTGCGTGCCATCGAGGCTGCTATTCACCACGAGGCCGGCCGTCAGGCTGACCTGCTCAGTGTGGGAAAGCCGGTGGTGCAAGAGACTCGTCACTGGCAAGAGGACACCAAGTCCACGACGCCGGGACGGTCCAAGGAAGAGGCCGAGGACTACCGCTACTTCCCGGAGCCGGACATGCTTCCGGTTCAGCCCTCACGCGAGTGGGTGGAGGAACTGCGCGGCACCATTCCCGAGCACCCCGCCAAGATGCGCAAGCGTCTCCAGGCTGACTGGGGCTTCGCGGACATGGAGATGCGAGACGTGATCAACGCCGATGCGCTTGACCTGATCGCGGACACGGTGGCCGCAGGCGCCAAGCCGCAGGCCGCACGCAAATGGTGGATGGGCGAACTCGCTCGTATCGCTAACGAGCGTGAGGTAGCCGTCTCAAGCCTTCCAGTGACGCCGCAGGACATCGCTGAACTGCAGTCGCTCGTTGAGGCAGGAACTCTCAACGACAAGCTCGCTCGCCAGGCACTTGAGGGTGTTCTTGCCGGGGAGGGATCGCCCAAGGCCGTGGCCGAGGCGCGTGGACTTCAGATCGTGTCTGACGACTCTGCCCTGGAGAAGGCCGTGGACGAGGCGCTCGCGTCTCAGCCGGACGTGCTGGCGAAGATCCAGGATGGCAAGCTTCAGGCGGCCGGCGCAATTGTCGGTGCCGTCATGAAGGCGACCCGCGGTCAGGCCGATGCTGGCCGAGTGCGAGAGATCATTCTTCAGCGCGCAGGCGTCAGCGAGTAGATCGCGCCTGCCGCTTCGGGTCCGTCAGCGCTCCGGCGGCGGGGCGGTCGAGTCACGAACCACCAGGTGTGTTGCGAGGCGTCGGCGCGGGTGTGTGAGGTGCGAGCCGTGCGCGAGCTGTAGCGCCATGCGAATAGCCTCGCGAGCCATCTCCTCCAGCGGCTGACGCACTGTGGTGAGCTCCGGTTGCAGCCACGTTGCGATCATGACGTCGTCAAATCCGACCACCGATAAGTCGCGGGGGATGGCGAGTCCGTGCCGGTGCGCCTCTTTGTAGACGCCTGCGGCGCACTGGTCTGAACCGGCGAAGATCGCGGTGGGAGGCTGCGGAATGCTGAGCATCCTGCGGGTCGCGAGCGCACCGCTGTCCGACAGAAAGTCGCCCCAGTGCTCGAGTCGCGGGTCGGCTTCTACACCCGCTTTCGACATAGCTGCCCGGTACCCTTGCATGCGCTCACGCGAACAAGTGACCTGGTTGGGGCCGGTGATGATGCCGATGCGACGGTGACCAAGGTTGAGCAAGTGCTCCGTGGCGGCGAACGCTCCCTCGAAGTTTGTGGCCGCGACGGCAGGAATGTTGGGAGCGGTGCCACCGATCGGATCGACGAGCACCACGGGGGTGTTGAGCTTGGAGAGCTCTTCAGCGATGCCCGTTTGGAAGTCAGTCACGGTGAGCACCACGGCGTCGGTGCGACGGCTCGCGAGGTGCTGTACCCAGTGTCTATTGCCTATGCGCCGGCCGTGTGTGGAGGTGACGACGAGGCTCACGCCCGCCTTCGAAGCCTCGTCCTCCGCCCCCCTCACCAGGGGCATCGCCCAGTTGGGGTCGAGGTCGCGAATGACAAAGTCGATCAGGCCGGTGGGGCGCTTACCGGAACTTCCCCGGCGAATGTAGTGATGCTTTTCGAGTATCAAGCGCACGTGGTCGCGCGTGGCGGCGGCCACACCCTGGCGTCCGTTGAGGACCTTCGATACTGTCGGCACTGACACTCCTGCCAACTGGGCGATCGCTGCCATAGAAACGCGCGGGACGTCGTCGGTCCGAATGTCGTCATCTGGACCTGCGTCACTCACATTCATCATCGCTCCAACACCAGTCGCACATGGCGATCCGGGCCGCGGTGGACGGTAGTCTCGGCCTTCAGGCCACCACGACTCACGCGGTACGTTCCGGCGAATCCTTCGAGGGGAACCCGACCCGCCTCGTCGGTTCGCAACCTGGTGCGCGAGTGCCACCATTCGTCCTTGATGAGTACATGCAGAGCGTCGAACGCAGGCTTGCGCGTGCCGTCTGCCCGGATCAGTCCGGTTGGCGCACCGAGCCACGCCCCGTCGTCTGCGAGCCCCCAATACGTGAGTGATTCGACTGAGGGGTGCGATACGAGTGTCCGGTAGTGACGCACGATCTCATCAGCTTGGCGCGCCTCACCCTTGGTCGTTGAGGGCCATTTCTCGGGCTGGAAGTCGTTGAGGTCAACGATATGCGCGGGCATGAGCTCGCCTGACACTAGTGAAGTCTCGGTCATCTGCAGCGGCAGGCCGAAGCGGGCGAACCGCTCCAGGATCTCCCACACCGCATCTTCGCCGCGGTATCCCTGGTGCATGTGGGTCTGCAATCCGATGGCATCGATCTCGACCCCCGCGTCGAGGCACCGCGAGATCACGACTTCGTAATCGGTGGACAGGTCAAAGTCGTTGATGACGAGGCGCGCCGCGGGGTTGGCCGCGCGCGCCAGCTCGAACGCCATCCGAATGACCTCAATGGGACCCTTGCTCTGGGCGAGCCTTGTGACGGCATTCGGCTCGACGGCAAACACCGGCAAAATGACTGGCTCGTTGATCACGTCCCACAGGTCGATGACCCCCGCGAAGGCGGCCACGTCGCCCCCAATGCGTTCACGTATGGCGGCTTCAGCCTCGTCATCGCTGAGCTCCATAAGCCACTGGGGGGCGAGCGTGTGCCACAGCAGTGGGTGTCCCTTCACTGCCACCTCGTGGCGCGCAAACCACCGGGCAGCCGTGAGAAGGCGCGAGGTGTCCCGGTGGCCGCGCACAGGTTCAACGCGTGACCAATAGAACGGCAGTGTCGCGGTGTTAAACAGTGTGAGCCAGTCCTGCGCAAGAGCTGCGCCGCGCTCCGCTGCCGCGCTGTCGACAACGCCCGGCGAGGCATCGTCCGCACTCGATTCCGTCTCGTTGGCAAGCGCAATGAGGTCGAACCCCGCGTCTGCGAAGCCGATGTTTCCGAACCCGAACTCGTGGTGTGTCTGCTCGACGCGCACGTCGGTGTGCGGCAGGAGTGCACCATGTGCGTCGACAATGGTCGCGACGGTGCGCCCCTCTCGGTGCTTGATGGTGGGACTCATTGCTCGTGCGCTCCCTGGATTGCCAACGTGTCTCAGTCGATGGTGATGGCGGTCATGCGGTCCGATGCCACGGTGATGGGGTGCGCGGGGCCCACGAGCTCGGTCGAGATCTCGGTGTCGCGCGTCACGCTGGTGCCGACCCAAAGATCGATCACGCCCGGCTCCACGGCTCGCACTCCGGCGCGATTGGTGAAGGCCACCCGGGTCGTGGGAACTCGCATCGTGACCAGCCGAGACTCACCTGGTTCCAACTCGACGCGCGCGAAGCCAAGCAGCTGAGCCACGGGCCGCGTCACGCTTGCCACCACATCACGGCCGTATAGCTGCACCACGTCCGCACCTGCACGGTGGCCCACGTTGGTCACTCTTACGGTGGCCGTGATCCAGCCGTCGCACGGCGTGGTGCGCGCTGTCGAAAGCTTGGCCCGGGTGAAAGTCGTGAAGGACATCCCCGTCCCAAACGCAGCCGCTGGGGCCGTCGCGAGGTTACTGACTTCGCCGTCACCGCCAAGGGTTGGGTGCAGGTAGGAGTACGGTTGCGCGCCGGCCGAGCGCGGCAAGGTCACTGGGAGGCGACCAGACGGATTGACTCGTCCGGACAACACCCCTGCTATGGCACCCCCGCCCTCTTCACCAGGGAAGAATGCCTGGATGACGGCGGCGCATCGCTCGATCGCCCACGACACGGCATACGGCCTGCCAGTCACCATCACGAGTACCACCGGTGTGCCCGTGTCGAGGACCGCTTCCACGAGTTGACGCTGGACTCCGGGTAGCTCTAGGTCGTCAGTGTCGCAACCCTCGCCCACGGTGCCACGGCCGAAGAGCCCCGCGTGGTCGCCCACGACGAGCACGGCGATGTCCGCCGCGACCGCGATCTCCACGGCCGCATCGAACCCTGATCGGTCGTCATCATCTACTGCGCACCCGGGCGCGGACAGTACCGTGGCGTCGAACTCCTTCGATATCGACTCAAGCACGGTTGGTGCGTCGATCCCGAGTTCCACACCAGGACGCTGAGACAGCACGTGGTTAGCGAAGGAATAGCACCCGAACAGCGCGAAACTGCGGTGTGAGTTGGGGCCGATCACTGCCATCGTGCGCGACGGTTCGCCTGCGGAAAAGGGCAAGACGCCATCGTTCGACACCAGTACCACGGACTTCTCCGCGAGCTTGCGAGCGACCGCGCGGTGGGCGGGGGAGTCCAGATCGACGCCCGAGGGGGGCGCGCTTTCGAATGTCTGGTCAAGTAGGCCGAGGTCCTCTTTTTGCGCGAGGGCGCGACTGACTGCGCGGTCGAGCAGATGCTCGTCCACTTGGCCCGACTCGATCGCGGCCTTGAGCGGCGCGAGGTATGCGTCACCGGTGGGAAGTTCGATGTCGACGCCGGCGGTCAGCGCGTACGCGGCCGCCTCGCCAAGATCGCCTGCGATACCGTGCAGCACGTGCAGGAACGCGACTCCAAAGTAGTCCGCGACTACGGTGCCGTCGAAGCCCCACTCGTCACGAAGTTTACCGGTCAGCAGCGTGGGATCCGATGCGACGGGTATTCCATCAATCTCGACGTAGGCGTGCATGATGGAACGTGCGTTGCCGTCCAGCACGGCCATCTCAAACGGCACAAGGAGCACGTCGGCCAGCTCGCGCTGTCCCACGTGTACCGGCGCGAAGTTACGCCCCGCCTGCGACGCGGAGTACCCCACAAAGTGCTTGAGAGTCGCGTGGACGCCCTGAGACTGCAGGCCCTGAACATACGCGGTGCCCACCATCCCTACGAGATAAGGGTCCTCGGCGATGCACTCCTCTACTCTTCCCCAACGTGCGTCTCGCACTACGTCGAGTACCGGAGCGAGGCCCTGATGGATGCCCAGCGCGCTCATTGTCTCGCCGATGCGTGCACCCATCTGCTCAACCAAATCGGGGTCGAACGCCGCTCCCCAGGCGAGTGGGGTCGGGAAGGTCGCTGCCTTCCACGCCGACAAGCCCGTGAGGCATTCCTCATGGACGAGAGCGGGTATCCCGAGCCGGGTATTTTGGACGAGCCAACGCTGGCGATCCCACAGGTAGCGCGCGCGCTCGTCGGGTTCGACTGGGTTGGTGCCGTACACGCGAGTGAGGTGACCAAGGCCGTGCTCCATGGCTTGGTCTAGATTCCCGACTGAGGCGATGTCGCCTTGCAGGGGAGCTACGGAGTCGCCTGCTTCGCCTTCCCAGAAACCCACGACTTGCGCGAGCTTTTCGTCGAGCGTCATCTCGCGGACGATCGCTTGTACCCGCGCACTGACGCCTTCTTCGCGAGTGGTGCGGGACATGTGTTCAGTTGTCATGGGTTCTAGCCCTTCACTGCGCCGGTGAGTCCGTCGACTATGCGGCGCTCCATGAACAGGAAGAACACAAGCGCGGGAATCATTGCTAAGGACGTGTAGGCCATAATCATGGTCGTCGCAGACGAGTGCTGACCTTGGAATGCGGTCACTCCCAGGGGCAACGTCATTCCCGTCTGATCACCAGTGAGCAAAAGCAGGGGCAGCAGGTACGCGTTCCACGACCCGATGAACGCAAGGACACCGACGGTCACCATTGCTGGGCGGGCGAGCGGTAGCAGCATCCGCCAGAAGAATCCGATGCGGGACACGCCGTCCATAAACGCAGCCTCCTCAAGCTCTATGGGGAGGGCCTTGAGGAACGGTCGCAGGATGATGATGGTGACCGGAAGGCCGAATGCGATCTGCGGGATGATCAGCCCCCATAGACCTGAGATGCCCATGTCTCGCAATAGCAGGTAGAGCGGGAGCACCGCCACGGTGAGCGGAAACATCAGCCCGGTGGTAAAGACTACAAAGAAAAACTCGCGACCGCGGAAGCGGTACCGGGCAAGGGGGTAGGCGGCCATCGTGCCGAACAAGACCACGCCGGCGGTCGTAGCTATTGCCACGACTAGCGAGTTGAGAAGCTGACGCCAGAACAGCTGTTGGGACAAGATGTTGCCGTAGTTTTCCCACATAAACGGGTTGGGGAAACCGGTGGGATTCTCGGCGAGACCCTGCTGCGACTTAAACCCGCCGAGCACCAGGTACAGGATGGGACCGAGGGTGAGAGCGACGCCCACCAGCGCGAAGCCAATCGAGAGATAGACCGACTTGTCGTAGCGTCGTTGCTTGGTTGGGCGCATCGGTGGGGCGGGAGTGGAGAGCTCTTCCACGACTGAAGTGTGTGGCGTCGTCATGGTGATCACCGTGCCTTTCGGACGTGTTCGGTGTTGTCTCGTCGCAGCACTATTCCCATATAGGCGAGCGCGATGATGAATGAGATAAAGAACATGATCACTGCGACAGCGGAGCCGTAGCCCCAGTCGGAACGGAAGAAGCCGATTTGCATCATGTAGGTGGCAATGGTCGAGTACTGGCCGGTGGTGCCGCCCTTGTTGAGGACCCAAACCATGTCGAAGAGTTGAACCGATCCGATGAGCGACAGGAACGCCCAGATGCGGACTGTGGGTCCAATGAGAGGAATGTTGATGCGCCACTGGACCTGCCACCAGCTGGCGCCGTCGATGGCGGCAGCCTCCTGAAGGTCCTCGGGTACTCCAGAGAGGCCCGCAAGGAAGAGGATGATGGCGAGGCCTATGTACTTCCAGGTAATGATGAAGAAGACGGTCCAGAAGCCCCAGGTTTGGTCTTCGAGCCAGCCGCCAGCGGGCGAGTCCAAGCCGATCGACTGCATGAGGCTCGTGGCGATGCCGTTGGGGTCGAAGATGATGAGCCACATCACGCCCGAGATGACCTCGCTGAGAACATAGGGCGCGAACATGATCACCCGCACCGAGGCGCGTCCGGGGAACTTTCGGTTCAGCGTCAGCGCAATCAGCAAGGCGAGCGGGAGTTGTACCGCCATCGACAACCCGATGATCGCGAAGTTATGTCCGAGTGCCTCCCAGAACGGGTCCGAGTAAGCGGTGGAAAAGGCCTGATTGGTGGCGGGGTCAGTGCCGCCGAATAACGCTCGAGCGTAGTTGTCGAGGCCGATGAACTTGGCGTCGGAGAACCGGGAGATTCCGTTCCACTGATACAGGCTGTACCGCGCGGCGGAGATGACAGGATAGACAACGAACGTGAGGAAAAGGATGAGAGCGGGGCCGACGAAGAGGGCAATCTCGGCCCGCTTGCGTAGGTTATCGCGGCGCTTGTGGTCAGTGACGGGTTCGACGGGTCGGGGTCCCGCCGCCGACGCTTTCGCGCCGACGACGGGACCGCTAGCCGCACCCGAGGCCTCCAGTGCAGTCACTAGGGGAGCCTCGCTTTCTTGGGTTGGAGGTGCCTATGAAGTTGCTGCAGCTGCAGTCATCAGGTCCACGATGTCCTGCGAGGAGGATTGGCCGGCAAACATTGAGACGATGCCGTCGTTCATCGCACCTCCCACATTGGCGCCGAAGGCCGTGTCGAGCCAGAGCTGGACGTACACCGCGTTACCCGCGACTTGAGCGAGTTCGACGAGCACCGGGTTAGTGACGGAGTCCGCCGCGCCGGGTGCCACGGGAAGTCCGCCAACTGCCTCGGCGAATCCTGCCTGCACGTCGTCACTCACGATGTACGACAGGAACTCCGCACACTCCGGGGGTGCATCCACGTAGCACGAGAATCCGTCGCCTCCGCCGAGTGCGGCGGTCGGGTCACCGGCGCCACCGTCGGTGGTGGGCATCGGGAACCAGCCGAGGTCGTCATGCAGAGCGGTGATGGCCTCGTCGCTACCATCTGTGAAGCCTTCGTACACGAAGACGTTCCACTGGCCCATGAGCTCCATCGCCGCCTCGCCAGTTGCCACGAGTCCCGCAGATGATGTTGCGCCAGTTTGTGCAACCGTCGAAGTGAACTGAGGTTGGAATGGGTTAGTCGCGATGAAGGCGTCGAGCTGTTCACCCGCGTCAACCCAGCATGCGTCCGAGAAGTCAAACTCGTTAGCACCAGCGTCAAGTGCTTCTTTCGAGCACGAACGGAGGGCAAAGTTGTACCACCAGTGCGCGGCGGGCCACTTGTCGCCCGCACCTACCGCAATGGGGATGATGCCCGCGTCCTTGAGTTTCTGGACGTCCGCGTTGAGCTCGTCCATGGTGGTGGGCTCGTCGGTGATGCCAGCCTCCTCGAACAGGGATTTGCGGTACCAGATTCCCTCGACGCCGAATTGGAACGGTAGCCCGTAGGTCTTGCCCGCGCTCTGCCATGGGGCCACGCCGCCACCCAACCGGGTCACGTCGTCGGCGTTTGACTCAGTCAGGTCCATCAGATAACCGGCTTTGGCCTGGGCGGCCATCTCGCCACCGCCCCACTGCTGGAACAGATCCGGTGCATCGCCCGACTGAAGTGCGGTGGGGATGCGTGTCTTCTGCAGGTCCTCATTTTGGATCTGCTCGATATCGATGGTGACATTGGGGTGCTCGGCCGTGTAGTCAGCCGCCACCGTGTCCCAGTAGTCTCCAAGGTCGTTCTCGCCATTGTCGCCGGCGACTCCGTTGTGCCACCAGGTGAGGGTGACGGGTTCTGTATTAGGAGCTTCACTTGCAGTGCCGTCAGTGGCACTGTCGGTGGGCTCATCGTTGGTGCCCGGGTCGCTGCTACATGCTGCGAGTACCAGTGCTGTGGATGCGAAGAGCGCGGTGATTGCGCTCCTACGACGGACGTTCTTCACGTTGGGTCCTTTCAGTCGTCGTTGACCTAGCCGAACACGGCGAGTCTGGCACCGCTTGAGAAAAGTGTCAATCGTTATCGATAACGTTTTAGGTCACGGGCCGGTAGCATCGTATATATGCACACACGCGCCCGCACCAAAATGTCCGACGTAGCCAAAAGAGCAGGGGTTTCAGTCGCCACGGTGTCCAAAGTCGTCAACGGCAGATACGGTGTTTCGAAAGAAACTTTCGAAACTGTGCAGCGCGTAATCGACGAACTCGGTTACGTAGGCAACATGAGCGCGAGTTCTCTTCGCAGTGCAAAGACCAATGTGCTCGGGATCCTTGTAGCGTCCTTCGAGCCGTTCGCCGCGGAACTGCTTAAAGGTGCGGCCTCAGCCGCCGGCGGCAGCGGCTATGAGTTGCTTGCGCATGCCGGAAACGACGTTCACGGTTGGGAGCGGCGCTCGCTCGCGCGCATGGGCGGCACGCTTATAGATGGCGCTGTGGTCGTGACGCCGACAGTGATCGAGGCGAGCAACGTGATTCCTATCGTCGCGGTCGACCCTCACTGGGGTCCGACCCTGGTGCCCACCGTCGATTCGGACGGTTATGGCGGTGCGATGGCAGCGACCGAGCACCTGCTATCACTCGGCCACACGCGGATCGCCCTCATGGGCGGTCGCGAGGACCTCGACTCTGCGCGCGAACGCGAAAAGGGATTCCGCGCGGCGATGTCGGCTGCGGCAGTAGTGATCGATGAGGATCTGGTGCGGGACTCGCGCTACGACCCGGATATAGCGACCGAAGTTGCGCGGGAGTTACTGTCACTCGCGAATCCCCCTACTGCAATATTCGCCGCGAACGACATCACCGCCCTGAGCGCTATGACAGTGGCCGCGAGTATGGGCCTGACGATTCCAGGTGATCTGTCCATCGTCGGATTCGACGACATCCCGGAGGCGTCGCTCTCCAACCCTCGACTCACGACGGTCCGCCAGCCACTTCAGGCGATGGGAGCGGCTGCCATGGCGATGCTGCTCGACATCATCGCGGGCGTTGAGCGCGAGCCCCACATCCGCATGGACACTGAGTTGATTGTGCGGGAGACTACCTGCCCCCCGCTGCAGTAGTCCTCTCGCTACTTAGCCGTCCAACTCTGCGGCGCGCCGGATGAACGTTGCCATACCCGGAACCGTAAAAGCGATTTGCCCGCGCTTGGGTGAGTAGACGATGCCCTTGCCGATGAGCCTGCCGCGGATCGCGCTGATCGCCTCCTGAGTGGTGCCGAGGCGGTCGGCGACGTCCCGGGCAGTTGAAGGCCCGTCTCCGTCGGTTGCCATCGCGGTGAGGTAACGCTGCTCTGCGGAGGTCGCGCGGTCCCACCGGGCCAGAAAGAAGCCCTGATCAAGCTCCTCGAAGCCGATGGACTTGGCAACCTTGGCATCGGCCGCGTCAATGGGCGAGTAGGCGGCTACGTCCCATGCGGCCTTGCCGAACACCTGGATGAAATACGGGTAGCCTGCGGCCACTGGCTCAATCACGTCGAGTGCCTCGTCGGACCACGCCTCACCCAGGCTTGTCACGGGCTCGACGAGTGCGCGCCGTGTGGCCTCCGCGTCTAATGGGCCCAGGCCGCGGTAGTCAAACATGCGCTCGGCATACGATCGTGCGGTACCCAAGATGCGTGGCAACGATGGCAGACCCGCGCCGCACACCAGCAGTGGAAGGTTCTCCAGATTGGCGTCTTGAACCGCCCGCAGCAGGGCGTTGAGTTCCTCGCGAGTGAGGTCCTGCATCTCATCCACGGCGATCATGATTCCCGCGCGATGCTCCACCTGCGCTTGCGCGATGGTGATCAGCAGGTCCGGCAGGTCGAGCGTGACCTTGCCGGTGTAGGGGCGCTTGTGACGAGGGTCGATCTCCACGCCAAAAGAGACCTCGTCCAGGCCTACCGCAAGCCGGAATGAGGTGAAGGCTCCCAGCGCTGCACTGGCGCGCTCCGACATGGTGGGCTTGACCAGCATGCGCAGTTGAATCGACAGCCGGTCCGCAAGGCGCTCAATGAACGGGCTCGAGGCGCTCGGGTCAGACTCGACGCGCAGCGCCATCCACCCGTGCGAGGCGGCGATGGAGGTGAACTGGCCAAGCAACACCGTCTTGCCGGTGCCGCGCAGGCCGTAGGCGACGATGCCGCGCGCGCCCCTGCCAAGCGACAGCCGCTCCACCGCGGCGGTGCACGCGGCGAGCTCGTCGTCGCGACCCACCAGGGCGAACGGGGGATTGCCTGCTCCGGGATTGAACGGATTCGTGTTTGCGTGCATGGCACAAACTGTACGTATCTATGCTGACATCCGCATAGGGAGCGGCAGAGTGTGCAGCAAGGGCGCTGTCCTGTCACGAGTTATGCAAAACTGACGTCATGATCACAGTCTCCGTATCCAGCCAAGCCATCGCCGATGCACTGGGAGAGGTGGGCCCGGACGCGCGCGTGATCGTGTGGGACCCGAGCGAGGGCGACATCCCTGACGGCGAGCGCGACCGACTCACCATTGCGTGCCTCGGCCACCGCTCTGGCGGCCGCACCCTGTACGGCCGTTTGGCCGCGTGCCCCAACCTTGCGGTCATCCAGATTCCGTCGGCGGGTTACGACCACGCGGCGCCCTTTGTGCCCGAGGGCATCGCGCTCGCGAACGCCAGGGGAGTCCACGACTCCCGCACGGCGGAGTTTGCGATCGCGCTCGCGCTCGCGAGCCAGCGTCAGTTGCCGCGAGTGTTTGAATCGCAGTCCCGTGCAGTCTGGGAACCGTTCTACGGCAACCTCGGTCTTGCCGATCGCAAGGCGCTGGTGGTGGGCTACGGGAGCATCGGCGCGGCGATCGGTGCGCGCCTGCGCGCCATGGAGGTCGAGGTAGAGGGCGTGGCTACCACTGCCCGCACGGAGGCAGACGGCACGGTGGTGCACGCGATCGCAGATATCCAGTCGGTGCTACCGAGCGCGGAGCTGGTCTTCATGGTGCTGCCGCACAACGACGCGACTGACAAGCTTGCCAACGCGCAGTTCCTGGCCTCGATGCCGGACGGCGCGCTGCTGGTCAACGTGGGGCGCGGCGCGTGTGTCGACACGGACGCGTTGGTCGCAGAACTCGAGTCCGGACGCTTGCGTGCCGCGCTCGACGTGACGGATCCCGAACCCTTGCCGGACGGCCACCCGCTGTGGAGCGCCCCCGGCGCCATCATCGCGCCGCACCTCGCTGGCAATACGGAGCTGACCGACCGTCGCTACACGGGCCTGGTGCGCTCTCAGATCGCGGCGTATCTAGCAGGCGCGCAGCCCATCAACCTCGTGATGACCGGCCCCCGGGCCTAGTGCATGCCAGCGCCGGGCAGTGCACTGCACGATTTTGCCGCGGCGCGCGACACGCGGTGGTGGCGGCGCGAGAGGGGGCCTCGGTTAGTGGCTGCTCATTGATTGCTCGCGCAGGGCGATCCAAGCTTGGATGATGGCCGCGAGTTCGTCTCTGCGCTCCTCGGCCTCCGCTATGGAGACCATTTTCATGGCCCGGGCCTGAGTTCCCTGGCCCTGCAGGTGTGGGAAATCCCCCGGAATCGAGCCACCTTCGTGGAACATCAGCGTCGCATGATTCATGGACTTGGGGTAGAAACTTGCGAGGTTTCCTTCGTACACAAATGTGGGTGCTTGCCACTTGATGCACTCCGTGATCCGATCATCGGTAGCAAGGATGATGTGCCGGATGCGCTGGACGACTTCCTTCATAGGATTGTCGTAAGCAGCCATCCACGCGTCGACCTCGGCATGTGACATACCTCACACCATACGCGTAAGAGTGGTTATTTTTCGGTCTTTCAGCGCCTCGTGTGTCGCAAGCTGTCCAAAGTGGCGACGCGCTCTGCAGCGTGGTCCAGCATCGGCTCCGGGTACCCAGGGGTATCCAAGTCGCGAAGCCACGTGCGCACATACTCAAGGTCCGGGTCGAACTTGTGGAGTTGCGTGGTGGGATTGAAGACTCTGAAGAATGGCGAGGCGTCGCGGCCCGTGCCGGCTACCCACTGCCAGTTGAGCTGATTTTGCGCGTGGTCGTAGTCAAGCAGGGCGCTACGAAAGTAGTCGGCGCCGCGCTGCCAGGGCAGGTGCAGGTCCTTCACCAGAAAACTTGCCACGACCATGCGGACCCGATTGTGCATCGTGCCGGTGGACTTAAGTTCGCGCATGCCCGCGTCAACCAGAGGGAAACCCGTGCGCCCCTCGCGCCAGGCCAGAAACGCCGCATCGGCCTGCCTGCCGGTGTTCCACTGATCGTCCGCAAGGACCGGCTTGAGAGACGTGCGTCGCGCTTGCGGGTAGTGCCACAACACGTCGGCGTGGAACTCCCTCCACGCAATCTCGGACTCGAAGGTGCGTGCGGACTCCCCGTCGTGGGAGGCAGTCCGGGCAAGCACCGTGCGGGGGTGGATCTGACCGAACGCGAGCGGGACGGACAGGCGCGATGTCCCGTCAGCGGCAGGGATGTCGCGCGTGGAGTCGTAGTCTGCCAGGCGCGAGTCCATGAATTCGCTGACGTCTTCCAGCACGCGCTTTTCACGGAACTCGTGGCGAGGCGTCACGGGATCGGTCGTGTCGCCGTGCGCGGCGTAGAGGTCTAGCGAGGTATCGGTGCCGACCGCGACGAACCCGTTCGCGTCTGCAGGCGGGGTGGGAGTGGGCCAGCCCACGTCGCGCCAGGCGCGCCTGAACGGGGTGAAGACCTTATATTCAGAGCCGTCCGCTTTGGTCACGGAGCCGGGCGTGACCGCGTACGGAGAGCCGGCAAGCTTGAGTTCGCGGCCGTCTGCCTCGAGTGCGCTGCGCACCTGATCCTGCTGAGCCACGCCGGAGGGCGAGAATTCTTGGGCCGCCCAGACAGTGCTGGCGCCGTGTTCGCGCGCCACGGCCAGGACCGCATCGGCCGCTGTCGCCTTGCGAATTCCTAGGCGTCCGCCCATGTCTGTGTTGAGGCTCCACAGCACCCGCGCCAGGTGCGCGACTCGTCGCCCCGACCAAAAGTGAAGTTCGGGGACCCACGCAAAAACAGCGGCCACGGCGCCAGATGCCTGTGCTGCGACCAGCGCGGGGTTGTCTGCCAGGCGGGGGTCGCGCCTGACCCACCACACGGCCGATGCCGGGGCGGGGTTGGTGGCCGGCTCACGCGGGCCATCGGCGGGCTGGGATTCACCTGTCATGGCTATGGAAACCATCTGAGCGGTCCAAGTGTTCCCGCGGGCCGGGGTTTGAAGCCGCGGGCCGCCGATGGTGGCACGTCAGGCGCGCCGCCGGGTGCGGCTGGAGCCCTCGCAATGGTCGAACCTCAGCTACGACCATTGCGAAGGCACCGGTGTCGCCTCGCGGCGGTCAGATATAGGGGATCGACCGCAGCGAAGCGCTGTGAGGGCAAAAAGGGGGAGTTGCCCTCACTCTTAAGCAGCGACTACGCGGGGATGTTCGCGTAACGCTGGATGTGGGCGGTCGCGGCTGTGACAAAGCCCTCGAGCAATGCCAGCAGTGCGGGGTTGTTGATCTCGCCGCCCACACCAAAGTCCTCGGAGTCGAACTTGAGGAAGACCTCAGGCTGGCCGAGCGTCGGGGCGTTGAGGTGACCGAGGATCGCGCGCAAGTGCTGCTGCGCGGCGGCAGTACCGATTGCGCCAACGGATGCGCCTGCGATGGCGACGGGCTTGCCGTTGAACGAGTTGGTGCCCCAGGGGCGCGAAGCGAAGTCGATCGCGTTCTTGAGGGCACCCGGGATTGAGCGCAGGTACTCGGGGGTCACGATGATGACGCCGTCCACCTCTTCGATGGCCTGCTTCCACGCCTTTGCCTCGGCGGGGTAGTCCGCGTCCAGGTCGTACGAGTACTGGGGGAGTGCAGAGTAGTCGAGCTCAACGAACTCGACGCCTTCGGGGGCGAGCGCAGCGATGGCCTGCGCTACCTGGCGGTTGATGGAGCCCGATGCGAGCGAGCCGACGATGTAGCCGATGCGAGTCATGTTCTGTTGTCCTAACGATTAGATGATTGCTGCCGCCACCGTCAACGTTAGATGATGCATCAACTATTCCCGCAATTCGGGATGGATCCTCATCTAGTGGGCCATCTCACAGTCCCCGTGCGTAGATCGCGATCGCGTCGCGCAAAAACTCGGCGGTTCCCTCGCCGTGACCATCATAAGTTTTTTTGTAGCGCGGGTCATCCACATACATCTGCCCCAGCCCGGTGTACGACTCCTGGTTGGGCGTCCATAGGCGACTGACCCAGGCGAAGTGCCGCGCGATCAGCGCCTGGGCCTGCGCCGATGCCGGGTTGGCTCCGGTGGCGGCGAGGCGCGCGATCTGAGCAGACAGGGCATCGTGCTCCGCGAGGTGGTCGCCCTGGGCGTCCGAACCCAGGTCGCGCCATTTGGAGTAGGCGCGATCCACCACGTGCTCGCCCCAGCGTTCCCGCGCCTGAGGAATGTACTGGTCATGGTCGAACCCATCCAGCATCTCCTGGGGGGTCAGTGTCGCGCCCCCCTCCATCGCGGCCACGGTGTGCCGCACGGTCGAGGCGAGCCGGGAGAATCGGTCGCGCTCCGCCTCGAGCGCCCGCTGGTGCTCGCGCAGCAAACCCAGCGTGGCCGCGGCATCGTCCGTGTCGACGATGGCGTGAATGGTTGCCAACGGGGTCCCGAGTTCGCGCAGCACCAGGATGTGTTGCAGGCGCAGGAGCTCTGATTGTCCGTAGTGGCGGCGCCCGTCGGCGCCCGTCCACGCTGGCGTGAGCAGGCCAATCGCGTCGTAGTGGCGCAACGTGCGGCTGGTCACGCCGCTGAGGCGGGTGACTTCGCCGATGTCGTAGTGGTCGTGGTGATGGGGGTCTGTGCCGTTCATGCCTTCAGCCTAGAAGTTGACGCCGCGTCAATGTCAAGGGCGCGCCGTGACGGGATTCCCCGTTCGGGCGCTCAGTGCATCGGCGCCGGCCCCGCGAGTTCCGTCCGCACGTCTGCACCGTTAGTCCTAAACTCGCTTTTATGACTGAATTCGACATTAAGCCCCGCTCGCGCCAGGTGACCGATGGCATCGAAGCCACCGCATCGCGCGGCATGCTCCGCGCCGTAGGAATGGGTGACGACGACTGGGACAAGCCACAGATCGGCATTGCGAGTTCCTGGAACGAGATCACGCCGTGCAACCTGTCACTCCAGCGCCTCGCTCAGGCTTCCAAGGAAGGTGTGCACGCTGGCGGCGGCTACCCGCTCGAGTTTGGCACCATCTCCGTCTCTGACGGCATCTCGATGGGCCACGAGGGCATGCACTACTCGCTCGTGTCGCGAGACATCATCGCGGACTCGGTTGAGGTCGTCATGCAGGCCGAGCGCCTCGACGGCTCCGTGCTGCTCGCGGGCTGCGACAAGTCCCTGCCCGGCATGCTGATGGCCGCCGCGCGGCTCGACCTCGCTTCGGTGTTCCTCTACGCGGGCTCGATCATGCCCGGCAACGTCACGCTTTCCGACGGCACCAACAAGGACGTCACCGTGATTGACGCGTTCGAGGCCGTCGGCGCGTGTGCCGCCGGGCTCATGTCCGAAGAGGACCGCCTCGCCATCGAGAAGGCCATCTGCCCCGGTGAGGGTGCGTGCGGCGGAATGTTCACCGCCAACACCATGGCATCGGTGGGAGAGGCGCTCGGCATGTCACTGCCCGGCTCCGCCTCGCCGCCCAGCCCCGACCGTCGCCGCGACATGTACGCGCACAAGTCCGGCGAGGCCGTCGTCAACATGTTGCGCCTTGGCATCACCGCCCGCGACATCATGACCAAGCCGGCCTTCGAGAACGCGATCGCCGTGGTCATGGCCTTCGGCGGCTCCACCAACGCCGTGCTGCACCTGCTCGCCATCGCTAAGGAAGCGGACGTGGACCTCACGCTCGCCGACTTCTCGCGCATCGCCGACCAGGTTCCGCACCTGGGCGACCTCAAGCCGTTCGGCCAGTTCGTCATGAACGACGTGGACCGCGTGGGCGGCGTGCCCGCCGTGATGAACACGCTGCTCGAGGCCGGCATGATGAACGGCGACGTGATGACTGTCACCGGCAAGACGATGGCCGAGAACATGGAAGACCTCAAGCCCAACAAGATCGATGGCCGCGTGGTCCGCGCGCTGAACAACCCCATCCACAAGTCGGGGGGCATCACGATTCTGCACGGCTCGCTGGCTCCCGACGGAGCCGTCGTGAAGTCGGCCGGTTTCGACACCGACGTTTTCGAGGGCACCGCGCATGTGTTCGACGGCGAACGCAAGGCGCTGGACGCGCTGACTGCTGGCGAGATTGTCGCCGGAGACGTCGTAGTCATTCGCTACGAGGGGCCCAAGGGCGGACCTGGCATGCGCGAGATGCTCGCCATCACCGCGGCCATCAAGGGCGCGGGGCTTGGCAAGGATGTACTGCTCCTCACCGACGGCCGCTTCTCTGGCGGCACCACTGGGCTGTGCGTGGGTCACGTTGCCCCCGAGGCCGTGGATGCCGGTCCCGTCGCCTTCGTGAGGGACGGCGATAAGATCACGCTGGACGTGGCCAACAAGAAGCTCGACCTGCACGTGGACGAGGCTGAACTCGCGGCTCGTGCAGTGGGCTTCGAGCCCCCCGCTCCTAAGTACACTCGCGGCGTGCTCGCCAAGTACGCGAAGCTCGTGGGTTCGGCTTCGACCGGAGCGGTGGTTGGGTACTAACCAGCCCGAGCCGCGGGAATCAGAGTCTCAGGACGCCGATGCGGCGACTGCTCCAGTCGTGCACGGGTCGATCACCGGTATTCCACGCTGGGCGCTGATCGTCATTCCGTTTGCGCTGGTGGTGCTCGTGGTGGGGGTGGGCTTTCTCATCGGCGCTGTGACGAGCGTGGACGGCGGGCCCGGCTTCGCGACGCCCACGCCTCGCACTCCGGTGTCTGCGACGCCGATGCCGTGAGAGCCTTCAAAGGGTGGACGATTGCTTCATTTGCCCTAGCGAGCTGCCGCCCCATAGCGTCGTCGTCGGAGCCGAACGAGGTCCTCTAAATCAAAGACGCCTCAACCGTCTCCTCAAAAACGCGGGTCGCCTCAGCACTATTGGGATCCGAGATCATGGCCTCAGCGAGTGCCGGGCTCAGCGTGAATGCGTGCACTCCGAGGGCGCACAGGTGCTCGACGTCGTTGAGCGTGCGGAGACTTGCGGCTAAGATTTGAGTCTTGCCGACTCCCTGCATGGAGATTGCCTGCATTGTCGCGATCTCCGCAACGGCGTCTCGCCCCAGGTCGCTGATACGACCAAAGTACGGTGCGACGTAGTGGGCGCCGATGGAGGCAGCTATGGCCATCTGGGCGGCTCGGTATACGGCTGTGATCAATACCTGTGTGCCGTTGTCAATCAACTCCCGCGCCACGCGAAAGCCCAGCGCAGTTGCGGGAACCTTAACAACGATGCTCCGGTCAATCGCCAGCAACTCGTTGGAGTTGTCCCTCAGAGACTTCAGATCGCGTCCCCAGGTCTGAAAACAAACCTCATGCGCGCCGGCAGCTGTCGCCCAAGCATGGATGCGTGCCAGGTCGCGCACAGTTGAGTCGTCGCGCTCAAGGATGGTGGGATTGGTTGTCAATCCGTGAAAGGCACCGGTGCTGAAGAGCTCGGTAACACGTGCCTCGTTCGCAGAATCTATGAACAGCAGGGGTGGCGAGAATGGCATCGGGTTACTCCAAGCACGTGTAATGGTTTGCCTCAACCTACCCTTGCGTCTTGCAAGGCCGCAGAAGACACCGCTCATATGAGCGAAGGACTTGACGTCTAGTTGCCGGCCACTCCGATGACATGACGAAGGTACCTGCACGGGTTCGGCGCCGGCTCCGGGCGTTAAGGAGTCTCGTCCGCAAGCAACAGCCGAGCGACTTGAGTGTCCGTCACGAGCATATTTGCGTACCCGCCTTTGAGTACGGCACGAATGGCTGCGGCCTTCGACGGGTGACCGGCGATAGCTATGACTGTAGGGATACGGCGCAGATCCGCGGAACTTGCGGAGATAATCCGGCCACTCAGATCGGTATCGATCTCGTTTCCTTCACCGTCTAGCAATACGCCACAGATTTCCGCACGTACGCCCCTGCTGTCGAGGTCTTGCCGCACCTCCGGTGAGCAGAACATTCGCAACTGGGAGTTCGGGGGGTTCCAGCTTCCAATCGCAACTATGGCTACGGATACGTCACGAAATCGGTCGATTGTGGACTTAATCTCGGGGGCTTGCCGCAAGCTCTCGGCAGTCTCTACGGTGGGAACGACTAGGGGGGTGTAGAGCGGAAATGCCTGGCTACCAGTGATTCCGGAGAAGATTCTGACCAAGTCCATGAGGTTCTCGCCCGGATTCCCTGCGATTCCTCCCAGCTGAACCACGGTGCATTTAGGCAGTGAGGTTACGTAGTCTGCAACTGCTTTTACGGTTCGACCCCACCCCACACCTAACACGTCCTCGTGTGATAGATGCTGCTGGAGTAATAGCGCGCCCTCTTTGCCCAGCGCCTGGCGCAACTGGACCGGATTGTCAGTGCCCGAGTTGACAACCACGGCGTGTTGGAGCGAGTACTTCTCTTTGAGGCGCATAGCTATTCCTGCCCAACGCTCTCGAGGCTTGTGAAGAGTGACCCTGACTGCACCACGCTCAAGTGCCTCATCAAGTAGCCGCGCAACCTTAAAGCGAGAAAGGTTCAGTTCCGACGCGATCTCAATCTTGGTTCGACCCAGAAAATGATGCCTACGCGCTACGTCCATTAATAGATCGTCGTGGTCTACGGTGGCTTCTTCAGGATCGGAACCTGGAAACTGTTCGCTCATATGAGCATCGTAGCGTTGAGTGACGTGTGGCACTCGGCGTATGGTTCAGAAACGTCGCCGCCCTCGATCTTGGCTGGCGAGAAATATGAACTCAACGGAGAGGAATGGCTGTGGCCACCTACGCGATCGGTGTGGACTTTGGTACCGAGGCATGCCGTGCCATCGTTGTCGACCTGTCCGACGGCAACGAAGTTGGCGTGGTCTCGCTCGCTTACCCTCACGGCGTTGTCGACGATTTGTTCCCGGAGGATGGCAGCAAGCTTCCTCGCGACTGGGCCATTCAGTACCCGTCGGACTACCTCACCGTGCTCGAACATTGTGTGCAGGGCGTGCTGGTTCAGGCGGAGATTGATCCCGCGTCGGTGATCTCCCTGGGCCTGGATGCCACGGCGTGCACGCTGATCCCCGTGGACGCCCATGACACCGCTCTCGCTGATCTCGCCCCATACGCGTCCAACCCACACGCATACGCAAAGTTGTGGAAGGACCACTCCTCGCAGCCACAAGCGTCTCGCATCAATGCCGCTGCGCTGGAGCGGGGCGAGAAATTCGTCGACTACTACGGCGGCAAGATCTCGTCCGAGTGGGTGCTAGCCAAAACGCTCAAGCTCGCCGAAGAGGCGCCGGAGATCTTTGCTGCTGCCGAGCGGATCTACGAATGCGGAGACTGGCTCGTCTCGACGCTCGTCGGCGAGGAGACCCGTAGTGCAGCCGTCGCCGGCTACAAAGCGAGCTATCAGGCAGAGATCGGTGGATACCCGACGGCGGACTTCCTGGAAGGGCTGTTTCCTGGGTTCGCTGATGTGCTCGGCAAGCTAGGATGGGACTTTCTCGTTCCCGGGCAGCGGGCAGGCGGGTTGACGGCGCAGTGGGCACAAAGACTGGGCTTGCCGCCAGGAATCGCCGTGGGTGCCAGCAATATGGATGCCCAGGTCGCCATGCTAGGGGCAGGTATCTCGAAGCCGGGCGAGATGTTGCTCGTGATGGGTACTTCAGTGTGCAATCTGATGCTTGCCGACGAGCGAGAATTCGTTCCCGGAGTTGCGGGGTTGGTCTCAGACGGGATAGTGCCAGGCTACTGGGCGTATGAAACAGGGCAGGCAGGTGTGGGCGACACCTTTGGCTGGTACGTCCGCAATATGGTGCCCGCCGAATATGTTGAGCGTGCGAACGCCGAATCCAAGAGCGTGTACGAGTTGCTTGAGGAGATGGCCGCTCGCATGCAACCGGGTGAATCCGGAGTCATGGCGCTCGACTGGTTTAACGGCAATCGTGCGACGCTCATGGATTCACACCTCAGCGGGCTTCTTGTGGGGATGACGTTGCAGACCAAGCCCGAACACATCTACAGGGCGCTCATCGAGGGCTCCGCCTTTGGGCAGCGCATCATCGTTGAGGCGTTCCGGGATGCTGGTGTGCCCGTCACGCGTCTGGTCGCGTGTGGCGGTCTTGCCTCCCGCGCCCCGTTACTCATCCAGACCCTCGCCGATGTTCTTGGGATGGAAATTGAAGTCAGCCGCTCCGAGCAGACTCCAGCCCTGGGGGCTGCGCTCCATGGAGCGCTCGCGGCAGGCTCGGCCGAGGGCGGCTTCGCGTACTTCGGGGACGCGTCGCGCATCGCGAGCCCCATTGCCGTCACTTATGCCCCAAACAAGTCTCGCGTTAAGCAGTTCGACGAACTCTTTGCGCTGTACCGGCGGCTCTACGAGCAGTTCGGGAACGAAGAACGGGCGATGATGCACTCTCTCCGAGCCCACGCCAGCCAAGTCTCAAACAACAAAACAAAGGAATGAAAATGATCACACAACGACGTGTCATGGCCGCAGGCTTCGCGGCCGCTACCGCGCTGGTGCTGTCGGCCTGCAGCGCAGGCAGTGAATCCACCGAAGGCGCCACCGGTGCTCCGGGTGCCACTGGTGCTTCCGGTGAGACCACCATGGTCAACGTAGTCAAGCTTGCCGGCGGCGACTGGTTCAACCGCATGGAAGTGGGAAATCAGGCGTGGGCAGCAAAGAACACCGGCTTCGTCGTCACCCAGACTGCCGGCGATGACGCTTCCGAAGAGAAGCAGATTGCCGTTATCAACGACCTCATCCCGCAGCAGCCCGCCGCACTCACGGTGGTCCCGAACTCTCCAGAGTCGCTGGAGTCGGTGCTGAAGCGTGCACAGGAAGCTGGCATTGTGGTGATTACCCACGAGGCTCCTGGGATCCAGAATGCGGTAGCGAACATCGAGGCGTTCGACAACAAGTCTTACGGCGGTTTCCAGATGGACACCTTGGCTGCGTGCATGGGCGGGTCCGGCGAGTACGTGCACATGGTGGGTTCGCTCACGGTCGCTAGCCACAACGTCTGGGCAGAAGGTGCGTTGGAGCAGGCAGCCGCGGAGTACCCGGATATTACCCGTGTCACTGACCCGATCTCCTCTGACGAGGACCAGGAAACTGCTTACCAGCGCACCAAGGAACTCATCGCCACCTACCCCGAGATCAAGGGCTTCATTGGCGCCGCCTCCACTGACATCGCCGGCATCGGCCGCGCTATTCAGGAAGCAGGCCTCCAGGATCAGACGTGCGTGATCGGCACCTCGACGCCGTCCACGGCTGGCAGCTTGCTCGAGGACGGTTCAGTTGACGTCATCACCGGTTGGGACCCTGCGCTCGCGGGAGAGGCCATGTTGCAGGCAGCCAAAATCGTCATGGATGGCGGCGAAATTGTCGACGGACTCGACTTGGGTGTGGCGGGATATGAGTCCATCACGCAGGATCCCGAAATTGATAACAACTTCTACGGAGACGCGTGGATCGAAATCGGACTCGACAACCTCGAGGACTACCCCTTCTAGTCCGTCACGGGGGCCGGTCGTCAACAACCGGCCCCCGTCATGCCCGATCAGGGAGCAAAGGATCATCATGTATGCACTGCAGGCCAGAGGCATTACTAAGACCTATGGGGGAGTGAAGGCGCTCACCCGTGTGGATCTCGATGTCAGGGCGGGAGAGGTTTTGTGCCTCGCCGGCGCGAACGGTTCGGGAAAGTCGACCCTGATCAAAATCATCTCGGGTGTTGAAACTGCTGATAATGGGCGCATTGATATTGGCGGTGAGGTAGTCGGGACGCCCTCGGTTGCCGACTCGATCAAGCACGGCGTCCAGGTCATCTACCAAGACATGTCGCTCTTTCCCAACCTCACGGTTGCTGAGAACATCGCCATGTCGGCGCGTGTAAAGAATCGCTCCCGTGTAGTGCGGAAGAAGGACGCGCGAGCCCTCGCCGAGTCCGTGGTCCAGCGCCTCGACCTGCGCCTCGACCTGGACGAGAAGGTTGAGAATATCTCCGTCGCCGACCGTCAGCTGGTCGCGATCTGCCGCGCCCTCGCGCTCGAGGTCAAGGTCCTCTTTATGGACGAGCCCACGACTGCGCTGACATGGAGAGAAATTGACTCACTCAAGGGAGTGGTCGACCAACTGAAACTTGACGGCGTGGGAATCGTGTTCGTGTCACATAAGACAGAGGAAGTCTTCATGATGTCGGACCGCATCACCGTATTGCGAAATGGAGAGGTGGTGAAGTCGGGGGAGTCCTCGAGCTTCACGCCGCAAACTCTCGTCGAGGCGCTCCTGGGCTACCTTCCCTCAGACGATCGACAGTTGTCTAGCCGTAGCACCGACGCAACGGTGCCTTCGCTCGAGGTCTCCGGAATCGGGAGAGACGGCATCTTTGACGATGTTTCGTTTCACGTAGGTCAGGGCGAGATTGTGGGGCTCACCGGTTTGTTGGGCTCGGGGCGTTCCGAGATCGCGGAGGCAATCTTCGGAAAGCTGCCAATCGATACGGGCGAGATTAGAGTCGCTGGTGAGCCGCACGAGATCAGGTCTGTTGTCGACGGGATCGACGCAGGCATCGCGTATGTGCCAGAGGATCGTCTCACCCAAGGTGTCATTCTCGAGCAGAGCATTGAGTCGAACATTGTCGCGGCGTCTTTGGATAAGGTCTCCAACTTTGGCGGCGTCGTCGATCGCAAGGCGGTGTCAGCTGCGGCACGAAGCGTCATTCGAGATTTCGGCATTAAGACAGACGATGCCACCAACCCCGTCAAGTCATTGTCGGGTGGGAACCAGCAGCGAGTGGTGTTGGGCAAGTGGATGTCCACTGATCCCAAAGTTCTCATTCTTAACGGGCCGACGGTCGGCGTTGACGCTGGCTCGAAGGCCGTCATTCTCGACATCTTGCGGGCTACGGCCGAGCAAGGTGCAGGCATCCTCATGATTTCGGACGATGTTCCCGAGCTCGCAAGTGTGTGTCACCGGGTCCTATTCGTCCGGCGCGGCCGGCTCGACGGCGAACTGGACATCAACGAAGTATCACAGGAGCGGATCCGCGAAAGGTTAGCCCAATGAGCGCAGAAGTCGCCACATCCCTAGGAGTGACTGAGAAGTTCGGGACACTCTGGCATAAGTACAAGGGTGAGAACCACGAAACCGCCCTGCTGCTGTTGATTCTTGCTCTGCTGGGAGTCATCGCGATCGTCGAGCCCTCGGCGCTGAACATGACCTTCGTTGGAGACATCATCCGGTCCGGCATCGTCACGCTCGCAATGGCGCTCGGCCTTCTCCTGGTCATTATCTCCGGTGGAATGGACGTGTCCTTCCCCGCGATCGCTATATTCAGTGGCTACGCCACGATCACGCTCATGAATAGCCGGGGAATCGACGGGGCAATTTGGCCCTTCCTCGTCGCGGCGTTCATTGGACTACTGCTGGGTTCGCTCAATGCTCTCTTCGTGGCCAGGTATCGCATGGAGACCCTCATCGCGTCGCTGGGCACTCAGGTCATCATTCGTGGGGTGCTGCTGGCCTTCATTGGAAGCGTCTATATCTCCACCCTGCCGAGCCAGCTCGACGCGATTGGCGGTACGTCGATCATGCGATTGGGAAACAGCCCTGTGAATGTGCTGGTGGTGCCGGTCATCGTCCTTGCCTTCCTCCTCTCGTGGATGCTCAAGCACACGATGTTCGGACGGTCGATCTACGCAGTCGGAGGTGACCGCGAGTCAGCCCGACGAGTGGGCATCCGCGTTCCGAGCGTCCAGGTGCGGATCTATCTGCTGGCGGGGCTTTTGGCGGGATTCGCGGGCATGGTGCACGTGGTGCTTTCTCGCCATGCCTCGCCCTTCGAGCTCGTGGGAACCGAACTCAACGTGATTGCAGCCGTTGTGATTGGTGGAGCACTCGACTCGGGCGGGCGTGGATCGGTTAAGGGAACCATCTACGGCGTGGTGCTCATCTCGCTGGTCCAGAACTCACTGGTGCGGCTCGGAATCTCTAGTTATTGGCACATTCTGGTCGTCGGTTTGGTGGTTCTCGTGGGCGTCGCCATCCAGGCACAGGCCGCTTCCAGGGAAGCGAAAGCGACTCGCATTCTAGAAAGTACGGAGGTCGCGTCATGAAGAACGAACCACAAGTAGATTCTGCGAACGGCGGCTCGGATACTGTTGCTGGTGCCCTTAGCGTGGTGCGCCGCAACGGGAATACCTTCGGGTTGTTAGCGCTCGCCGTCTCGGTCGCGTTGATCTTCTCGCTGATCAATCCGGCTGTGTATGCGAGCGGACTCAATGTGAAGTCCATCGCCCTATCAATTCCTGAAGTTGGCTTGATGGCGTTAGCGGTATCGGTGGCGATGACGGTTGCCGGGATCGACCTCTCGATTGTGGCGGTAGCAAACCTCTCTGCAATCTTCATAGCTTGGTACTCGCGGGTAGGCATCGAGCAAGGCCAGAGTTCGGCGATGGTGACCGCGGTCGCACTTGTCGGAGGCATCTCCATCGGAGCTATTTGCGGCCTGATCAATGGATTCGTGATCGCAAAGCTGAAGGTGGCGCCCATCCTGACGACGCTGGCAACGATGCAGATTTTCATGGGCATCGCCATTGCGCTCACACGGGGTGAAGCAGCATATGGGGTGACCGAGCCACTTGCCAATTTTGGCTACGACTCGTTCCTCGGAATCCCCTTGGTGTTCTGGCTCTTTACCGTCGTCGTCCTTGTTGTGTGGGCAGTCATGATCAAGACCAAGTTTGGATTGCGTTCCACCATGATGGGCGCATCTCGGATGACCGCCGAGTATAGCGGCATTACCTACCCGTGGGTGATCATGCGGGCCTACGTATTGGCGGGAATGATCTCCGCTGCCGCCGGAGTGATCCTGGTGGCGCGGACGGCTTCGGCATCGGCCGACTACGGGTCGTCGTACGTGCTGCTCGCGATCACCATTGCGGTACTGGGCGGCGCGAATCCGTTCGGGGGCCGTGTCGCGATTATCGGTGCGGCCTTAGCCGCCATCGTTCTGCAGTTGATCGCATCTGGGCTCAACATGATGGGAGTCAGCACCTACGTCTACCAGATCGTCCAAGGGCTCATCCTCGTCGGAGTGTTCGTGGTCGCGTTTGAACGTAAGCGCATACACGACGCCGTCTCACTGAAACGTAACCGAGCAAAATCCAATGAACAACCCTTTATTGAAGCGAAAGAACTTGAGGAGACCCACGCATGAGTACGACAGATGAATGTGAACGAGCTCGCGACTTTATACGCCTTGAGGCCGAGGCCGTCGCGAACGTCGCGGACCAAGTTGGTGCGAGTTTCTTTGAGCTCGCGGACAGGATTCTCGACACGCGAGGCAAGGTCATCGTTTCGGGCGCAGGAACTTCGGGGACCATTGCGCGCCGACTTGCCCACCTGCTCAACGTTTCTGGAACCCCGTCGTTCTACCAGAATCCCTCTGATGCGCTCCACGGTAGCCTCGCCGTAGCCGTCGAAGGTGATGTCCTTATAGCCCTCTCAAAGGGCGGCGATTCCACGGAACTCGTGGACCTTGTGTCTCGGGTCAAGGATCGAGGCACCTTCACCGTTGCCTTGACGGGAGATCCAGACAGTCCGCTGGCAAAGGGTAGCGACTTGGTGGTCGAGGTCAGCAGTGATGCCGCGGATCTTGGTGGCATCATCGCGATGGGCAGCACACTCGCGACAGCTGCATGGGGCGACGCGCTCGCGATGACGCTCATGGCGCGCAGGAACTACGGTTGGGATCGTGTGCTCCACAGCCACCCGGGTGGTGCAGTTGGCAAGGGCGCCAAGCAACTGCTGGAACAGGTGGAGCACTCGACCGCGACCCAGTGACGGACTTTCCGAGCTCGTCCGTGCTGTTCTGAGCGCTGCAAGCCATCGTGACGGGATGTCGTCGTGAGCTATTGCAGTGGATCTATCGATCTCGCGTCTACTCCGCCCATGGGAGTAGCGATCGATGGCGCGACCTGGCCTCCACCGGGGCAGTGGATGGGTATTGACGCGTCGACGCCTAGTCCCTACGAGTCCTGGGACGACGATGTTGCGAAGGAGAGCGGCCGGTACACGCCGATCACCGGGATTCCGCGCTGGTTGTTCTGGGCGGTTCCCTTTGGGATTACTTTCCTGATCGTGGCGCCGGGCTTCCTTGCGGGCGTCGTGACGAGCGTGGACGGCGGGCCCGGTTTCGCGACGCCGAGCCTGCGCGCTCCCGCGCAGTAGCTCTGCAGTTCGGGCCGGTCCCCTCGCGAATCAAGCGTGTGTGATGCCGGATTCGCTGGGGCGCCGCGCGCCTGGGAGTTGTCTGGGAATTGCGCCTTTTTGGCGGCATCCGGCCGCCACGCTATCTAGCCTTGTGCGCAAGAGGCCGGCGATACCCGCCGACTCAGAACCGCTTGAAGGCAGGCAACAATGCTCAAGAACCAAGTCCCCCTGACGCGACGGGCGATGCCCGTCGGCCTCGCGGCCGTCGCCGCGTTGGCCCTCATCCTGAGCGCCTGTAGCGCCGCCGGCGACGACGAAGCGACCTCGACCGCGACGGCCGTCCAGGAGTCCTCGACCCCCGCCGCCACGGCCGACGAGTCAAGCCCCAGCGCCTCGGCCGTCGCGTTGAGCTCCTCGTACGGCCCGACCACGGGCGACTGCGAGGCAACGGCGGCAACCTTCTGCGACGTGCAGTCCGCGAACGCCGACCTCGACGACCCGGAGCTGAGCGCGGTATGCGACGGCGACAGCATCGTCGTGACGAGCAACTCGATTCCCGACTACGTGTACGTCGCGACCACCCCGGGTTCCCCGAGCGCCGTCGAGGCGACCTACGTGCTCCCCGCGACCCCCGTGCCGGCGGCGGACCCCAGTCCCGACGACGTCCCGCTGCTTGGCGCCGTGGCCGTAGCGATCGACGGTGTGGCGATGTACGGCCCCACGGAGGGCACCGGCGGCGACGTGCTTTCGCTCGAAGGCGCGATCTCGGAATGCGGAAGCCACAACGGGCCCGTGGACTTCCACGCGCACCTGTTTGGCTGGGCCGAAGACGTGGACTGCCTGTATAGCGCCGACGAGGTGAACTCGGGCGAGCCGATCCTGGTGGGCTGGGCCGCGGACGGGTACCCGATCATGTCGGGCTTGGTGTGCGAGGACGACGACTGCTCGTCGATGACCCAGCTCGAGAGCAGCTGGGAGCTCACCGACGAGACCGCCTTCGCCACAGACACCTGGGCGGCGCACACCTACGTCGAGCGCTCGGGCGACCTCGACCAGTGCAACGGTCGCGTGGACGAAGACGGCCAGTACCGGTACTACACCACCGAGACCTTCCCGTACTTAATCGGCTGCTACTACGGAGAGGTGTCGGACGACGCCATCGCGGCGGGCGGCGACGCTGGCGGCCCGGGTGGGCCGTGACCGTGACTGACCACTCCTCGCGCCAATACGGCCGCCGCGCGCTGCTGTTCGGCGCGGGGTCGGTTGTCGCGGCCGCGAGCCTGGCGGCCTGCGCCGGTGACAGCGAGGCCGCCCCGCTTCCCAACGCCGTCGACATCGGCTTCAGCCGTGACATGGCCTTTCACCACGAGCAGGCGCTGGCGATGTGCCAGCGCGTGCTCGGGGCGGACACGGGTGGAGCGGTGCAGGCGTCAGCGGCCGAGATTCTCCAGACACAGTCCTACGAACGCGGCATGATGCACGCGTGGCTCGCCTCGTGGGGGCACTCGACAGCGCCGCCGGAGACGGTCATGGCGTGGATGGGTCACGCGGTCCCCGCCGAGCAGATGCCGGGACTGGCGACCGATGAACAGATGGCCGAGCTGGCTGCGGCGACGGGCCTAGAGAAGGGGCGCCAGTTCCTGACCCTGATGCGCGCGCACCACGTGGGCGGCGTCGAGATGGCGGACGAGGCGCAGCGGCAGGCCTCTATCGAGGACGTGCAGGCGCTCGCCTCGCGGATGTCCGCCACCCAGACCTTTGAGATCAACCAGTTCGACTACCTTCTCGCGAACGACTATGCCTGATCCCCGAGTTCCGGCGGGGCCGCGTGAGACTCACCCTGACACGCCCGGTGGAAGTTGCTATCTTGGTCGCATGAGTCACGAAAGCGGCCCCTTGGATCACAACTTCACCTCCGTTATAGAGTTGGAGGTCAAGGGCGAGACCTGGTCCTGCGTCGAGATGCCCGGTTCCGCAGACTTCTTTGGAGCCGGTAAGTCCGTCAAGGTCGATGCGGTTGTCGACGAGGTCAAACTCGCCAACGTCGGGCTCATGCCCACCGGCCAGGATGGACATATGCTCTCGCTCAACGCCAAGGTGCGCAAGCAACGGAGCAAGGGCATCGGTGACGAGGTCACCGTTCGCTTGACCCGGCGGCTGACTTAGCCCACGCCAGGGCATCGTCGCGAGGATCGCTCTCGTCGTCTCATTATTCAAGACGGTGAGCCACGATGTGAGATTAGTGGTCGCGGGCGTGACATTGCCGGGCGTCCGGCGTACAGTCTTCTCTATGCAGACGACTCTCGTACTAGTTATTAGGCGCGCGGACACCTAGGTCCTCGAACCGGCATCGTCCGCGCGCATACCCCGACAGCCTCCCGGCTCAGGGGTTTTTCCATGCGAGGCGGAATGCGAGAGCCGCCTCACCACATCAGACTCATTGGGAGACAAGATGGCACAGGCCCCCAAGCCGGCTGCACCGACTGCGGCTAGCGCATCGGCACGACCCACTGTCACCGCCTCGGCGCGTGGCGGCGAAGAGATGACGGGCGCGCAGTCGCTCATCCGCTCGCTCGAGTACGCAGGTGCTACCGACATCTTCGGTCTCCCGGGCGGCGCTATCCTCCCGGCGTACGACCCACTCATGGACTCCACCAAGCTTCGCCACATTCTTGTGCGGCACGAGCAGGGTGCTGGTCACGCTGCGCAGGGCTACGCCCACGCCACCGGCCGGCCCGGCGTCTGCATCGCCACGTCCGGTCCCGGTGCCACCAACCTGGTGACGCCCATCGCGGACGCGAACATGGACTCGATCCCCATGGTCGCGATCACGGGGCAGGTGGCCGCGTCACACATTGGCACCGACGCCTTCCAAGAGGCGGACATCGTGGGCATCACGCAGCCCATCACCAAGCACAACATGCTGGTGACGGACCCCGCCGACATCCCCCGCGCTATTGCGGAGGCGTTCTACATCGCCACCCATGGGCGTCCGGGCCCCGTGCTCGTGGACGTCGCCAAGTCTGCGATGCAGTCCATGACGACGTTCGACTGGCCCAGCCGCATCGACCTGCCCGGCTTCAACGCTGGCGCCAAGCCGCACATGAAGACGGTGCAAGAGGCAGCTCGTCTGCTCGCCACCGCACGCCGGCCCGTGCTCTATGTGGGCGGTGGCGTGATCCGTTCGGGTGCCGCCGAGGGCCTGCGCAAGCTCGTGGATCTGTCTGGTGCGGCTGTTGTCACCACGCTGATGGCTCGCGGCGCACTGCCCGACTCCCACCCGCAGCACCTGGGCATGCCCGGAATGCACGGGACCGTGGCTGCCGTGGCCTCGCTCCAGAAGGCGGACCTTGTGGTCGCTCTGGGCGCGCGCTTCGACGACCGGGTGACCGGCAACCTCGAATCCTTCGCGCCGCTGGCCACTATCGTCCACGCGGACATCGACCCGGCAGAAATCGGCAAGAATCGCCAGGCCGACGTGCCGATTGTGGGAGACCTCAAGGACGTGTTCGCGGACCTGGTCCCGGCGCTGGCAGAGGAGCACATCAAGCACGGCAAGCCGGACCTCGAGGCCTGGTGGAAGCAGCTCGACGAGTGGCGCACCACGTACTCGCTGGGCTACACCCCCACCGATGACGGCCACAGTTCACCTCAGCACGTGATCCAGCGCCTGGGCGAGATTTCTGGCCCAGAGTCGATCTTCGTGTCCGGCGTGGGCCAGCACCAGATGTGGGCCAGCCAGTTCATCAAGTACGAGCGCCCCAACTCGTGGATCAACTCAGGCGGCCTCGGCACCATGGGATTCTCCGTTCCCGCCGCGATGGGCGCCAAGGTTGGCGCCCCGGATCGCACCGTGTGGTCGATCGACGGCGACGGTTGCTTCCAGATGACCAATCAGGAGCTCGTGACTTGCGCGCTCAATGACATCCCCATCAAGGTCGCGATCATCAACAACTCATCGCTGGGAATGGTGCGCCAGTGGCAGACCATGTTCTACAACCAGCGCTACTCCAACACGGACCTCAACACCGGTCACGGCACCGCTCGCATTCCTGACTTTGTGAAGCTTGCCGATGCGATGGGTTGCGTGGGGCTGCGTTGCGAGTCCGATTCGGACGTGGACGCGACTATCAAGCGGGCCATGGAGATCAACGACCAGCCCGTGGTGGTGGACTTCACCGTGTCGCGCGATGCGATGGTGTGGCCGATGGTCGCAGCAGGCACCAGTAACGACGAGATTCAGTACGCCAAGGGCATCGCGCCCCAGTGGGACCGTGAGGACTAGAGCCATGAGCAGCAAGCACACACTTTCTGTACTCGTAGAGAACAAGCCGGGCGTCCTTGCGCGCGTCTCGGGGCTGTTCTCGCGCCGCGCGTTCAATATTCACTCGCTCGCCGTGGGCCCCACCGAGCACCCGAATATCTCGCGTATCACCGTGGTCGTCGATGTCGACGACCTACCCCTTGAGCAGGTCACCAAGCAGCTCAACAAGTTGGTGCACGTGCTCAAGATTGTCGAACTCGAGCGTGACCGGTCGGTGCAGCGCGAGCTGCTGTTGGTCAAGCTACGCGCCGACACCCGGCAGCGCACGGAGATTCTGCAGGTGGTCGAGTTGTTCCGCGCCAAGATCGTTGACGTCGCGACGGACTCACTCGTGGTGGAGGCAGTCGGTACGCCGGAGAAGCTCGAAGCGCTGCTTTCGGCACTGTCGCCCCACGACATCCGCGAAATTGTCCAGTCCGGAACCGTTGCGATCGGCCGCGGCTCTCGCTCCATCACCGAGCGCGCGCTCGAACGAGCCCACGCGTAAGTCGCACGATCAGGTAACCCCGGCATCGGCCGCGTGCCAGCCGGAATGCCTGCTTCACACCCTATTTTTCATCAGTATTCGCAAGACACGACAAGGAGAAAATCATGGCTGAACTGTTCTATGACAAGGACGCAGACCTGTCCATCATCCAGGGCAAGAAGGTTGCCATCGTTGGTTACGGCTCGCAGGGCCACGCCCACGCGCAGAACCTTCGTGATTCCGGTGTTGAGGTAATCGTTGCACTTCGCGAGGGCTCGCGCTCAACGGCCAAGGCCGAGAACGACGGCTTCAAGGTTCTCACCGTCGCAGAGGCTACGGCCTGGGCCGACCTCATCATGATCCTCGCGCCCGACCAGTTCCAGCGCACTATCTACAACGACGAGATCAAGCCCAACCTCACCGAGGGCAAGACCCTTGCCTTCGCCCACGGCTTCAACATCCGCTTCGGTTACATCGAGGCTCCCGATGGCATCGACATCATCCTGATCGCGCCCAAGGCTCCTGGCCACACGGTGCGTCGCGAGTTCGTTGCAGGCCGCGGAATCCCGGACATCATCGCCGTAGAGGCCGATGCATCGGGCAGCGCTTGGGAGACGGCTAAGTCCTACGCGAAGGGCATCGGCGGAACCCGCGCCGGCGTCATCAAGACCACGTTCACCGAAGAGACCGAGACCGACCTGTTCGGCGAGCAGGCTGTGCTTTGCGGCGGCACCTCGCAGCTGGTGCAGTACGGCTTCGAGGTCCTCACCGAGGCTGGCTACCAGCCGGAGATCGCATACTTCGAGGTGCTTCACGAGCTCAAGCTCATCGTTGACCTCATGCACGAAGGCGGAATCACCAAGCAGCGCTGGTCCGTGTCCGACACCGCCGAGTACGGCGACTACGTGTCCGGCCCGCGCGTCATTACCCCGGACGTCAAGGAAAACATGAAGGCCGTGCTCGCTGACATTCAGAACGGTGCGTTTGCCACCCGCTTCATCGACGACCAGGACAACGGCGCCAAGGAGTTCAACGAGCTTCGTGCCAAGGGTGAGGGTCACTCGATCGAGCAGACTGGCCGCGAACTGCGCAAGCTGTTCTCGTGGTCCGGCGCTGACACGGACGCCGACTACGTCGACGGCCAGACGGCCCGATGACCTCCACGTACCGCCTAGCAGTAGTTGCCGGCGACGGCATCGGACCCGAGGTCGTGGCGGAGGGGCTCAAGTGCCTCACCGCCGCGACTGAGGGAACGGACATCTCGTTCGAGACCACGGACTTCAACCTGGGCGCCAACCGGTGGCACGCTACTGGCGACACGCTCACGGACACCGATCTCGAGGCCATTCGTGGTCACGATGTGATTCTGCTGGGCGCCATTGGTGACCCCTCGGTTCCGTCGGGAGTTCTTGAGCGCGGGGTGCTGCTGCCGTTGCGCTTTGCGCTCGACCAGTACGTGAATCTGCGTCCCTCACGCCTGTACCCGGGCGAGGTTTCGCCGCTGCGCGACGTCACCGAGGTCGACTTTGTGGTGGTTCGTGAGGGCACCGAGGGACCGTACGTGGGTAATGGCGGCGCGCTACGCGTCGACACTCCGCACGAGATCGCGACCGAGGTTTCCATCAACACCCGTCACGGTGTTGAGCGCGTGGTTCGCTACGCGTTCAACGTGGCTCAGGGGCGCGACCGCAAGCAGCTCACCCTGGTGCACAAGCACAATGTGTTGGTGCACGCCGGTCACCTGTGGCGTCGCACGGTCGAGGCCGTCGCGCCAGAGTTCCCGGATGTCACGTGGGATTACCTGCACATTGACGCCGCGACCATCGTCATGACCACTAACCCGGCCAAGTTCGATGTGATCGTGACCGATAACCTGTTCGGTGACATCCTGACGGACCAGGCGGCTGCCATCTCTGGTGGCATCGGCCTCGCGGCATCGGGAAACATCAACGCTGACAAGACGGCGCCGTCGATGTTCGAGCCCGTACACGGCTCCGCACCCGACATCGCTGGCAAGGGCATCGCGGATCCGTCCGCAACGGTGCTCTCCGTCGCGATGCTGCTGGACTTCCTTGGTTACGCGGAGCTCGCTGCGCGTGTGGAAGGCGCGGTTGCGGCCGATGCTGCCGCCAAGGATGGCTCGGTACGTTCCACCAGCGAGGTCGGAGACGCCCTCGCAGCCCGCATCCGCGGGTAGATGTTTTGCGGTGGGTCCGCAACCGTGGACCCACACCTTCGATTGAAAGGCCCGGCATGAGCACCGACACATCCGCTCTAGGATTTGGCGGCAAGGTGCCCTCAGCATCTGCGCCCTCCACAGTCGAGGCCTTCGAGGTACGCGCGAATCCCGCTCCACTGTCAGCAGTGGAGCGGGAAGCCGCGCTTGCCAATCTGAACTTTGGTACGCAGTTCACCGACCACATGTCTCGCGCCCAGTGGCGCCCGGGGACCGGCTGGTTGAACCGCCGTGTGGAGGCCTACGGCCCGCTGTCGCTGGACCCGGCGGCCGCGGTGCTGCACTACGGTCAAGAAATCTTTGAGGGCCTCAAGGCCTACCGCTGGGCCGATGGCTCGGTGTGGTTGTTCCGCCCCGAGGCCAATGCCGCGCGGTTCAATAAGTCCGCGATTCGGCTGGCTCTGCCCCAACTCAACGTGGACGACTTTCTGGGGTCCATCGAGGCGCTGGTGCGTACCGACGTGGAGTGGGTGCCCAGCGGCGAGGAATCCTCGCTCTACCTACGACCCTTCATGTTCGCCTCGGAGGCCTTCCTTGGGGTGCGCCCGGGTGCAGTCGTTGACTACCTGGTGATCGCCTCACCCGTGGGCGCCTACTTCCCGGGTGGCATTATCCCCGTGTCTATCTGGGTCGCGCAGGGGTATCACCGCGCCGGCCCTGGCGGTACTGGTGACGCCAAGTGTGGAGGCAACTACGCCGCGTCCCTCTTGCCGCAGATGCAGGCTTACGAAAACGGCTGCCAGCAGGTGCTGTTCCTTGACGCCAAGGAAGAGAAGTACCTTGACGAGCTGGGTGGCATGAACGTGTTCGTGGTGCGCGCCGACGGCAGTGTGGAGACTCCGCGCCTGAACGGCAACATCCTTGAGGGCATCACTCGCTCGTCGGTGATCACGCAGCTCGAGGACGGAGGCCGCAAGGTGCTGGAGAAGGACATCACTCTTGACGAGATCCGCGCGGGGGTGGATTCCGGGGACATCGTGGAGGTCTTCGCGTGCGGCACCGCCGCCGCGGTGACGCCTGTGGGCCGGCTCGCGTCGCCCGACTTCGACCTGACCATCAACGGGGGAGTCGCGGGAGAGGTCACGCTTGCCATCCGCAAGTCGCTTACCGATATCCAATACGGCCGAGCCGCTGACCCCTACGGGTGGATGCGTCGCGTCGCTTGAGTATCACTAGCGTCGTAGACACCCTATGGTCGGACGTGACGGCTCAGGTTGTCGCGTCGACCTCTACCGCACTGTGGCCGCTGGCCGCGGTCGTTGCGTGCCTGCTGGTTCCACAACTGTGGCACGTGGTGCGCCACGTGGTCACCATCGCGCACGAGGCGGGGCACGCGGGCGTCGCAACGCTGCTCGGCCGTGAAGTGCGCGGCATTCGCCTGCACTCCGACACGTCAGGGCTGACCACGCACTCGGGATCCACCAAGCGGCTGCCGCTGGCGCTGACCGCCTTTGCGGGGTACCCGGCCCCGGCCGTGCTGGGCCTTGGCGCGGCGGCGTTGCTGAGCGCGGGGTACGCGTTCGCGCTGTTGTGGGTAGTGGTGCTCCTGCTGCTGGTGGTGCTGGTTCAGATCCGCAATGTGTACGGTTTTGTCGTGATGGTGCTCGCGATCGGCGGGTTCGGCTGGCTCGCTTGGGCCGGGCCAGACACCTGGCGAGTGGGCGTCGCGTACGGGGTGGCATGGCTGCTCTTGCTGGGCGCAGTGCGCGCAGTGGTTGAGTTGAATGGCTCGCGCCGCGGAGGCGCCGGGCGAGGTTCGGACGCCGATGTTATGGCCAGGGTGACGCGCGTTCCCGGAGCTGTGTGGGTTGGCGTGTTTTGGCTGGTCACCGTCGCGTGTGCGGCCGGTGGCGCATGGCTGATGGTGGCAGAGCCTTTAGGGCTATAAGCAGGAACGTCACCCGCATTTCCCAAAGCGAAGCTGGATGGGGGACTTTGGTCCCGTCCGCGCCGCGGGCACCCTCCCTAGGCTGATTTGAGTACCCTTTGTCGCTGTAGCCAACGGGGGCTCTCCTGGCAAAGTCACCATCTTCCCGTGTGACGAGTATTGGAGCGCAACCGTGCTTTCCTTCGAGGCGACTGCAGTATCAACATCAGAGACCGCGCTGACGGTCAAGGTACGTGATTTCGAATTTGTCGTTGATGAGCCTCAGTCGTTGGGCGGCGGAAATCTGGGTCCTAACCCGGTGGAATACACCCTTGGCGCATTGCTGGGCTGCCTCAACGTGGTGGTGCACCTGGTGGCCCAGGAGCAAGGCGTCACGCTGACGTCATTTAGTGCCACCGCACGCGGGCAATTGGACCCCACCAAGTTCATGGGTGAGAACCTGGATGTGCGCGCAGGTTACCAGGCCATCGTGGTGAAAATCGTAGTCGAGGGTGACGCGGATGACGCCAAACTCGAAGAGATCGCCCGCATTGCGGAGACCCGCTGCCCCGTGTCAGACAACCTGGCAAAGAAGACGCCGGTCTCAATCAGCGTGGTCAACAAGGCCTAGCTGACCACAAGCCTCAGGTTTAAGGCCGGTGCCTTGAGCCTGCAGAGTCAGTAGTCTCTTCTCCCGTTCGCGCTGAGAAGCCCGAGCGGGAGAGCAGGCTGCGCCACGGACACTGGGCCGGAGGCCCGCGTTCGTGGCGGAAATCTTTTGAAAATAGGACCAACGTCACTCGCTAACTTACGGTTCCGTAGGTTATGATCGAGCATGGCTCTATATGAGATGTCTTCACCCGGCTTGGCCGTCATTGACGACAAGATGCACCTGACCGCGATGCTCGACGCGAGGGCGAAAGATTTCCCCACGCGCGTGTTTGCGGAGGTCAAAGGCGACAACGATGTGTGGACGCCTGTCTCGGTCACGGAATTCCGTGACAGGGTGCGCGCCACCGCCAAGGGCCTGATCGCATCGGGCATGGAAGTGGGCGACCGCGTCGGAATCGTGGGTGACACCCGCATCGAATGGTCGATCGTCGACTTTGCTGTCTTTGCCGCTGGCGGTATCAGCGTGCCCATCTATCCGTCGTCGTCTGCGTCGCAGATCGGGTGGATCGTGGGCGATGCCGGAGTGAAGATTGCTGTCGCTGAGACCGAGGCGCAGCGCGACATCTTTGCTGGCCTGGAAACCGCGCCGCTCACCTTTGCCCTGGGCGCCGATGGCCTGGCTGAGTTGGCGACGGCCGGCCAGAAGATCTCCGATGCGGACTTGGCTGCGCGCACGGTCCAGACGGTCGTGGATGACCTCGCGTCCATCATCTATACCTCTGGCACCACAGGTAGGCCCAAGGGTGCGATGCTCACGCACCGCAACTTTGTGGAACACCTCGCCAACGTAGAACTCGATCCTCACTTTGGTCCGTTCGTTCAGGGTGAGACGCGGGTGCTGATGTTCCTCCCGCTCGCGCACGTGTTCGCGCGTTTCGCGATGGTTCTTGCGCTGAGTTCTGGCGCTGTCATCGGCTATACGCCCTCGCACAAGACGCTGGTGGCGGACCTGAAGAACTTCCGCCCCACGTGGATGCCGCTGGTCCCGCGCGTGCTCGAAACCATTTACAACCGCGCCGACACCTCGATGCGCGGAGTGAAGAAGATCATCTTCCGCTGGTCAGCGAATGTCGCGCGTGATGCTTCGCGGGCGCAGGAAACGGGCGGCCCCGACGCGGGTTTGCGGCTGCGGTACGCGCTGGCGGACAAGTTGGTGCTGGAAAAGATTCGCGAATTGCTCGGCGGTCAGTTGGGCTATGTTCTGTCCGGCGGCGCGCGCATGCTCCCCGAGATCGGGCACTTCTTCCGCGGGCTCGGCGTCACGGTAATGCAGGGCTACGGGCTCACCGAGACGACCGCCGCAGCCACCGGAACTCCCGTGCTGAACAGCCGCATGGGAACCGTGGGTCACCCCCTCGCTGGCTGCGACATGAAGCTCAGCGACGACGGCGAGATTCTGCTCAAGGGATCCAACCTGTTCAAGGGTTACTGGAACGACCCGGAGGCAACCGATTCTGTGATGCGCGGCGAGTGGTTCGCGACCGGTGACCTTGGCTTGATTGAACACGGCGCACTGCGCGTCGTGGGGCGCAAGAAGGAGATCCTGGTTCTGTCTTCGGGCAAGAACATCCAGCCTGCGGTGCTCGAGGACTTCATGCGTGCGCACCCCGCTATTCAGGATGCAATCATCGTGGGCGAGGGGCGCAACTTCGTTTCCGCTCTTGTCGCGCTCGATGAGACGTTGCTTGCCGACTGGCTCACTGCAGAGAACCTGCCTCCCATGGACGTCGCGGAAGCCTCGGTGAACGAGCGCGTGCGCGAACTCGTGGGCAAGGTCATCGCCGCTGCGAATGAGCAGGTGTCCAAGGCCGAGGCCATCAAGGAGTACCGGATTGTCCCTCGCGGATTCTCTGAGGCTCGCGAAGAGATGACTGCCTCCTTGAAGGTGCGTCGCGACGTGGTGCTGCATCACTTCGCTGACGTCGTGGAAGCGATCTACGCGAAGGCGAAGCCCAAGTCGGTCAAGTAGGGGAGCTGGGGCCCGTTATTCGCTAGCCCGGGAGCGCGCTGAGGTATTCCTTGTATGTCTTCTCAAGGCGGAAGGGATCTGGCGCGTTCTTTCCCCGGGGAGCATATTCCAGCCATTTTCCAGGAAGACTTTGAAGAGCAGAGGCCAGTACCGGGCCGATGAGAGTGTAGCTTTTGCGATCGGCAGTCTCAAGGGTGCTCGCGAGAATGTGTCCCGAGCCTGAGGAGCCGGCAAAGATTCGTAGGCGAGCGGGGCGGTCTCATGGCGGTTCAGAGGGTGGGCGAGTAGTTATGCGGGCAATCAGATGACGCACCTATTGGTGATCACGCGCCTTAGGGTTCATGCGCGCTTCCGCGGGGTTGCGGTCAGGCTCCAACCGTTGTCAGCCGGAGCGATTAGGCTGACGGCGTGAACAACGTTACTGACATTAATGAGGCCCGGCCATCCGCGTTGGAGTTCTTCGCGGGGATCGGATTGGCTCGAGTCGGACTCGAGGCTGCTGGATTTAGGGTCACCTGGGCGAACGACATCGAGCCAGATAAGAAGATGATCTACGAAACCAATCTAGATCCCGGGCGCCGCTCTCACTATGCGTTGAAAGATATCGGTAAGGTCCGTGTCGGCGAGCTTCCGCCTAGGGCGGCGATTGCGTGGGCCTCATCACCGTGTACAGACTTGTCCCTGGCCGGAGGCCGAGCGGGGCTCGGTGGTGCTCAGTCAGGCACATTTTGGGAGTTCATCCGATTGCTCGACGAACTGGGTGAAGATCGTCCGCCTGTTGCGGTGCTTGAGAACGTTGTCGGACTTGCGACTTCGCGCGGTGGCGACGATCTCGTCGCGGCACTCGCTGCATTCAACGGACTTGGCTACTCTACCGATGTCGTCGTGATTGATGCGCGACGGTTCGTTCCGCAGTCACGCCCACGCTTGTTTGTGGTTGCCGCGCTAAATCCACCTGTCGATTCTGATGCACCCAACCCCGACCTGCGCCCGGAGCCAGTCCAGTGGATCTTTGGCGACCCGGAACTCCGAACCCACCGGGCTGCACTTCCATTGCCCCCGCAGCCACTCCTCGCCGGACTCGGTGCCATTGTTGAGGACATGCCAGAATCCGACGACCGGTGGTGGGATGAAACTAGGACCGACGCTGTTCGCAACTCGCTGTCTTCAGTTCAACTTCGGAGAATCAATGATTTTCTGCGCGAGCCCTCGATTCAATACCGAACCGCATATCGACGTACGCGGAAGGGTGTCGCTGTTTGGGAAATCCGTCCGGACGACATTTCAGGATGTTTGCGGACCGCTCGCGGAGGATCATCTAAGCAAGCCGTGGTGCGTGTGGGCAACGGCAAGTTTCAGGTGAGATGGATGACGCCGCGAGAGTACGCGCGTCTGATGGGAGCGCCTGACTTCTCTTTGGAGGGTGTTCGCGCGAGCCAAGCTCTCTTCGGTTTCGGAGACGCGGTGGTGGTGCCTGCTGTCGCCTGGTTGGCGGAAAACTATCTGATGCCGCTGGTACGTGGAGAGATGGAACTTGACGTGGATGAGCAGGTGAGTGCAGATGCAAAATGAAGGTCACTCCGTTGTCGAAGCCGCTCTTGCGCGCCCGGTGCGCGCGTCGCTGCCCGCCGCGGATGTTCGGCGCTTTAGAGAGAATTTGCGAGACTTTCTTGATGCTCGCGATAGCCAGAACCGCAAGTGGGGTGACGCGGTTTGGGGCGTCTATGCCTTTTATGACTATGACGGAGAGCCGATATACGTCGGGCAAACGAACGAGAAGTTACGAACACGCATAAGGCGTCACCTTACAAACCAACGGACGGACGCGGTGGCAATGCGCGTGCTTGATGTGATGGAAGTTGCAGAAGTTGAAGTGTGGCCACTTTGGGGACTACAGGGCACTACGCGCACAGATTCGGCTGCCCGTGCCTTGCTCGACGCCCACGAGTACAGCGCCTATCTGTTGGCAATCGAGCGATCTAGATTCAAGGCGATTCTCAATGAGAAGATTCCGCCAGTGTCCGCACAATTGGCCGCGATGCCAGAGTCTCATAGGCAGTCGCTAATTGACGTAGCAGATCGCAAGGAACGCGAGCATGCGGATATCCGGATAGCGCGTCGCGCGGAATCGATCTCGCGCCTGGCGGACGTGGCGCGAGAACGGGGTGAAGTCAGTCCGGGGTTGCGTCGTGTGCTTGTGGTTCAGGCGGTGCGTCTCGCGTTTCTCGCCGCTGAACGCTTCGCCTTTTCCGAAGGCCGTAAATCACCTGATCCTGCTGCGATTAATGTCGAGGCATTGATCGGCTCCGTTCTGCACGAGACACAAGGGGTTCTTGAAGGCGAGGCCCCAGAGTAAGCAGTGGCGCAACACGTCTTCTCTCTAGCGTTTCGAACCGCAAGGGTCCCGGGCGGGCTTCAGTACCCGATCAGGAGCACGCCTTCGAAGGGCAGCCGCAGTCGTCTTGAGCCGTAGATGGCGTCGAGTTGCGCACGCGAGTTCGCGTATGCATGAATGCCGCCGGATATAGGATTTGAGCGATAGATATAGGGTTGCATGAGGATAAGAAACTTTGCGTCCAAGATGAGTGACGTTCTCACGATGTCCCGATAGTCGGCGTTGTTTGCCGCACCTCTACCGGCTTCAACTTCGACCGCCGCCCCGATGTAGTCGTTGAAGGCGTCAATGTCGTAGTTGACTTCCGGATTGCCGTTTTCGCCGTACAACACGGTGCGCCGCACCTTCTGGTTTGCGCGCTTACCCTTCTCAACCTCGAAGCCGAGGCTTTCGAGGCCTTCACTCAAATGGGCCAAGACCTCATCGCTACTCAGGCCTGTGTGGCCATCCACGGTTGAGATCTGCAGTTCCTTGCGGTTGACTACGTCGACCACGTCGCCAACCCACTCGGGAGGTGTTGTGTTGAGCGGATAGAACTTCCAGTTTGGGTAGGTCACGGAGTCAGCTTGTCGGAAGTCAGTCACAGAAGCTAGTCCGGCTTCCCAGAAGCTAGGCTGAAGAGATGGACAGCACAGCACAAGCCAGCCAGTTTGAGATCGCCCTCAACCCCGCCGCCGCGACCGACCAGCAGCGCGCCGCAGCCATGGAGGCCCCGTTATTCGGGGAGGTCTTCACGGATCACCTGGCCCGCGTGACGTGGACGGCAGTCGAGGGTTGGCACCACCGTCGCATCGAGCCGCTGGCTGAACTCGCCATCCACCCTGGTGCGACTATCCTCCACTACGGCCAGCAGGCGTTCGAGGGGCTCAAGGCCTACGTCCACGCCGATGGCTCCGTCTGGCTGTTCCGCCCGGAGGCCAACGCCGCCCGGCTCGCCGCATCGGCCGCACGTATGGCCCTCCCCGCGCTGAGCGAGCAGGACTTCCTGGCTGCGATTGAAGCCCTCGTGGCGACCGACCGCGCGTGGGTCCCCGAGGGCGACGAAACCAGCCTTTACCTGCGCCCCACGCTCATCGGTACCGAGCCCACGCTGAACGTCCGTGCCTCGCGCATCGTCGATTTTGTGCTGATGGCCTGTCCCGTAGGCGCGTATTTTCCCAACGGGGTGAAGCCCGTCTCCATCTGGGTGGCGCAGGGCTATCACCGCGCCGGTCCGGGTGGCACTGGCACCGCCAAGAGCGCCGGCAACTATGCGGCGAGCCTCCTGCCGCAACAGCAGGCCCAAGACAACGGCTGCCAGCAGGTGCTCTTCTTGGATGCGCGCGAAGACAAGTACATCGAGGAGCTCGGCGGCATGAACGTGTTCGCCGTGCGCAGCGACGGCTCCGTCCTCACCCCGCGCCTGACTGGCACGATCCTCGAGGGCGTGACCCGCTCATCGGTCATGACGCTGCTCAAGGAGTCTGGGCGTGAGGTAGAGGAGCGCGACATCACTCTGGATGAGCTGCGCGCAGGCATCGAATCCGGAGAGATCGCCGAGGTCTTCGCGTGCGGGACCGCCGCCGTCGTGACCCCCCTCGGCAGCCTCAAGTCTCCCGACTTTGACGTGACCGTCGGCACCGGCGAGGCGGGCCCCGTGACGATGTCCGTCCGCGAGAGACTCACGGACATTTACTACGGCCGCGCCGATGATTCCCACGGGTGGATGCGCCGCATCGGCTGAGCGCGTGTCGGGGAGTGCCGATACTCTCGTTAGATGCTGACCTCTCACCTCGCAGACGGCCCGGGCGGCCGCACGCTGCAGTACTACATTGTCGAGACGGACACGGAAGCCGATGCCGAGCCTGGGTCGAGCATCCCCGTCATCTGGTTTCACGGCTCGCCGAACGTAGGGGAGCCACCCGCCCCGCTGTTTGACGCTGCCGCGGGTCACGGCATCAGCTGGATCGGTTACGACCGGCCGAATTACGGAGGGTCCACCGCAAATCCTGGGGGGACGTCGCATCGGCCGCAGCTGATGTGGAGAAGATCGCCGATGCCCTGGAACTTGAGCGTTTCGCGGTAATGGGGCAATCGGGCGGGAGAGCGCACGCGCTCGCCTGCGCGGCATTGCTCCCGGATCGGGTCATGGCGGCTGTGGCTATTTCTGGGTTGGCGCCATTGCCCACTTTTGGAGAGCAACTTACCTCCGGCATCGGCTGGTTTGATGGCTTTCACGCTGGCGGCGCGAAAGAAATGCGCGCGGCGTTGGCCGGTCGGGAGGCGCTTGAAAAGGTCGTGCGGGAGTCCACGTATAACCCAGAGATGTTTACTCCCGAAGACCTCGCGATGCTTGAGGGGCCGTGGAGTTGGTTCAGTGAGGTGGTGAAGCGTGGCACCGCGAACGGGATGGGCGGTTTTGTCGACGACAACCTGGCGGCGATGCGGCCCTGGGGCTTCGACGTGCGCAACATCACCGTTCCCACGTTGATTATGCACGGCACCGAGGATCGTGTGGTTCCCGCCTCGCACGGCCGATGGCTGGGGCGCCATATCCCGGGCGCTCAGCTGCGCTTGCGGGAGGGTGCGGGGCATCTCTCTGTGATGACTGGAGCCGACGATGCGCTGAGCTGGATCGCCCAGACGGTGGCGGATCAGGAGCGGTAGTCAACCATTGCATCGGCCAGTGTGGCGGCGTTGTACGCCCGCGGCTGAAAAGGGCGCGCCGCTGGAATTAGCGGGGGGTTTTGTCCGTTTACCAGCACATGACAACAATTGGAATTATCGGTGCAGGCAACATTGGGCGCAACGTCGCTAAGGCGGCAATCGCAAAGGGCTACGACGTGGTGATGAGCAACTCACGCGGCCCGGAGACTCTCGGCGGAGTGATCGACGAGTTGGGCGCTAAAGCGACCCCCTCGACCGCTGAGGGCGCGGCAGAGGCAGGCGACTTTGTGGTCGTCGCGGTGCCGCTCATCAACTACCTTCAGGTCCCCGTTGAGCCGCTTGCCGGCAAGCTCGTGATCGACACGAACAACTACTACTTTGAGCGCGATGGCCACATTGAGGCCCTCGACAACAACCAGACCACCACGGCTCAGATGCTCCAGGAGCACCTTCCCGACTCGAAGGTGGTGAAGGCGTTCAACAACATCCAGGCGGCTGACATCCCCGCTGACGGCACCCCCGCCGGCACGGACAACCGCCGCGCGCTTCCCATCGCTGGCAACGACAACGACTCTAAGGCCCGCGTCATCGCGCTGCTGGACGAGTTCGGTTACGACGGCGTTGACATCGGACCGCTGGAAGACAGCTGGAGCGTCGAGCGCGATCGCCCCGCATACGGCGTTCGTGCCAACGCTGACGAGCTGCGCGACCTGGTGGCGAAGGCAGTTCGCTAGTCCACAACATCTAGTCGAGAGCGCTGCGCAGGCCATTTTCCGGCTCGCGTGGCGCTTTCGTGTGTTCGGGTGGCGATGCGTTGGTGATCTCTGGGACTGGTGTGGGCGGCACGTTGACGGCGTGGTCCGGTGATGTCCACAGGACGGGAAATTACCGTCTTTGTCCACGTTTGATCCATTTTAGACCCGTTTGTCAGACCCCAGTGGTGGAATGAATACATGACCCAAACCGCCGCCGATGCCCCAGCTACGTTGCTGATGCGCGTGCGGTCGCGGGTGGGCGAGGGGAGCGGTTGGCAAGGTGTTGACCTCGCCTCACTCTCACAGCGAGTGCTATTGGATTCGAGCGCGGCGCTGGCCCGCGTGAAGCGAGAACTTGAGGCGATGCAGGCCGCTCTGGCGCACGAGATTTCTCGCCGTTCCGACGCCGATGCCGGCCCCGGTGGGCTGGCGCGTCGCCAGGGCTTTCAGTCGCCCGCCAAACTCATTGCGGCGCAGACCGGTGACACAACAGCGGAGGCCCAGCGGCTGATCAACGTAGGCGATGCGTTGGCGTCGACCGTGTCTGCGGAGGTTGATGCCACTGATGCAGGGCACGTGGGCGGCCCCCTGGAGGGTCGCGGGCAGAGGGACGGCTTGCCGCCGCTCGCTGGTGACGAGCCGTCCGGTCCAACGATGCCTAAGTTCGCGTTCGTGTCAGCGGCGTTGGCTGCGGGAGACCTCAGCATTGAAGCTGCCAATTCGATCACCCGCATGCTCGACCGTGTTGAGGCTGTCACCGCCGTTGATGTTCGTGCCCACGCTGAGCGCGATCTAGTGGAACGCGCGCGCAGGCTGTCGGCCGATCAGCTAGGGCGCGTAGTGAGGCGTACAGAGGCGTGGCTGGACCGCGAGCAGGTGAAGCATACTCACGAGTTGATGCGCGAAGAGCGATACCTCGTCATGCGGGAGGACCCCGCGGGCATGGTGCTGATCAACGGGAAGCTAGACCCCGAAACTGCTGCGCCCATTAGGGCTGCGCTCGACGCCATGGTCGCTCATGGGTTGAGGCAGCGTCGCGACAACAAGCGACTCGCGGCTGATGTGCGGTCGGTGGGACAGATGCGCGCAGATGCCTTGGCCGCCTTCGCTCAGCACGTGTTGGGATGTACCTCCGAGTCCCTGCCGCTCGCAAGCACCACAGTGGTACTGCGCATGAATGTTCAAGACTTGCGCGACGAGGCGGGGATTGGGGAGATCGACGGCTGTGGTCAGCCGGTGCCCGCCGGAGTGGTTCGTCGCATGGCGGCAGATGCCGAGATCATTCCAGAAGTGCTTGGCGGTGACTCGGAGGTACTGGACTTTGGGCGGCTGAAGCGTACTTTCACTAGATCTCAGCGCTTGGCTCTCGTGGAAAGAGACGGTGGGTGCGCATTCTGCGGAGCGCCCCCGAGTTTCACCGAGGCTCACCACATTCTTTGGTGGGAACGAGACTGCGGGCCTACCGATCTTTCGAATGGTGCGCTGTTGTGCGTGAGATGCCATCATCTGATTCATCGCGATGGCTGGGACATCAAAGCGACGGCTACCACCATCGAGTTTGTGCCGCCGCAGTCTGTCGATCCTCAACGGCGGCCGCGACTGGGTGGGCGTGCGATGTTTGACTGCCCTCGCGAGTGGCGGGCGAGTAGTTCACGAGAGTTGGTGGCGGCGTGACTTCTCATATTGGTGCGGCACTTATCCTGGAGCGACCATGACTTCTGACCTGACCTCCGGCGGCGCGCAGGGAGCACTTGAGCTACCTGACGTGGCGGGCTCTCCGGGTAGTGTAGTTCCGGAGTACGTGTTGACCCGCAAGCGCATGAAGCATCTACGTATGCGGGTGACGGCGCCTGATGGTTTGGTCCAGGTAAGTGCTCCGTTCCACGCGAAGCACAGCGACATCCACGAGTTCGTGGTGAGCCGTGCGGACTGGATCCGCCGCCAGCAGGCCGTCGCCGTAGGCATGCCGCGACCGCTAGAGGCAGGGCCGGAGGCTGAGAGACTGCGGCGCGAGATGCGCGAATCGGTGCCGCCTCTGATGGCCTATTGGGCGGACCGCATGGAGTTGGAAGTGCCTCGTTTGTCGCTACGACGAATGACGTCGCGTTGGGGCACGTGCAACTCGGTCAAGCGACTCGTGACACTGAACCTCGAACTCGGCAAGCGCGACCCTGAGTTACTTGAGTACGTCATCGTGCACGAGCTAGCCCACCTCCATGAACCCAACCATTCAAAGCGCTTCTATGCGGTGATGGACAAATACCTCCCGGACTGGAAGTCCAAGCGGCGCGAGCTCAACGGAAGGTAGCCGCGCCGGCGCGCGCTGAGTAGCCTGCCGGTGCGTGTGCGTGTGCGTGTGCGTGTGCGTGTGCGTGTGCGTGTGCGTGTGCGTGTGCGTGTGCCTGTGCCCCGCCTGACCTGTACCCGGTGCCGGCTTGCCCGTATTGGCTCGTAGTTATGTCACAATGATTCCAATGAGCACCTTCATCATCATTCTGTAGCGCGTCCGCTTCTTCCGCCGACGCGCAGCCTCCCGTACCCTGGGGGGCTTTTTTGTTGGATGATGGGGTTGCACCACAGGTATGGCACGAACCGAGGAGAGTCCTATGACGGACACCACCGCCGCCAGCGCTGAAACTTCCGCGCCCACGCCCCGCGCTAGCGCACACGTCGAGATCTACGACACCACACTGCGCGACGGCGCGCAGCAAGAGGGTATGAACCTCTCCGTCGCAGACAAACTCGCCATTGCGCCCCTGCTCGACGAGCTAGGCGTAGGCATCATCGAGGGCGGCTGGCCCGGCGCCGTGCCCAAGGACACCGAGTTCTTCCGCCTCATGAGCAAAGAGGGATCGCTCGCCAACGCGCAGCTCGCGGCCTTCGGCATGTCTCGCCGCACCGGCACCACCGCCGCCGCGGACCCCCAGGTACGCGCGCTACTCGACTCCGAGGCGCCCATCATCACCCTCGTCTGCAAGTCAGACCTCCGTCACGCCGAGCGCGCCCTGCGTGTGAGTGGCGACGAGAACCTCGCCATGATCGAGGAGACCTTCGCCTTCCTCACCGGCGAGGGCCGCCGCGTCATCATGGACGCCGAGCACTTCTTCGACGGTTACCGCTACGACTCCGACTACGCCCTGCGCGCGCTTCAGGCCGCGGTCAACGGCGGCGCCGACACGCTGTGCCTCTGTGACACCAACGGCGGCATGCTGCCCGACGACGTGAGCGAGATAGTCACGGCGGTTGGGGCGCACACCAGCGTCACGCTAGGGATGCACGCTCACAACGATTCCGGCTGCGCCGTCGCTAACTCGATGGCCGCCGTCGCAGCAGGGGCCACCCACGTTCAGGGCTGCGTCAACGGCTACGGCGAGCGCACCGGCAATGCCGACATCATCACAATTGTCGCCAACCTCGAACTGAAGCGCGGCATCGTCGCGTTGAAGGACGACGGCCTCGCGGAGTCGGCACGCATCTCACACGCGATCTCCGAGATCACCAACATCGTGCCCTTTGCACGCCAGCCCTACGTGGGAGCCTCCGCGTTCGCGCACAAGGCGGGCCTGCACGCCAGCGCCATCAAAGTGGACCCCGACCTATACCAGCACACCCAGCCCGAGCGTGTCGGCAACGGCCTGCGCATGCTGATCTCGGACATGGCCGGCCGCGCCTCGATCGAACTCAAGGGCAAGGAGCTCGGCTTCGACCTCGAGGGTCAGAAGGAACTCCTCTCGCGGGTGACCGACCGCGTGAAGCACGCCGAGGCATCGGGCTATACCTTTGACGCGGCCGATGCCTCGTTCGAGTTGCTCTTGCGCGACGAGATGGGCGAGACGCCTGGGTACTGGAAGACAGAGTCCTGGCGCGTCATGGTGGAGACCTCCACCGAAGACGTGAACGTCGCCGATGCCGAGGCGATCGTGAAGCTCGTCGCCGGGGGACAGCGGCTCGTGTTCACCGGCGAGGGAAACGGTCCCGTCAACGCGCTCGACCACGCTCTGCGCCAGGCACTCATGAGCGTCTACCCGGAGATCGAGAAGTTCGAACTCTCGGACTTCAAGGTGCGCATCATGGATGCCTCGCACGGTACCGATGCTGTGACCCGCGTCCTCATCACGACATCTGACACCGAGACGGGAACCACCTGGCGCACGGTCGGCGTGGGCCCCAACGTGATCGAGGCTTCGTGGGAGGCGCTGACCGATGCGCTGTTCTACGGCCTCGTGAAGCTCGGCGTGGAGCCAAAGTAGAGCCGGTTGCTGGGGCTCGGGCTTGGGCTGTGGCTGCGCGATGACGCGGTGACCTGCTACCCGCTGACGCGGTGACCTGCTACCCGCTGACTTGCTACCCGCTGACCTGCTACCCGCTACCCGGTAGGTTCCAAGCCGCCCGGCATCGCGAGTAGTCGGTGCTGCCGCAATACTCGACTCTGTGGGCATGTGGTCTCAATGGAGAGTTTTCCACACCGCACGTGGGCCTTGTGGCGTGCCCACGCGCACCCCTGGGTTGCACGCCGGTGGTACTTCCGGCATCGGCCGCCGGGGCAAAATGGTGGCATGCATGGTGAATACAAGGTTCCTGGCGGCAAGCTAGTCGTCGTAGATGTTGAGGTAGAAGGAGAGGGGCCCGACGCGGCCCTCAGCTCTGTAGTGATTTCGGGGGATTTCTTCCTGGAGCCAGCAGAGGCCGTTCTGGACATCAACCGCGCCCTTACTGGGTTGCCCGCCGACACTTCGGTGTCCGCACTGACGCAGGCAGTCGCTCGCGCCGCGGGGCCGGAGGCGACGATGGTCGGCTTCACCGCCGAGTCAGTAGCAATCGTGGTGCGCCGTGCGCTGGGGCACGCGACCAGTTGGGGCGACCACAAGTTCGACGTGATCCACGACGAGCCGCGCGAACCTAATCTGCAGATGGCGCTCGATGAGGTGCTCTCGCAGGAGGTCGCCGCGGGAACGCGCCCGCCCACACTCCGTATCTGGGAGTGGGAGCGCAACGCCGTGGTGATTGGCTCGTTCCAGTCGGTGCGCAATGAGATTGACCTGGAGGGCGCCGCGAAGCACGACGTCACCGTGGTGCGCCGCGTCTCTGGAGGCGGGGCCATGTTCATCCAGCCCGGCAACACCATCACCTACTCGATTTCCGTGCCGTCCTCCCTCGTGGAGGGGCTCACCTTTGAGCAGTCGTACGCGTTCCTCGACGACTGGGTGCTGGGTGCCCTACGCGAGGTCGGCATCGACGCGACCTATGTGCCGCTGAACGACATCTCCTCGCCCGCAGGCAAAATCGCTGGCGCGGCGCAGAAGCGTTATGCGGCGGGCGCGGTGCTTCACCACGTCACGATGGCCTACGACATCGACGCGAATGCGATGCTCGAGGTGCTGCGCATCGGCCGCGAAAAAATGTCAGACAAGGGCACCAAGTCCGCCAACAAGCGCGTAGATCCGCTGCGTAGCCAGACGGGCATGACGCGCGAGGCAATCATCGACGCGTTTTTGTCGCACTTTGCCGGTAGGTATGCGACAGCGCAGAGCGCCGTCACTGACGCTGAGCTCGCCGAGGCGCTGCAGCTCACGGAGCAGAAGTTTGGCACTCCCGAGTGGCTCGGGCTGGTGCCGTAGCGCCGCGATACTCGCGACCACCGCAAGCTGTCACTGGACGGCGCCAGCTGGACCCGGCTGCGCGTCACCGCACCCATCCGCGCCTCGCCGCACCCATCTGCGCCTCGCCGCACCCATCTGCGCCTCGCCGCACCCATCCCCCACCGTTGGGGACGGTTCTCTGCGCTTTTGCGACGGCCGACGTAGAGCGCGGACTTTTGTCCCCAATAGCGGTGGAGGGTGTCGCTGAGGCTGAGGCTGAGGCTGAGGCTGAGGCCGTGGTGCCGTAGCGGCTACTGCGCCCCCACGCTCAGCAACTCGATTACGGGCGCCCCGGCCTCATCCGAGGCATCCAGGTTCACGGCGGCGACAATCGCCCAGTCGTGGTCGCCGTCGAGGTCCTCAAACACCTGACGCACCAGCCAGCTACCCTCGGGCAGCACGCCATCGGGCGCCGCGATCAAAGCCGCCCGCGCATGAGCGTGCTCATGGTCCCCATCCGGCTCAACAAACGTCACGAGTGCAGCAGACCGAGCATTCGGGCCGATGCTGATCGCTTCGTCCCCCTGCGCCTCGAACAACGGGTCCAGCGCCTGGCGCCAAGCCTCAGCATTCCATCCGGCAGACCCGTCAAGCGCGCCCAGGGCTGCATAGTCCTCGCGTGAGGCGAGCTCCACCCGGCGGAAGAGTGCGTTGCGCACCAGCCGCCGCAGCATCCGCGGGTTTCCGGTCATCGGCCGCGCGGGACCAGCCATGCCGGGGGAGAGCGCGGCAGACGCGGGGTCGCTGTCGTCGGAGATGACGGCATCAGGATTGTTGAGGTGTTCCCACTCGTCCAGCAGCGACGAGTCGGTGGAGCGCACAATCCCACCAAGCCATTCCGTGATGGCCGCCACGTCATCGGTCCGGTGATCCTCGGGGACTGTCTGCCGCATGGCCCGGTAGGCCTCCGCCAAATACCGCAACGCGATGCCCTCGGTACGTTCCAGGCCGTAGGCGGAAATCAGATCGGAGAACGACATCGCCTTCTCAAGCATGTCGCGGACCACGGATTTGGGTGAGAGTTCGGCGCCCAGGATCCAAGGATTGGTGCGGCGATACGTGATGAAGGCGGGCTCGAGCAGGTCGGCGAGCGGCTTGGGCCACGTGACCTCCTCGAGCAGCTCCATGCGCTCCTCGTACTCGATGCCGTCGGACTTCATCGCGCCGATAGCCTCGCCGCGGGCCTGATGCTGCTGCGCCATCAGGATCTGGCGGGGGTCGGACAGCGTCGCCTCAATGACAGACACGACGTCCATCGCGTGCTCAGGTGACTCCACGTTGACCAGGTCCATCGCAGCCAAGGCGAAGGGCGACAGCGGCTGATTGAGGGCGAAGTTGCGCGGCACGTCCACAGTGAGGCGCACGGACGGTCGCTCGCCCCGCGGGTGGGCAGGGTCAGGCACCCGAATGTGCTCCACCACGCCCGCGATGCGCAGCGAACGGTAGATCCGCAGCGCCTGGCGAGTATGGGCAGATCGCTGGGCGGGGGTCTCATGAACCGCTTCCAGCAGGGACCGCATCGCGAGTACGGGATCCTGCGCCTCGCGCCCTATCGATGGGTTCGCGGTGCCACGAGACAGGACGTTGAGCACCATGGCGTGGTTCACCGAGAAGTGACTCGTGAGCGGCTCGGGGGGTGCGTCGCGCAGCCGCTCGAACGTCGCATCGGTCCAATTGACGGAACCGGCAGGCGCGCCCTTGCGGACGATCTTCTTACGCTTCTTGGGGTCGTCCCCGGCCTTAGCGAGTTGTTTGCGATTCTCGATCACGTGCTCTGGCGCCATCACCAGGACGTCGCCCTCGGTATCGAACCCAGCACGCCCAGCGCGACCCGCGATTTGGTGGAACTCACGCGCGCTGAGGTGGCGCATGCGTTCGCCGTCGTACTTCACGAGCGAGGTCAGCAGCACCGTGCGAATGGGAACGTTGATGCCCACGCCGAGCGTGTCGGTGCCGCACACCACTTTGAGCACGCCCTGCTGAGTGAGGCGTTCCACGATGCGCCGGTACTTGGGAAGCATGCCCGCGTGGTGGACGCCGATGCCCGCCCGCAGGAACTTACTGAGCGTCTTGCCAAAGCCCGTGCTGAAGCGCACGCCATCCAAGGCATCGGCGATCTTCTGGCGTTCTTCCTTGGTCGCCACCTGCGTGCTCAGGAGGGCCTGCGCGCGGTCCACGGCGTCCTTCTGGGTGAAGTGCACAATATAGACCGGCGCGTGGCCGGTCTGCACCAGGCGTTCCACCACGTCGGGCAGCGGCTCCACGCAGTAGTCGAAGCTCAGCGGGACCGGGCGCACCAGCGTGGTGACCGTGGCCACGGCGCGATCGCTGCGGCGCTCCAGTTCCTCGACCAACCAGTCGGTGTCGCCCAAGGTGGCGGACATGAGGACAAACTGAGTATCGGGCAACTCGATGAGCGGCACCTGCCACGCCCACCCGCGCTGGGGATCAGCGTAGAAGTGAAACTCGTCCATGACGACCAGCGCTGCATCGGTCGCCGCCCCGTCGCGCAAGGTCAGGTTTGCCAGAATCTCTGCGGTGCAGCAGATGATGGGCGCGTCGGGATTGACGGCCGAGTCGCCCGTCATGAGCCCGACGTTCTGCGTACCGAACAGCGCGATGAGGTCGAAAAACTTCTCGCTCACCAGCGCTTTGAGCGGCGCGGTATAGAAGGTGCGCCCGCCTGTGCCTGCCCGATGCGCGGCGAGTGCCGCAAAGTGCGCACCTGCGGCGACGAGCGACTTGCCGGACCCGGTGGGGGTGGCCAGAATCACGTGCGAACCGGAGACGATCTCCATGAGCGCCTCGTCCTGGTGTGGGTACAGGGGGAGGTGCTGGTCGTTGGCCCAATCCGAGAAGGCCTCGTAAAGGGCGTCCGGATCGGGGGCCGCTCCCTGAACGGGGTCGGGCATGCGGTCCAGGAGGGGCGTGTCGGCGGCAGTCATTAAACCTATTGTCCCGTCAGTTGCGTGCGCTGGGGTGCGACCCGTCCGGCGATCCCGTCACCGCGGCGCCCGCCGCTGTTGTTTTACGCACCGCTTTGCGGTGAAGCTCGCCGCATCGTCGAGTGTTGACGAGCGGTCGCGACGCCTTACAGGACGTGCGTGCCAAGCAGCGCGCCGATGCCATACGTGACGACCATGGCGAGGGATCCGCCGACCACGTTGCGTACGAGCGCCGTGCGGCGCGAGGAATGCGCGACCCGGGCCGAGATAAGGCCAGTTGCTGCCAGGGCCACAATGACGGCACCGAACGTAGCCTGGATGTTCCACTGGCTGGACCCCAGCAAAATGGTGAGCGTGGGGATGAGTCCACCTGCGGTAAACGCGACCAGCGAGGCAATTCCTGCGGCCCACGGGTTGGTGTATTCCTGGGGGTCGATACCCAGGTGCATAAGCGCGTGGATGGCGAGCGCATCGTGGTTCATCTGCTCGCTAGCGGCGACGCGGGCGACCTCTGGTGACATTCCGGTCTTCATGTTGAGCTCGATGAGCTGTTGGAGTTCCCATTCGGGTCGCATTTCCTGCCACAGCATCTCGCGCTTGATCTGAGCCTTCTCGGCATCGCGTTGCGACGAGACCGAGACGTATTCGCCGATGCCCATAGACAGCGCGCCTGCCAGCAGGCCAGCGATCCCGGTGGTGAGCAGCACGCCATTGCTGGGTCCCGCCGCGGCCACACCCACCAGTAGGGCGGCCATGGAGACGATGCCGTCGTTGGCGCCGAGCACGCCAGCGCGCAGCCAGTTCATGCGCGACGATATGGCAACTTCGTTGGGGCCGGGGAT
>Ga0307486_1000146_pt1 | contig 76995 bp, 56 predicted proteins | sample CBIW02metaG_FD_203663 | JGI IMG/M metagenome (GOLD analysis project Ga0307486, IMG submission 203663) | Sea-ice brine microbial communities from Beaufort Sea near Barrow, Alaska, United States - CBIW 0.2 | ecosystem: Environmental > Aquatic > Marine > Coastal | place: USA: Alaska | collected... | reverse complement strand
TTGAAAATAAATAAATTGTTGATCCACATTTTCACTCGCAAACCAATAAATTAAAATCACTAAAGAATAATAAAATAAATATCTAAATGGCCTAAATTTAATTTTTACAGTTTCAATTGCAAATTCTTTTTTCCTTCCCAACCACTCAATAGTTATAAAAAACAAGAACAAGGGAAGTAAAACTTTTAAAAAACTTGCACCTTCATAAGAGGGAACACGAAATAAAGAACTTGAAAATATTTCGTTAAAATAACTCCAAGCATGCCCAATATTATCTGCTCTAAAAAATATCCAGGCTATGACTGTCAAACTAAAGGTTAAAGACATCTGTCCAATTTCTTTTATACTTGGAAAATACGAATCACTGGCAACGACTTCCATGTTCTGTCTATTTCTTTTTGTCAGTAAGAGCGGAAGAAAATAAAGCGCATTCAAAGCTCCCCACACAACAAATGTCCAGTTGGCACCATGCCAAAACCCACTTACTATAAATATTATGAAGGTGTTCCTTACTTTCATCCAGGTTCCTCCCCGGCTTCCTCCTAAAGGAATATAAAGATAATCCCTGAACCAGGTAGAAAGTGAAATGTGCCAACGTCTCCAAAATTCGGCAATATCCCTGGAGAAATATGGAAAGGCGAAATTCTGCATTAATTTAAAACCGAAAAGCCGTGAGGTACCTATTGCAATATCAGAATATCCTGAAAAATCCCCATAAATCTGAAAAGTAAAAAACACTGCTCCCAGAACTAAAGTACTACCGGAATATTCTGCGGAATTGTTGAAAATAAGATTTGCATATGTAGCACAATTATCTGCAATAACAATTTTTTTAAACAAGCCCCAAAGGATTTGTCTCAGGCCATCTACCGCCTCATTGTATTGAAATTTTCTTTTGGACAACATTTGCGGCAACAAATTTGTGGCCCGTTCTATTGGTCCCGCTACCAGTTGAGGAAAGAAACTCACAAATGCAGCAAAGGAGATAAAATCTTTGGTGGGTTCCAGTCGTTTTTTATAAACATCTATAGTATAACTTAAGGTTTGAAACGTATAAAAACTGATCCCTACCGGAAGAATAATATTTAACGAATTTGCATTTATTTCGGATCCAAAAAACGTAAATGCAGATTTAAAATTATCCAGGAAAAAATTATAATATTTAAAGAATCCTAAAAATCCAAGATTTACCAGTATACTTATCCAAAGCAAAATTTTTCGCTTGTTTAAATTTTGCTCCTTCCCCAGGCTTACACCAATCGCATAATCTACAAAGGTGCTGAAAAGGATCAAGACTAGAAATCGCCAATCCCACCAGCCATAAAAAATATAGCTTGCTATGGCAATAAGAATATTCTGGTGTTTGAGGTTTTTGTTAACAACAAACCAATAGAGTACAAATACTATTGGTAAAAAGATTGCGAAGTCTAACGAGTTAAAAAGCATTGTATAGTATAAAGTATTGAGTATTGAGCACTGAGATGGGTTGTAGTTTGGAGTTTATGGTTTGTAGTTTTTTATTTATAATTGAAAAGAACCTCATTATTCATACTAAACAACTGGGAATTTGAGAATTAAAAGTAGGCGCAAATATAGAATTTATAAACTTGGATATGATGAAAATTTTAATTAACTAGAATTTCTCTTTATCTAAGGATTTAGATGACACATGCCCAAAATTATTGCTTCTTCTTATCTGCAAGCTTCATCAAATATTGTCCGTATTCATTTTTGCTCAATGGAGTTGCCAGTTCCCGCAATTGATCTCTGGAAATATAATTTTTGTCATATGCAATTTCCTCAAGGCAGGCAATTTTTAGTCCCTGACGCTTTTCAATTGTGTGAATAAAATTGGAAGCTTCCAGTAGGGATTCGGGTGTGCCTGTATCCAACCATGCAAAACCGCGTCCCATAAGTTCCACATCTAGATTTCCCTGATCTAAATAATGTTCATTTATTGTGGTAATTTCCAATTCCCCCCTTGCACTGGGTTGAATTGATTTTGCAACTTCCACAACAGAATTCGGATAAAAATACAATCCAACAACCGCATAATTGCTCTTAGGAAATTCCGGCTTTTCCTCAATGCTTAAAGCTTTTCCAGCCTTGTTGAATTCTACTACACCATATCTTCCTGGGTCGGTTACTGTATAGCCAAAAATGCTTGCCCTTTTGTTTTGTGAGATATTTTTAACCGATTTAGCCAGTAAATTCGTCAAACCCTGACCGTAAAATATATTGTCTCCCAGGATAAGGCAGACATCATCTTCACCAATAAACTGCTCTCCAATAATGAGGGCCTGGGCCAAACCATCCGGAGTGACTTGTTCCTTATAAGAAATATTCAATCCCAATTCATTCCCATTCCCAAGCAATTTTTTAAAATTTGGAAGATCCTCAGGAGTCGATATAATCAAAATTTCCCGGATCCCTGCCAACATCAAAACTGATAAAGGATAATAAATCATGGGTTTATCATAAATTGCAAGCAATTGTTTGGACACCCCTCTTGTAATTGGATAAAGCCTGGTGCCGGAGCCTCCGGCGAGTATTATTCCCTTCATGTTAAAACGAATTTTGCGAATTTTTGCGAATTAAAAGATTTGTTAGTTGTGAAGTAAACGAATTATTAAATGCGAATTAAACGAATTGTCACGAATTATGCGAATTAGAATTAGATGAATTTAAGACTCTCTTATAAGTTAGGGAAGATGTGCCAAAATTAATCAACATTCCTAATTTCGTATTTGTACATTTTAAATAGTTTTTTAACTGAGCATAAAATGCGACGGGAATTAGATTAACAGCTTTTATTTCCAAAATAATAGTATCGTAACAAACAAAATCTGCTCTATAATGTTTGTTCAGTTTTTTATCTTCATAAAACAATTCAAGCTTAACTTGTTTTTTAAAAGGTATTTTTTCATTTTTAAATTCTATTTCCAAAGCTTCTTCGTAAACAGCCTCCAAAAATCCTGGACCTAAGGTTCTATGCACTTTCATGCAAGCTCCAATTATTCTAAAACTCTCTTCCTTATATACTAATTTCTCAATGGAATCCATTCGTTCAATTCGTATAAATTCGCATTAATTCGCAGCATATTGTTTATCGTAATACTCCTGATACCTACCGGAAGTCACATTCTTCAACCAAACCTCATTCTCTAAATACCAATCAATTGTTTTTTCAAGTCCTTCTTCAAAAGTTACCGAGGGTTTCCAACCAAGTTCTTTGGAAATTTTTGTGGCGTCTATAGCGTAGCGCTTATCATGGCCGGGACGGTCTTTTATATAGGCTATTAATTTTTCAGAACTGCCTTTTTCCCTACCTAGTTTTTTATCCATAAGAACACAAAGGATCTTAATTAAATCTATATTTTGCCACTCATTGAAACCTCCAATGTTATACGTCTCTTTGTTTTCCCCTTTGTGAAAAGCGAGATCTATAGCCTTGGCGTGATCAATTACAAACAGCCAGTCCCGGGTGTATTTTCCATCCCCATAAACTGGTAAAGGTTTGTTCTGAATAATATTATTGATAAAAAGAGGAATCAGTTTTTCCGGAAATTGATTTGGACCGTAATTATTCGAACAATTTGAAATAATATATGGCACGTCATAAGTTTCACCATAAGCTCTCACAAAATGATCTGAACTGGCTTTTGAAGCAGAATATGGGGAATTAGGTGCATACGGAGTAGTTTCCGTAAATAGTCCGGTTTCACCCAATGTTCCATAGACTTCATCCGTACTTATATGATAAAATAGTTTCTCATTGAAATCATCTTTCCAACACGCCTTTGCTGCATTCAGCAAATTCATGGTTCCTAATACATTTGTTTTTACAAATGCCAAGGGATCAGTTATAGAACGATCTACATGAGATTCTGCAGCTAAATGAATTACACTTTCAAATTTAAATTTATTAAAAAGTGAGAACATTTCTTCAGCATTATTGATATCTGCCTTTATAAAATGATAGTTTGGTTTTTCCTCAATATCTAACAGGTTTTCCAAATTACCGGCATAAGTCAGGCTGTCTAAATTGAAAATATGATAGTTTGGATATTTATACACAAACAATCTAATCACGTGAGAGCCTATAAAACCTGCTCCACCGGTGATTAAAATATTTTTATTTATATTTTCTTTCATTTTAATTTTTCTGATAAGTCTTCACTTTAACCTAGGCTTTAATTAAGTCAGATAAGGAAATGATTGTTACGCTAAGAAAGTCTTATCATAATTCCTCCTCAAAATAACTTTTTGATAAGCACTTTACTTCAACAAAAGTATTGATTTCAAATTTCATAATAATATATTTCAACTTGGAATAACTGATACTACTTAATTTAATTGGCATTTTACTGAAACCAAGTATTTCCCCGATATAAATTTGTTAGTAATTTTTTATTACTTTTATATCGTATCATTCTGTTGTCATGAACTTCCTAAAATCATATTGGTTTTATATCCTTGCAGCTCTAATTAGCATTATTGGCATAATCACAGGTTGGTACCTGCTTCTAATAATTGCCTTGCCATTTGGAGTTTTTGGGAAGGACAATAAGGATAAAAAACGCCTCTAATCTTCGTTAAACTTATACTAAAGCCTCCTTTGTATTTGCACATTCTTCGCATCAGCAGTACCTTCCGTGTTGAAATCAATCCATAAATAAAATGAAAGATTACGGAACCCTGTCGCAAGCAATCAATAAATTAAAATTGGAAGAAGGTTATGATATTGATTTTAATCTATTGGACGAAGAAATTCAAAATAAAGCAAAAAATGAAACCTATCAGCTTCACGAATTTAAAGTGGATAAAGTTTTGCGATTTGAAGGTATGAGTGATCCAGACGACAATTCCATTTTATATGCAATTTCTACAAATAATGGTGGCAAAGGGATATTGGTTGATGGATATGGTATTTCCGGCGGACAGGTATCAAAAGTAATGATGGACAAATTAAATCTATCTGTTAATAGGCCTAAGAACTGAGTTGATTTCGTTAAAATTGAATTAAAGTATATTGAGCGGTAGGAATTACCTTTCAACTATCATATTTTTGAATAGAATTTAATTAAATAATAAATAAAAACTATGAGTTATCTAGGATTAGATGAAAATAAGACAGTAAAAACTGTGGATGAATTAAATGTTTTACTTGCAGATTATCACTTGTATTATCAGAAATTGAGAAACTTTCACTGGAATATAACAGGTAAAAATTTCTTTGATCTTCATGTGAAATTTGAAGAATTATATGAAGATGCCAAAATAAAAGTAGATGATATTGCTGAGAGGGTTTTGACACTTCGCTTCCATCCAACCAGCAACTTAAGCGATTATTTGAAAATTTCAAATATAAAAGAATCTCCTTCCGAACTCTCGGATTCAGACATGATCAAAACATTATTAAATGATCACGGTATTTTATTAAAGCAGTTACGGAAAGTGAGTCAATGCGCTGAAAAAGGTGGAGATGACGGAACTATAGATCTTATTGGAGGCTTTATTGGGGAATTGGAAAAAACCAGCTGGATGCTAGATGCCTGGAAAATGAAAACCAATGAGAATCTTAAACCTGCATAAGATCATAGAATAAATGTTTGAAAATTATAATATTCATGATTCTTTTAGGGGGATATGGGATAAACTGGCTGAATGGCTAGATACACTTATTCTTAATCTCCCTAATTTTATTTTAGCAATCCTCGTATTTGGAATTTTTATTTTTATATCCAAATATGCCGTAAAATTAATCGATAAGCTTTTAAGGGCTAAAGGAACCCAGCATTCTATTCGACAAATTACAACCAAGGTTATTAAGGTTGTGGTTATTCTTATAGGATTTTTTGTTGCCCTGGGATTACTCAATCTCGACAAAGTTCTCACCACTGTCCTGGCGAGCGCCGGAGTAGTTGGTTTGGCAATTGGCCTTGCCTTACAGGGAACTTTAAACAATACTTTTTCGGGAGTTTTTCTCAGTTTCCTACCACAATTGCAAATTGGGGACTGGATTGATACAAATGGCTATTCAGGTGAAGTCATTGAGGTTAGCCTTCGGAATATTATTATAAAAGAAGCAGATAACAATTACGTTGTAATTCCTAATTCAAAAATCATTGAACAACCATTCAAAAATTTTAGTCGAACAACCCGTTCGCGGGTTATGTTGGATTGTGGGGTAGGATATAGCAGTAATTTGGAACTGGTGGAAAGTCTGACTAAAGACACCATGGCCAGTTTATTTCCACCACGTGGGAATGAAGAGGTGGAATTTATGTATCAGGAATTCGGGGATAGTTCTATTAATTTTGTGGTTCGGTTTTGGACCGATGTTTCTAATGCCCGAGATGTCTTAATGGCTAAAAACAAAGCAATTATCAGTCTTAAAAAAGCATTTGACAAAAATGATATCAATATTCCTTTCCCAATTCGTACAATCGATTTTACCAATAATCTATCCGTTAATAAACTTAAGGGCAAGGACAGTTAAAGATCTATAGCCTTGTGATATTTTTTAGTGCAACTTTGAGACTTAAAGCCTTAGTGGCAAAAGCACTTGTACTTTAAACAATTTCTTATTGCCACCAAGACTCAAAAAGCACAAAGAACCACAAAGTTTTTTATTGGCTTTATAAACTTTTCGAAAAGCCTACAGATCGTTTTTGGGTGATTGTTCTTTAGCCCAAGATTTAACTATTTTTTTTTTGACTCTTTTCTATACAGTTAGTTCTTGGCTCCTGTTAGCCTCCCAGATTAATATTGACAAATATTAAATTACTAATACATGCTTCCTCAAGTATTTCATTTCCCGCAGATTTTGCAGATTTCCACAGTAAAAAATCAGAATAATTTTGAACTTTACTCTTCTATCTCCTCTTTCCTCTTTTTTATTTCGTGCTTCTAACTTCAATTTTTTTCCTAAAATTTAAACCCAAATCCAAAAGAAAAAATCAGGCCATCATCACTGCCAAACAAACTGAAAGTCCCGTTGATGGCTTGTGCACTGTTTACCCAAAATCCACCTCCATAACTATTATGCCAGGCATCACTTTCCTGATTTTCTGCCCACACCCTACCAAGGTCGTAGCCTCCAAAAATACCGATTTGAAAAGGCAGAAAGGAAGTTTTAAACTGACTAAAACTATAGCGAAGATCGGCCCCGGTAGAAAATGCGCTTTTCCCAGCAAACCGCTGAAATCTATAACCTCGCAAACCGGTCTCACCACCCAGGAATGCGGCCTGATAAAATTTATAATCGTCTCCTAAGTTTAGCTGAGCCTGCACTTGAGATTTTAAAACCAACCGTCTGTTATGGGTAAGTGCGTTATAAAATTCCAGATAAGGTTTGAAATAACCGAAATATTCATCTGATTTCTCCACGTTTAACTTACCGCCTACAATCATTTCAAACTTCATCCCACGAGTAGGATTTAAATTGTTATCATAACTTTCATATCTGTAAGTTGCATCTAATCCGGCGAAATAATTTCTATTAAAAAGTTCAGGATCATTTGAATTGAATGCTTCTGTAATAAAACGTCCTTCGGTTTGATCTACTTCAATACCTTGAAAGGATGCCATATATCCAAAATAACTTCCGAAAGGAGATTTTCTTACCAAACCAAAATTTCCGCCAATTTTACTGATTTTAATTCTGTTGTAATTAAAGTCCAGTTCATCATCAAAATTTGGAGTTTCATTTCCAACACCAAAGAAGTTGGTCGAAAAGTTAGGACTTGTATAATTTGCTCCTAAAGCCAAATTAAATTTACCAACAATATTCGCAAATTCCCCCTGGTAACTCAAATCGAAACCTTGAGTGGCAAAGTAGTATCCGACCGTAAAAATGTGTTTTGAGGTAAAAGGATTTCTTTTAAATCCATTTACAGTATAAATGTTCTGAAAACCTAATTTAAAACCATCATCGGGATTGTAACCAAAACCGGGAAACAACGTATTTGCATTAAAGGTTTTTTTATCTTTATCGAAGGTGTTTATTTCATAAGTATCCTGAAATCTAAATTTTGCATTTCCCTTGGATTCCACAGTGTTGGGTTGACTTTTGTAGTCGTAAACCTTAACTTTATTACCGCTATTTTTTGCTACTTTATATACATCGTTATTTTGACCACCAATTAATCTTACCGAAATAAGGTTTTTGGCTTTCCCGGTAATTTCAAAAACATCATCATCATCCAATCCATATACCCAAATTTCCTTTGTTTCGCCTGCTTTATAAATTTTATCACTTAAAATATCAGCTTTCTTACCATCTTTTATCCTTGATATTATAACCCTGGTTTGATCATTTTTCAATCTTATAATTTCAATATAATCATCCTTATCAGTTCCTGTAACAATTGCAAGTTTAGCGAGGTATTGATAATATCTCTTTGTGATATCCAGAATATTAGATCTTCTTGCTTTAAGACTTTCAATAATATAATCTGTCGATTTTCCCCGCATATTTTCGGGCAACTTTAAAAAGGCCTTTTTGATCACTTCATTTGTGATATTTTCCTGAATAAATTTTGCCTGCTCCATCCAGGTCTCCATTCCAACATTTTGCAATAACTCACGATCCAAACCTGTTGCCGCAGTATTAAACCACTTCACGTCTTTAATGTCCGGACCATATACAGCAAATTGATTCGCAAAACCGGTAAGTCCTCTTAAAGTTCCGAAAAATGCCCCATCAAAGTTAGAAAAAACCTGATCCCTGTCACGTGGAATAGGTTCAAAGGTTCTGTTACCTTCTGCATCTTCAAATTCTGCCCATCTCCATTGATCCTGATGCCTGTCCCAATCTCCAATAAGCATATCAAAGACTCTGGCACGCACATAAGCTGTTTCATCCAACGAATATTTTTCGTCACGCCTGAGTCTTTCGAACATCCCCGAAGTACTTTGAATATCGTGGTTAGGTTTACCAAAACTGTCCAATCCCATCCAATCATCCTCCGGACGCTCTACTATCATATACATTTCATCGCCATATTCCTCATTATATTTCCCTAAAGCTTTTTGTTTAGGTATATAAAACAATTGAGGGTTTGTATGATAAATTCCGGCAGCTTCAGACAAGGTAGGGATAGTAAGAAATGCGTAGGGATGTGCTGCAGTATAAAAATCTTCGATCACGTTTTCAGCGATCGTATTTTCCAACTGGTTTTCAATGGGAGTATCTTTAAAAGCTACGGTTTGTAAAAATTGCACTGCACTTTTTTTGAGTCGGCGCATATTATAATCCCTTCCAAGGCTATCCTGAAGCCTGATGCTTTTTGTTTGATGTCCACCTCCTTTTCTTACAGGAGTCAAACCACCATATAAGGTATCCAAATCGGCAACCTGCACTTCAATTTCTTTACCGTAAAGTTCCCGATATCGTTGTCCCCAAATACTTTTATATAATCCTTGCTTTTCGGTTTCCTCTTTTGTGTAAATTGAAGTCTTAACCGTTTGAGGGAAATTATCTGGTAAGTTAGAAACATCATACGGTTTAGGTGCATCAAAGACCTCCTTTTGATACAATAATTCCGCTTTGTTATCTTTATTTCCGTAGAAACTCACCCAGGAGGATCCATTTTCAAAAACATCATATACCGCAAAACCTTGTTCGGGATACGCAAAAAGACCATCATTGCCCAGTGTTACATAATTCCCTTTGGATCCTGAACCGGAAATGATTTGTTTTATTTTATCATGCTCAATATATTGTAAAGTGTGCTCGTGCCCAGAAATAAAAATCAATCTATTAGATTTTTGAGCCATAATCGCCAGTCTCTTAGCCATCGACTTATAGCGCTCATTTTGCCGATCCTGGATTGATACACCGCCACTAGTGCGTATTAGCATAGCAAGAGAACCTAAGACAGGAATAGGGATTTTTCGTTGCGAAGGATAAAGATGTCCTTCCAAATTGTATTGACCGCCGTGAACTCCATTAGTAAACAAAGGATGGTGTAGCGCAATTATAATAGTTTTGTTTTGATTTTTATCAATTTCAGAACCCACTTCAAGCAATAAGGCTTCTCTTGTTTTAATTTGTGAACAATTGTTATTAATGCTTGGAATATTGTCCCAATCTTCCAAATACCACTGAGTATCTATCGCGATAAGCTGAATGTTATCACTAATTTCAATACTTTTCAAGCCACAGCCAATTTTAGGAGCCCAGGTAAGTTTGTCACCCAATTTTTCTTCCAAATATTCTTTTTCTCTATCCAGTCCCTTAATCCCTTCATTATACCAGTCATGGTTTCCAGGGATTACTATCACATTCCCTTCATATTTTTCTATTGCATCCAGTTGAGCGTCCCATCTATATTCTGCTTGTTCCCGTTTCGGACTATCTTTAGATGGCATTCCAGCAGGATATACATTATCCCCCAAAAAAATGGTATAATTATCTTTGGTCTTAACTGAATCCATATAGCTTTTTAAAGCTATAAGCCCTTTGGAAGATCCCCCGTTTGGTGAGTAACCTCCATCACCCAATAAATAAAAAGATTTCTCAATTTTAAGGTCCTTGGGATAACCAAAATTTTGAGCTGGTTCACCCTCACGATATTTAGGTTTAAACGTTGCACATCCGTAAACAGCAACTAAAGCAAACAAAGCTAGAATTATGTATTTTTTTTTCATATAAATTTAAAGACGTATTTTTTTGTAATTTGGCAGCATATCTAATCACAATATTAAATGACTGATTTAATAAAAAAGGCGGAAAAGTTTGTATTTGACTTACTTAAAGAAAAATTACCAGAAACTTTTATATACCATAATTACAATCACACTCTAAGAGTGGTCAAAAGTACTAAAGAATTAATTGAGAATTCTGAAACAAATGTTAAAGGGGGAAAGGCGTTAATATTGGCTGCCTGGCTTCATGACACGGGCTATTCAGTAAAATTCAAAGGTCACGAGGAGGAAAGTGTAAAAATTGCAATAGGGTTTTTGGAAGAAAATAATGTAGATATTGAAACGATTAATCTTATCACCGATTGTATCCTGGCAACCAGAATTGACTCTATCCCAAAATCAAAGTTGGAAGAAATTATTCGCGATGCAGACAGTTCTCATTTGGCCAGAGAATATTTTCAAGAAATTAGCGAGTTATTGAGACAGGAACTTCAATTACAAAATATAAAAAACTTTTCTCCTTCGGAATGGCTGGAAGAAAATATTTTACTCTTCACCTCAAAACATAAATATTTCTCCGATTATGCGGTATTGAATTGGAAACCTGAAAAAGATAAAAATCTTTCCCTTTTAATTGAAAATAAAAATAAGCAGATACAAAAATTTAATAAGGAGGAGAAAAAAGCTCAGTTAAAAGCCCAATTCAAAAATGATAATCCTGAAAGAAGTATTCAGTCCTTGTTCCGAGTTACTCTTAGAAATCACATAAAATTAAGTGACATCGCCGATACAAAGGCTAACATACTCCTCTCTGTAAACGCGATTATTATTTCCCTCGCTTTGTCCAATATCATTCCAAAACTGGATTCTGTTTCCAATAGGCATTTATTAATACCTACATTAATTCTTGTGGTTTTCAGCGTTGCCTCCATCATACTTTCTATAATGGCCACAAGGCCAAATATTACTTCCGGGGAGTTTACAAAAAAACAGGTTAAAGAAAGAGAAGTAAATCTACTTTTTTTTGGAAACTTCCATAAAATGCCTTTCGATCAATTTATGTGGGGAATTAAACAAATTATTGAGGACAAAAATTATGTTTACGAATCCCTTATGCTGGATCTTCATTTATTGGGGAAAGTCCTTCATAGAAAGTACCAGTTATTAAGATTGACCTATACCGTTTTTATGGTGGGAATTATTACCTCTGTAATTAGTTTCGTAATTGCTTTTTACTTGCTTAAATAAGCTAAAAGATCGTTATTAGTTATGGATTTTTCTGAACTGGATTCGTCTTGATTGTGGTAGATTATATTAATCCTTAAAGCCCGCAAACCTATTACTCCCTGAACATCTTCCAATTCCAGCAATTCTATATGCTCTCCCAAATAGTTCTTAGTTTGCAGGTATTTTATATACTTAAGATATTCCTTTTCATCACTTCCATGTGAATATATTATAGCTATTTTCCCTTTCTGAGTAATTCTCTCTTCGGTATCTTTTATAAAAGCCTTGTCGATTCTTTTTTTAATAATTTCATATCGGGCATTATAGGTACCATCAACATCGAATTTTTTCTCATCCATGCGGTACCGAATGGCTAGTGTCGCATTAAAAACCAGAATAAGTGAAGTAGCATCCAACTTTATGGGTGTTGTTTTTTGAAGTTGATAAAACCTGTTTTCCATCTCGCACATCGTTGCAAGTTGCCATAACCTTAGGTTGTATAAATAATCTTTGTTGAAGGGCCTGTTATAAGTGAGATCTTCACCAATATAAATATTATGATCTACCCCATCAGTTTTATAACGTTCAAAATAATGCGGGTAAATCTTTTGGGCATCTCTTTGTTTTTTATCAAGAAATCGTGCCATTGTCCTGTTTATTATTTGAACGGTTTCATCATAGTGCTTCCTGTGATCATAAACCATCAAGGTATCCGGATTTAATTTAGCCTGATATTTGTCAATCAGCTTACTTAATTCCTCAGAATGTTCAAGAAGAGTTTCTATCAACGGATTTATTTCCTGTTTTAAGAGTTTTAGCATCTTGTGTTCACTATCGGTATTCAGACTTTCACTGAGATCTTCTTTAAATTCCTTGATCTTAATTAGAACCTTATCATAAATTGGCAATGCTTCAAGTTGGGAAGCCTTGCCAATAATTTCTTCAATCAATTCCAATTGTTTGGTCAAATCATATAATATAGATGAATTTCGTGCTTCAGATGAACCAATGATATCAATTTGTCCATATAATGGGTAAACATCTTTAAAGGCAATATCTTTAAATGAAGCCAATCCATCTTCATCTATATCTCTGATAAAACGTTTGGCCTCTTTTTCGAAGATCCATAAAACACTGGGGTGAATTGCAGTACATTCACTTTGAATTACTGCTTTTATCCGATTTTCAAGTTCAATTTTGTTACGATTTACCGCGGTAACTATATAAGGCAGAATATCGTCCAATTTTAGGGCGTTAATGCTATTAAGTTCATTTTTCCTGGGAGAAACCAACTCTAATACACCTAATAATTCATGATCATTTGCAATTGGGGCCAGAATACAGCTTTTTACATGGCTGTTCTTTAAATTTTGTGAAAGTAAATTATAGTTGTTCTTCTTTTCATATTCATCAATATTTGTAATGGTAAAATAATCCCGTTCATTCTTTAACTGATTAAATGAATGTTCGCATAATGCAGATTTACAATCATTCATGGATTCATTATTCAGAATAAAACTGTAAGCATCCCGATTATCCATCCGTTCAAAAACCATTTCCTGACTGTTAAAAAAGGTAATTCCTAACCTCAAATCGGAAATTTTATAGATAGATTGAAAAATTTCCTGAAACTTCTGAAGTTCTTCCAAAGTAGAAGTTTCCTTGTGTAAAAGAGTGGTTTTTAATTCGGAAATTGCATCATCTACCGTCACATCAGTGAGATTTATGATGGTAAAACCTTTAAATATCCAGCTTCTTGGCGGAAACATTTCTTTCCATAAATCTATATCTTCTATGTTTTGAATAAGTAAATCTACATCCTGATCTGTTATTTCTTTGGCCCCTTCTCCAGGCTCAATGTCCACAAGATCAGCATTAAGTGAAACCCTGTAATGTTTCAAAATACCGTCCTTATCGGGAATATCGTAATAAAGGGGGCGGGAAAAATCTAATTTGTAACCATAATGGTAGTTCAGAACCAATATACAACCGTAAATATAATACATGTCTTCATCCATATTCCGCATGGAAAGTTCAAAATCTTCCCCGGCATTCGCCAGTATTGACTTAAAACGTTTGGATGAATTAAATATAAGGTTGTGAAAAGGTATGGATGCTGCCTTAATTTCATTTTCACTCAAAATATCAGGAAAAAGATCCTGCAATAAAATATGTATAGCGTCTTTAAATTTAAAGAGTTCCTCAGGATCTTCGATGCCTTCAATAAGTTTTGGAAATGAAGCTACATATTCCAACACATTTTCCATATATTTTTTTGCAATACTACTTTGCTCATTTATTACCTGCGCATTGTATTTCTCAATAATTTTATGAAAACTTATTCTGATTTCTAAGGGGAAATCCTGCAATTGATTCTTCATATTTTAAAAATAATAGGGGGAAATTATAGTTTCATAAAAGCCATTTCAACCCAAGGATGTAAAATTACATTTTTTTATAAACTTAGTACCTGTTTCAAATGTCAGTTGCGTATTTTTGCCCGAAAATAATATATTATGAAATAAGCATAATGGAAATTCTGTGAATCTATGCTAAAATTCATTAATAAAGAAACAATAAATATATACCTATGAAACAGTTCTTAACTGCAATTATTTTACTTAGTATTCTTGGATGTCAAAAGAATCCCGAAGGATATTCCCTTTCCGGTAACATTAAAGATGTTGAAAATGGCAAAATGGTCTATTTATCCGAGTTAGATGGCAATAACCAGCCCGTAAAAATAGATTCTGTGGCGATTAAAGACGAAAAGTTTAACATTGCCCTACCTACAGTAGCGCAACCTAATTTAAGTTTTTTAAATATTGAAGGCTTGAACGGGAATGTGATCTTTATTTCAGAAAATGAACAAGTCAATTTTGAAATTTTTAAGGATAGTTTACCTTCCTCGCAAGTTTCAGGTGGAAAGGAAAATGAGGTTTTTTATTCATATCTGGATCATTTGAAAAATTTGAACAGGCGCGTAATGAAAATAAGGTCCAATTTGAGACAAACCCTAACTACCACAAAAGATTCTTCAACTATTTCAAAATTGAAAGAGGAAGAAACAGATCTTCGTAGTGACGATATGACCTTCAAGAAAAAAATGGTAAAGGATAATCCGGACACATTTGCATCTGTTTTGGTTTTAACCGATATGATCAATATGGGAGCCACAACAAGTGAAGTAAATGAACTTTATGAAACTTTATCCGAAGATTTAAAAGAAACACCTTTAGCTAAATCTCTAAAAGAAAATCTGGACAAACGCAGTAAGGTAGAAATAGGAAGCAAAGCACCTGGATTTTCAGCGCCTAACCCACAGGGAGAAATTACATCTCTGGAAGATAGTATGGGAAAAATTACTTTGATTGATTTTTGGGCTGCCTGGTGCAAGCCATGTAGAATGGAAAATCCTAATTTAGTTAAAACCTATAATAAATATCACGAACGGGGTTTTAATGTTATAGGAATTTCTTTGGACCGTGAAGGACAAAAAGATAAATGGGTTAAAGCCATTGCAGACGATAATTTACCTTGGACTCAAGTAAGTAACTTGCAATTCTGGCAAGATCCTATAGCAGTTCTTTATGGTGTAAGATCCATTCCAGCTGCATTTCTTATAGATGAAAATGGAATTATAGTAGCTACTGGTTTACGAGGTGATGCTCTTGAAGCTAAAGTAAAGGAACTTTTGGAAAAATAAATTTTCCGTTTAAAAACAAAAAAGCCACGAAAATTATAAAGATTTTCGTGGCTTTTTTATTTTAATTATTCCTGATTTAACTGGAAACCTACTGTTACTTTTGAACTAACTTCCATTTCACCTGGAGCGATTGTTTCCTGTTGACTAGCGTCTGAACTGGCTTTCATCATCTCATTTCCCCTATACATTGGAGGGAAGTTACCAGTTTCAATTTCGCTGATGCTAAAAGCCTTCCCGATGCTTTGATTTAAGGGAGAAACATATTCCATTGCTTTCTTTTTGGCATCAAGAACCGCTCTTTTACGGGCCTCAGTTCTATGTTTTTCAATTTCTGATGAAACAAACTGAATTCCATCAATTCTGTTAAGACCAGCACCCATTAATCCGCTGATGATCTTTTCGTAATTTTTTAGATCTTCAAGTTTTATTGAAATTGCCTGATTGGCAACATAAGAATAAGTCTTATCATTATAATTGTAATTTTTGTTCAGATTAAGATAATCGGTCTGGATATTTTTCTCAGGTATTCCCTGTGATTTCAAATATTTAATGACCTGATCTACCACTTCATCATTTTTCTTTTTCACTTCCTGGGCATTATCACCTTCATGTTCAATTCGGGATTTGATGAGGACCTGATCCGGAACAACTTTTACAATACCTTCTCCGGTTACCATCACCATAGGTTGTGGGGCTAAACCTTGCTGCGCCTGAATAGCGAATGTGCTCATTGCAACGAATAATATTAGAATTGATTTCATACTGCTTATAGATTTTTATTAATTTAATTGATTTATTACAATTAGGATACCAATCTTATAATTTACCTGCTTTTTGAAGGATAAATAAAATTAAAATAGGCAAGGCTAATAATAATACCATTAATAAATGCTCTTGAAAAACCCAGGGAGCCAACATAAGTGTAAGCAAATATCCTCCCATAGCCCCACCAAAATGAGCATCATGACCAATATTTCCCAATTGACGTTTCATTCCGTAGATAGTATAAAATAAATATCCTATCCCAAAAACATAGGCAGGAACAGGAATAATAAAAAATAGACCGAGCATCATATCTGGCCTTAATAAAATAGCTGAATACAAAATTCCCATTACCGCTCCACTGGCTCCGACGGCGGTATACGAATTTTCATTTTTATGAAAAAAGTAGCTCAATAAATTCCCGACAATTAAACTGGCAAGATAAACTATCAGAAAGCCCAGCGAACCTAAATGAAATAAAACTACATTAGAAAAAAAGTAAAGGGTAAGCATGTTTACAAATAAATGAGAAGTGTTTACATGCAGAAATCCAGAGGTTAAAATTTGATACTTTGCTCCACTTTTGATATCGGATATATTAAATTTATATTTTTCAAAAAACCTGGCATCATTAAATCCCTTAAACGAAACGATCACATTTAATGCTATAACAATGATGGTAACAATGCCTAAATCCCCCATAGATACTTCCTTTTAGTGCCAAATATACCATATATTTGTTGAAAGTTTTTGTTGATGGAGCTATTAGTTTATTGGTTTGCATACCCATTTTTATGGCTTATTTCCCGTTTGCCCTTTTGGCTCTTCTACAAAATTTCAGACCTTGTCTATATTTTAGTGTATCACATAATTGGGTATCGTAAAAAAATCGTAACGGAAAACCTGGAACTGGTTTTCCCGGAAAAATCTTCAGAAGAGATTAAAAAAATTACACGAAAATTTTACCGACATATGTGCGATATGTTCCTTGAAATGATAAAAAGCATTTCAATTACAGATAAACAACTTAAACAACGTTTTACCTTTACAAATTTGGAAGAAATTGAACGCATACGCAAAATGGATAAAAGCATAATTGTAATGTGCGGCCATTATGCAAGTTATGAATGGGCAAACTCCATACAATTATATGGTATTGGTTATAAGGGATTTGGGATCTACAAGAAAATTCAAAACAAGTATTTTGATAAATTAGCTAAGGATATTCGTGCGAGATTTAATGCTGAACTTATTTCCAGTAGAGAGACTATTACCAAAATTATACGCAATCAAAGGGAGGGAGTTCCAGGAATATATTTTATGGTTTCTGATCAATCTCCAAAACTTAGCGATGCCAAATTCTGGACAAAATTTATGGGAAGTACTGTTCCTGTTTTTATGGGGGCAGAAAAGCTGGCAGCAAAGTTAGATATTGCGGTGGTTTATTTAGAAGTAGAGAAACTAAAACGGGGTTATTATCAGGCTAAAATGATAAATATTTCCGATAATCCAAAGGAAGAATCTTCTTTTAAAATTACTGGAAGCTATTTAACCGAATTGGAAAAACAAATTAGAAAGGCTCCCGAATATTACCTTTGGACACATAAAAGATGGAAACATCGTAATGTTCCCCTCCCCAAAGATGCCATAATTTTTAATAGGAATTAAGCAACAATTCCTTCAATCTCCCTTATCATTTTTTGTGCGAGTTCATCAGCTTCCTCCTGACTTTTTGCCTCGGTATAAATTCTAATAATAGGTTCGGTATTAGATTTTCTAAGGTGAACCCAGTTTTCCGGAAAATCTATTTTCACACCATCAATTATAGTTATTTGCTCTTTTTCATGATTTTCCTGCACCTTTTCTAAAATAGCGTCAACATCAAGATCCGGAGTTAATTCAATTTTATTTTTACTCATAAAATAAGCCGGATAACTTTCTTTTAATGCAGAAACCAAAGTTTTCTTTTCGGCTAAATAGGTCAAAAATAATGCTACGCCCACAAGGCTGTCGCGCCCATAATGAGCTTCGGGATAAATTATCCCGCCATTTCCTTCTCCGCCAATAATGGCGTTGGTATCTTTCATAAGTTGAACAACATTCACCTCGCCCACCGCACTTGCCCGGTACTTTTGTCCATGATTTTGTGTGAGATCACGCAATGCCCTGGAAGATGACAAATTACTTACAGTATCTCCAGGCGTTTTGCTGAGCACAAAATCTGCACAGGCAACAAGGGTATATTCTTCTCCAAACATCTGCCCTTTTTCATCTATAAATGCAAGCCTGTCAACATCCGGATCCACTACAATTCCAAAATCGGCTTTTTCTTCTACCACCAGTTTGCAGATGTCACCTAGATGTTCTTTTAAAGGTTCCGGATTATGCGGAAATTGGCCGTTTGGCTCACAATATAATTCTATTACCTCAACTCCAAATTTTTTCAACAGCGCAGGAATTGCGATTCCTCCAGTCGAATTTACTGCATCCACAACGACCTTAAAACCAGCTTTTTTGATCGCATTTATGTCTACCAATTTCAGCTTTAAAACCTCATCAATATGTCTATTAATATAATCATCAATAGGAATTATTTTTCCCAGATCATCCACTTCGGAAAAATCAAAATCTTCATTCTCAGCATATTTTAGAATTTTAGCCCCTTCTTTCCCATTCAAAAATTCTCCTTTATCATTTAGTAATTTAAGTGCATTCCATTGTTTTGGATTATGACTTGCAGTAAGGATTATACCACCATTTGCATTTTCCATGGTAACGGCAATCTCAACTGTAGGTGTTGTTGAAAGTCCCAGGTCAATCACATCGATTCCCAGGCCTACTAGGGTGTTCATCACCAACTGCTGAACCATAGCTCCTGAAATTCTGGCATCCCGACCTACAACAACTTTCAATTTATTGCTTTTATGTTCGTTTATAAGCCAGGTACCGTAAGCCGCGGCAAATTTCACCGCATCCAACGGAGTTAAATTATCTCCCGGTTTACCGCCAATTGTGCCCCTTATTCCTGAAATTGATTTTATTAAACTCATCTTTTTATTTTATATTTTTAATTTATAATTGTTGCTAAAAGTTCATTTTTAGTCATACTTGAAGAAGGCTGACCGTTTTTTGATTTTGTTTTTTACGCCTTGAACTTTTAACTTCCTACTTTTAATTTTAAACTTATTTCTTTAAAGACAAATATACATGCCTGAGTGTCGTTGCACCAAAACTTATCCTAAATTAAATATGGAATTGCTAAAATTAGTAACTTGTCCGAATGAATTATCTGGCACACATATATCTTTCCGGGGAGGATGAACAGTTGAAAATTGGTAATTTTATTGCTGATTCTGTCAAGGGGAAAAAGTACAGTTTCTTTTCAAACAGGATTCAAAAAGGAATTATTCTGCATCGCGCTATAGATACTTATACTGATTCACATCCAATTGTAAAAAAAAGCGTGCACAGATTATTTCCAAATTATAGCCATTACAGCACTGTAATTGTAGATATTCTATATGATCACTTTTTGGCAGCAAATTGGAAAAAATATTCCCCTGTTACTTTAGAAGAATATTCATTAAATTTTTATGATTTGTTGAATCTTAATTATGAATTCTTACCGGAGAGAGTACAACATTTCCTTCCTTATATGATTAAGGATAATTGGCTCCTGAGTTACGCAACTGTAGATGGTATTGGCAGGATTCTCCATCAAATGGATTCCAGAACCAAAAATAAATCAAATATGAAATTTGCTGTAAAGGAACTTGAAATTTATTATTCTGAATTTGGAAAAGAATTTGAATTGTTTTTTGATGAATTGGAAGGTTTTACTAAAGAAAAAATTCTTAAACTTTAATTTTTCTAAATTCTAAAAAGTTATTTGATCAATCTGAGACCCAGGAATAATCGATTTGTTTTTTCAGGATCTAGAAATTTTTAGATTTAATAGGATACAGGTATAAAAGTTAGATATTAGACTGGAGAACATAATTGCCCAAATGAGTTATTAATTTGATCCAATAATAAAAGAAAGAGGCAAAAATGCCTCTCTCTTTTATTGAATTCACTTTTAGGATCCTTCTTTTTTTTTACTCTTTTTTTGATCAGGTTCAAATCGAATCAAAAACAAGGATCTATTAATTTGGTGGAAAGAAAAAAGTTGGATCTGAATCGTCCTGCATTCCATCGTTTCCACAACCATCTCTGAAGTGAAGATATTCCATTCTTTCTACTCCATTATCTGAATAGAATAATGACTCTACACCATCTTGGGTAAATTCCCCCATTCTGATAGGATCTGAGGCTATAGGATTTCCATGTTCGTCCACCATCCTAATCTCTCCGTAAAACAGATCATTTACATTTTCGTTATCCGGTAGGGCAACCCATAAAGGCATGCTATATTCATCTCCGGTATCTTCATAAACTCCGTGGTCATTCATCAAAGGATTGTTAGCATCAAACAACGGAGTTCCTTTAGGATTTGATGGATCACCAGTATAGGTCCATACATCAAATTCAAAATGAGCAGGTGTGTGTCTACCGGTTTCATCGCATATATTACCAAATACTCCTAAAATAATTACTCTCACAGCTTTGAAATTAAAAAACATATATCCAAATTCACTTGCAAAACGCTCATCATAACATAATACCTCAACATTCACGTATTTTTTTACTCCATTTCTTAAACTGATATTAATTGGAAGTGGATCATTCACGAATGCGGCAAAGTTAGAAAACCCATAATCATCATTTTCACGGGGGGGTATCCATAAAACATTATTAGCCTGATCCAATACTGCGAAGTATTCCAAGCTGTATTCCCCTTGAGGTAATTCTACCTCATCAGTCTCCTTCGTCATCCAACCACCATTTCCATCGGAAATTACAGGGATTTCAATAAATCCGCCGTTATCTCCATTTTGCCCTGCAACCCAGTTATCCTCTGCATCCTTTAATGCAACCCGAACTTTTGCCGGAGTATCATCAGAACACGCAGGAACATCTCCGGGGATAGATTGTTTTAAAACACTTTTGTTAACCATATCAGTTAACACAGTTCCAAATGACAAAGTCGCCATTTTTGTTGAATCCTCCTCTGGTAATCCGTTTTTACTTCCATCATCTTGACTACATGAAGAAAAGAACAAGCCTAATACGAATACACATAGCAGGTAAGGTTTAGTGATTTTCATTTTAAATATTTTTAATTAATAAATCGAATGGTTAATATATAGTGTGAAATTATTTTTAAGTTTTCTATTTTTATAAATACCTTAATATCTATTTACCCATTAATAAATTATCTGGTCTAATAAATTCAACAATCCATTTATACCGATTATACACTAGTAGGATTAGTTAATTATATAAATCTTTTTCTTCTATTTGAAACGAAAATTATTGATAACTTTAAAATTCTAGTTTGCTGAATATTGAGGTGTTTGAGGAGGGACACTCTAAGTAAATATAGAAGCAAGGGAGCTTATATATTTTTACTAAACTAAGCATTATTAGGAGTTTATTATATGGAGGAAATCCCCCAAAATCAAGAAAATAAATTATTTCGATTTGAGCATTTAAGATTCAATAAGTTTTTTTACAAAGCAAAAATCTAGAATTAATAAATAATTGAGAGACTCTTTAAATAGTTCTAAATTTATTTATAAAATTTGAAAATAAATAAACTTCCTATTCTGAAATATTAGTTAGCTATGCGAAGTGGGGAATTATTACACGTCTAAAATGGGGATACTCATATTATAAAGGTGATATACAAGAAGAGATTGTTAAAAATTACGTATAAAAAATCCCGGATTTTTCAATCCAGGATTTTTTAAAACTTTATAAAACTTAAAATAGACTACACGTAGAACCAATTACCACTAATAAGTTCTACCGTTCTCCAACCATAGCGGGTATAGTAATACCAGCCATCATTATAACGTAAAACTGTAAGTCCGCTTACAGTATAGGTTTCACCGTCAATATAACTGGGCGCCGGCGTCACAGTGCCTCCCCCATTTCCAGGGTACATACTATCAATTCCCAATTTATCCCCGTCAGAAAGTCCTGTTCTTTGCGTGTTATAGGTACTTCCATCAAGTTGAACAATAGTCGGTGAACCATTTGAAGAAAATGAATATGAACTATACATCATGATTGATCCAAAATCAAGTTTACTGGTGAATTCATCACCATCAAATCCGCTTTCTACATAGGTTTGGAAGTTGTGTTCCCTTCCACTCTGAATATTCTCGAAGTTTATTTTAATGTAACTGTTTCGATCCGCGCGACTTTGTTCATGCCATAATCCTATAGCATGTCCAATTTCATGAATTGCATTTCCGGTAGAGCAGCCACTTGCCAATGTGATACTTTGCTTACCACCTACCATTCCCACAAAGGAAGAACATCCCGAACCGGGTGTGAAGTAGATATAATTTGATTCAGTGGAGCTTTCAATAAAATCTAAAGAAGAATTTGCTTCCCAATGTTGAACGGCATCATAAACCCTGTTTTTATCTGGTAAATTACTGTCTACAGAAAAGTAGACCTTGTTGTCTGGCCATCTACTAGAGGTTCTGCCAACGCTTTTTTGTTGAGAAGGTACTTCCCCTTTTTCATAAACTAACTTTACATTCTTGGAATTCAACATATTAGGGCTGAAAATGATGTCTCCTTCATAAACAAACTCTCCATCAATCTCTTCTACAGCCATTTTTTGACCGGCAAAATAAACTTCAGAAATTAATCCAAACTCCTCAGGGTAAGCAACTTCAACATTTGCCGTTATTTCCTCTTTAACAGTTAATTGCTGTTCTTTTTTTTCTAATCCGGTTTCGGAATCTTTACTACAGGCCAGAATAGCAAGCGCCGGTAATAAGTACAATAAATTCAATTTTCTCATAAGCTCATAAGTAGGTATTAATTTGAACAGCAAATTTTATTTTAGATTTTGCTGTCCTTGGGGATTAACAAAAAATGTAGATATTAATAGGAGTTCAAAATTCATTCCAAATAAAATGTTAAAACCATAAATCACTTAACATTCATATTGAATTGATTGTCGATAAATAAATATCCTTATTTATCCAATTAGTTTCTCAAATAATGATTTAATTGGCAAATAAGAAAAAATATTAACACTAAATGCCCAACTTATTTTATAAAATTAGGCATTTATAAATTTATTGAAATGTAAAACATAAATATAATGGGTGAATAATCACAATTTTTTAACTTTAAGAATGAAAAAGCTGTCGGGAATAATCCAGACAGCTCTCTCTATTAACACCCCCTAATTATTATTAAAATAAATATAGGTTGTTAATAAAAACTAACTTTACAAATCCGTCATCCCCCCGGTTGACAAAACTGCAAAAGTTAATTTTTTGATATTATGGCGTAGCAGGACAAACATTGGCTTTCATCCTTATATAGTAAGGATAACTTGCGCCAATATTATCAAAACTTACATCCAATACTCCTATAAAATTTGGTGACCCGCACATTGATGTGCTATTGGATCCATCGCTATTTGCTGATATTTCAATTTCATAATCTGTATAGAGGAAAGCTACACTAAGTTGAGATAGAACAGTAAGGTTTCCGCCGGTAATAACAACAGACACAATACCTACAACATTTCCATTTTCTATCAGTTGAAAAGGCAAATTGGCAGAAACTTGAACAAAACCAGTATTCCCTTCTAGATAAGCTACTGAACAGCCCCCATTTGGAGCATCAATTTCACAAGAAGGTTCTACCACACCTGTATCACAAAGATCACCAATACCGTCTCCATCCGTATCAACTTGGCCTGGGTTCGCTGTGTTTATACAGTTATCACAAAGATTTCCTACCCCGTCGCCATCATTATCACCTTGTAAAGGATTTCTTGTATATACACAGTTATCACAAACATCTCCTACTCCATCTCCATCAGTATCAGCTTGATTAGCATTTGGAGTATTAGGACAGTTATCCATTTGATCGGCCACGCCATCACCATCGGTATCTATAATATTACAGGTATTTGTGGCATCATTAGGACAAATATCACAAACATCGCCTTTACCATCCCCATCTGAATCTAGTTGATCAGGATTATAAATTTTAGGACAATTATCTAAGTTGTCATCAATACCATCGCAGTCCTGATCGGTATCAGGACAAGGTTGGTCTTCGTCTGCACAACCTTCTCTAAAGTGGTAATATGTATTTGATCCACTATTATAAAGATCCAAAACCTCTGTGTCAGAAATGACGAATGTTTGCATAAGACCTTCCTGAGAATCATATACACCTTCAAAATCCAATATGTGGATTTCTATATAATACATATCATCTTCTTCTCCATCAGGTAAAGCGAAACAAACCGGTTTGGCATAAGCCTCTGTTGGATTTTCGTAAAAACCTGTTTCATTTAAAACAGCCTCATTTGATAATGGCTCTCCCATTTTTGGATTTAAAGGATCACCGGAGTACATCCAGGCCTCAACACTGAATTTAGCAGGGAAGTGTCTTCCTATCTCGTTACAATAGTTACCGAAAATACATAAGGTTATTGCGTTTACCTCGGTGAAATCAAAGAATAAATATCCATATTCTTCGGCAAAGCGTTGGTCATAACAAAGTACTTCTACATCAATGTATTTTTTAACTCCCACCCTTAGATTAATATCTATAGGAAGTGCATCATTTACAAAAGACGCGAAGTTGGCAGGACCATAGGTATCATCTTCCCTTGGAGCGATCCAAAGAATATTATTGCCGGCATCCAACACCGCAAAATACTCCAGACTATACATTCCTTCAGGTAGTTCAAGGTCGGAAGACTCTTTGGTCATCCATCCGTCCTGACCATTTGAAATTACAGGAATTTCAATAAACCCGCCATTATCACCATCTTCACCGGCAACCCACATACCATCACTATCTTTTAAAGCAACACGTACTTTAACAGGTGCGGCATCAGAACAAGCAGGTACCCCGTCTGTAAGAGGAACTTTAAGTGCAGCGCGATTGGCTACAAAATCGTTCAAAACGGCCCCAAATGAAAGAGTGGCCATATTAGTGTTAGGGTCTTGCTTAACACCATTTGATTCATCCTTACTACAGGAAGAAAAAAGCATCGCAAAAATTGCGATCAGGCTTATAAACCTTATAAAATTTTTCATAATTATCATATTTTGATTGTTAAATGGATATCAAAACTTATTTTATGAACCCAGTAGGATGAACAAATAATTGTTTCAGATATCCCAGATATTGAAAACTAACTGCAGCCAAATAAACTGCAGTTAGTTTTAATAAATATTAATTAAGCTTTGTCACTTCACCACATGCTATTGGCAAGGTTCCATCATAACTACCGGCAATGGTTTTACCATGCAAGACTATCACCCGATTTATTAAAGGGTTCATCGCACTATTAAGCTCCGCTGCAGTAATTAGTCCACCTTGGCCTAACATAAATGTTTCCTGATAATCAATCTCTCCAGTAGCTGACGCAGTAGGGAAGATTTGTAATGGTAGAAGGATTCCACCATAAAAAGGAAGACCTTCGGCAAGAGTGATAATATTATCATCACCGCTCGCAGAAGCAGGAGGACATATAGCATTGGTTCCATCCATCAACCCATGAATGTGTTGAGCGTGAACCATATTAGCTTCAGCACCCATAGCAAGAATACTCACTGTTAACTTATTACCTGCCAATCTTAAAATAGCTGCTCCGTCTACTCCTGAATTATTCAATGGGTCTAAATCTGTACAATAGATTGAAACCTCCATTCCTGGTTCATCAAAAATTGGAGGTGAGTCTTCACCATCACAATTTGCCCTGAAGTGATAATAGGTATTGGTTTCACCATTATAAAGTGCTTTAACCGATATATCGTTAAATACTCCAAATCTAATCAACTCTCCTGGTGCTTCTGGATTATTTCTGTCCAACAAATAAATTTCACTGTAGTACAAATCTTCACCTTCTCTGTCTGGAAGAGCAATACATAATGGTTTTGAATATTCTTCTCCATCCTCATACTGTCCTATTTCATTTCTCACAGCGCCATTTGTTAAAAGCTCACCTTTAGGACCTGCTGGATTACCGCTATAGGTCCATACTTCAAGGCTGAAATATGAAGGAAAGTGTCTTCCAATATCATTACAGTCGTTACCAAACACACAAAAGGTAAGGGTATCTACCTCTGTGAAATCAAAGAATAAATAGCCATATTCATCAGCAAAGCGTTGGTCATAACATAGCACTTCAATATCTATGTATTTTTTAACTCCCACTCTTAAATTGATATCTATGGGAAGAGCTTCAGTAACAAAAGAAGCAAAGTTGGCAGGACCATAGGTATCATCTTCCCTTGGAGCGATCCATAAAATATTATTCGCCGCATCCAACACTGCAAAATACTCCAGACTATACATACCTTCTGGTAGTTCAAGATCTGAAGACTCTTTGGTCATCCATCCGCCTTGACCATTTGAAATTACCGGGATTTCAATAAATCCACCAGTATCTCCATTTTCACCGGCAACCCACATACCAGCACTATCTTTTAAAGCAACACGTACTTTAACAGGTGCAGCATCAGAACAAACAGGAACTTCGTCTGTAAGAGGAGCTTTAATTGCAGCACGATTGGCTACAAAATCATTTAAAACGGCCCCAAAGGATAATGTGGCCGTATTGGTATTAGGGTCTTGCTTAACACCGCTTACTTCGTCCTTGCTACAAGAGGTAAAAAACATTGCAATGATTGCCATATAGGCAATGAAGAATTTAAAGTTTTTCATAATAAATAAAGTTTTAATTAATAATTATAAGAGTGGTTAATAGAATTCGTTTTAATAAAACTGGGAAAATTCAATCCATTTAGGATCTGACAAACTGAATGTTATTGTTCAGTTTAAATTGTTTAGAAAAAAAAGGAAGTGTCTAAAAAGTACCTTATTAGAATTCAATTAAATATCTCATTCTAATATTTACGCTTTTTTTAAAAACCTAAGTCTTAACTTATCTTTAAAAGGCAATAAGGATTTTGGCAATTCTTAGACGCTTCCTTTAAAATTCTTCTAACTATTTGTTGTAGCGCAAACTTCGAAATGAACAATTATCCAGAAATCCCCATCACCACTATAGCTGGAACTAAAGTCAAAGGTTTTGGTACCTATGAAATCACTTTCATCGGAAAAACCATATTGTCCAGGTGCAGTTGTAGTAGGTGCAGTATTATCACTAAAATAGATATGAGTAACATTAGCAGTAACTCCTCCGTTTAATGTAATTTCAACATGGACATCTGCCCCAGAAACTATAAGTTTTGCTTGACCTACTAAAGTTCCTTTACTGATGTCGTTTTGTCCTGCACCCGCGTAAATAGGATAGGTGTAAGTTCCATCCGCTCCATCAAAATGTTCAGTCCAACCCCATCTTTTATTTCCAAGGTTCAGTGAAATTAAAGTGGTATTCCCCTTCATAAATGCGGTTTCACAATCCTTAAGTGCAATTGGTGAATCTTGGTCACAACCATCTGGAGTTCCATCCATGTCTGCATCTAAATAATCATCATAACCTTCGCAAAGATCACAGCCGTCAGGCACACCATCGCCGTCGGTGTCCATATTATCATCATGACCTGGACAAATATCACAAGCGTCTCCTACGCCATCTCCATCAGCATCAGCTTGATCTGGATTGGCAACGTATGGACAGTTGTCACAAACATCTCCTACACCATCCCCATCAGTATCTAATTGATCTGGGTTATAAAAATTTGGGCAGTTATCTGTATCATCGTCAGAACCATCACAATCTGCATCGTTAGTTCCATCACAATCTTCACAACCTTCTCTAAAGTGATAGTAAGAGTTGGTTCCGTTATTATAAAGGGCCATTACTTCCGCATCTGTGATTATAAGGGTTTGTTGAAGTCCTTCTGGAGCATCATAAACTCCGGTAAAGTCAAGAATATTGATCTCAATATAATAAGTATCTACACCATCAGTATCCGGTAAAACGATGCATAATGGTCGTGCATATGCCTCTGTTGGATTTTCGTAAAAACCTGTTTCATTAAACATCTCTTCAGTGGATATGGATGCACCTTTTGGATTAAGTGGATCTCCGGAATATATCCAGGCCTCAACACCAAATTTAGCTGGGAAGTGTCTTCCAATTTCATTACAGTAGTTACCGAAAATACATAAGGTAGCAGTATTTACAACGGTGAAATTGAAGAACAAATATCCATATTCTTCGGCAAAGCGTTGGTCATAACAAAGTACTTCTACATCAATGTATTTTTTAACTCCCACCCTTAGATTAATATCTATAGGAAGTGCATCATTTACAAAAGACGCGAAGTTGGCAGGACCATAGGTATCATCTTCCCTTGGAGCGATCCAAAGAATATTATTGCCGGCATCCAACACCGCAAAATACTCCAGACTATACATTCCTTCAGGTAGTTCAAGGTCGGAAGACTCTTTGGTCATCCATCCGTCCTGACCATTTGAAATTACAGGAATTTCAATAAACCCGCCATTATCACCATCTTCACCGGCAACCCACATACCATCACTATCTTTTAAAGCAACACGTACTTTAACAGGTGCGGCATCAGAACAAACAGGTACATCTCCTGTAAGAGGAGCTTTAAGTGCAGCGCGATTGGCTACAAAATCATTTAAAACGGCCCCAAAAGATAGGGTGGCCATTTTAGTATTAGGGTCTTGCTGAACACCGCTAACTTCATCCTTGCTACAAGAGGTCAGGAACATTGCAAAGATTGCCAGATAGGCAATACAGAATTTAAAGTTTTTCATCATTGAATAGTTTTAATTAATAATAAAATAGAATGGTTAATAAAAATCTTTATGTATGGTCCCGATTTGGGAAACTACTTTAAATACTAATAAAATTTAAGGGGTTTTTATTCTTGAACTAGAGATGTCTTTGGGGGAGACAATTTGATGTTGTAAATCTAAATGTAATCCTTAATTTTTCCTATGGGGGAATTCCCTTATAAATTTAAAAATGTTATAAATTCTAATGCCTTAGGTCTATTAAATTATGATTAATTGCATAAATAATGCTTTCCAAAATGGTTTCAGAATTCGTGCGCTTTACAATGTTAGCGCGATGTTTTTCTATAGTTTTTGGGGAAATAAATAAAGCTTCTGATATTTCTTTTGTTTTATAGCCTTTGCATAAAAGACCAATTATTTCTTTTTCCCTCCTGGTAAAACTAAAATCGGTAAGGTGGCTATTTTCAACAAAACACTTTTCAACATTGGTGGAGGTTGTCCCCATTTTATCTTTCACAAGGATTTTATCATCCGTGAAATGAATAATCATAATAAATTGCTCATCAATCATTTTGTCGAGTTTTGAAAAACTTATTTTCGCATTGCGAACTTTATTGTTTTTTAAACGAAGCGCTGTATTAGCAAAGGCTTTCATATGTTTTCCACGGGCAAAATTTCGCAGACTAGCCTTCACTTTTGCCTTATTCTCACAATCTACAAAGTCAGTAAGTCTAAGACCTTCAGTTTTATGAAACTTAAAAGTTTGTTTAAAAGCATCATTCATTTCCAGAATAGATTCTTGTTGCAATAAAACAATCGGGTTTTCCAGAAGGTTAAACAATCCCATAAAAGAATCCTTCCAATAATTAGATAAGGGAATTTTGGCTTTAATATGCTGGATGATTTTTCCACATAATTTACTATGAGAAATGGTAGTATAAAAAATTTCGTTAACACTTTCTCTATAAGACTTTTCCATTTCAGGTTTTGCCCCCTCGTTTGCATACATTATCAGCCAAGACTTATTTAGGAAATGAGTCGTTTTGAAATTATTTAAATTTTTAAAACTTTTAAGACTTAAGGAAGTCTGGTCTATAAGTATGATATCCGGCAATAAAATTAAAGCCGATTGGTAACCGGAATGTACTGAGTTTACCGTACTTATATCAAATTGTAAACTTAATTGCTCTTTTAAACTGTTTATTAGCCCGGCTTGGTTGCTAATAACTAACATTTGTTTTTTGTCTGTCTTCATCACTCCAAAAATTAGTAATACATAAAAATTATTTAAACAATGAGGAAATAGTAATAAAAGATTTGGGTACATAGTTTTTTTGGCCGGGGCAACAGCACAAAAAAAAAGCAAAAAGGGGAGTGTTAATTTTTGTCATCCGGTCCAAACCGGCAAAACCATCAAGTGGGGTTTCTTATTTTTTAAAAAGGGGTCAGATATAATTTTAGGGGATGATAAATGTAGGTGAAAATACCCATACTTCTAAAAAAAATAAAGTAATATTATCCTGACAAACAATTGAGTTAGCTGTAGATTTTTATTACATTTTTATAGATAAAAGGTAAATTAAAAATAAAAATATCAAAATCGGTTTAGATTGATTTAAAATTGAGAATTTCGTAATCTTCCTTTAGTTATTTCTATCCATTTTGTAATACATTTTGCGTTATATTTTATAATAATTAACGACACCTAAGTGCAGCTTTCTTTTTAAATAGCAACAGATTAAGTATCTTTGCAGCCTTGAATAAAAATATGGCAAAAGCTGAAGAAAACATTGAAGTATTTGGGGCAAGGGTTCACAATTTAAAGAATATTGATGTTACCATTCCTCGCGAAAAGTTGGTGGTAATTACTGGACTTTCGGGATCTGGAAAATCTTCTTTGGCCTTTGACACTATTTATGCCGAAGGGCAGCGTCGTTATATTGAGACCTTTTCATCCTATGCACGTCAATTCCTTGGTGGACTTGAGCGGCCAGATGTCGATAAAATTGAAGGCCTGTCTCCAGTTATTGCAATAGAGCAAAAAACTACCAGTAAAAACCCGCGAAGTACAGTGGGTACTATCACAGAAATTTACGATTTCCTACGCTTATTATTTGCCCGTACTGCGGATGCCTATAGTTACAATACTGGTGAGAAAATGGTGAGTTATAATGACGAACAAATAAAAAAGCTGATTCTAAAGATCTTCCGTGAAAAACGTATTAGCATCCTGGCACCAGTGATTCGTTCCAGAAAAGGACATTATCGTGAACTCTTTGAGCAAATTGCAAAACAAGGATTTGTAAAGGTTCGTGTTGATGGTGAGATCCGGGATTTGGTGAAAGGAATGAAACTGGATAGGTACAAGATCCATGAGATAGAAATTGTGGTAGATCGTTTAAAGATTGACGAAAATTCCGAAGCCCAAAAGCGATTGTTTGATAGTATAAAAACGGCTATGTATCATGGAGATGATGTTTTGATGGTCCTGGAAGAGGATAGCAAAGATCTCCGATATTTCAGTCGGAATTTAATGTGCCCTAGCACTGGAATTTCCTATCCCAACCCGGAGCCAAACAATTTTTCCTTCAATTCTCCTAAGGGCGCCTGCCCAACCTGTAGCGGTCTTGGAACACTATATAAAGTTAACGTTGATAAACTTATTCCTGATAGAACAAAGTCAATAAAAGCTGGCGCGCTGATTCCTCATGGGCCACAAAAAAAGAATTGGGTATTTTCCCAAATGGAACTGATTGCTGAGCGATTTGATTTTAAATTGAGTGAGCCAGTAAATAAAATTCCTCAGGAAGGCTTGGAAATGATATTATTTGGAGGAAAGGAAAAATTTTCTAAGGAATCCAAGGCACTTGGGATTACCCGCGATTTTAAAATAGATTTTGAAGGTGTCGCAACCTTTATTGAAACCACTTTCAACACCAATGATTCAACGTCTTTAAAACGTTGGGCACAAGAATATATGGACAAAATTGTTTGTCCGGATTGTGGGGGAACCAGGTTAAAAAAAGAATCACTTTTTTTTAAGATAAACGATCAGAATATTGCCGAATTAGCCGAAAAGGACATTACCGATATTGCAGAATGGTTTTCGAAGTTAAGCGACAAATTAACTCAAAAGCAACTCAAAATCGCTTCCGAAGTGATTAAGGAGATCAGAACACGTCTTCAATTTTTGCTAGATGTTGGTCTGACTTATTTATCACTAAATCGGGGTTCTAAATCTCTTTCCGGTGGAGAAGCCCAACGCATTAGGCTTGCAACTCAAATTGGTTCCCAGTTAGTAGGAGTTTTATATATCCTGGACGAACCAAGTATAGGTCTGCACCAACGAGATAACGAGAAGTTGATAAATTCCCTGGTTTCTCTCCGGGATCTAGGAAATTCTGTAATTGTAGTCGAACACGATAAGGATATGATTGAACGGGCCGACCATGTAATTGATATTGGTCCCCACGCGGGAAAACTTGGAGGAGAAATTATCAGCCAGGGAACCCCAGAGGAAATTAAAAAACAAGATACTATTACTGCGGCTTATTTAAACGGAACAAAAAAAATCGAAGTTCCTAAAGTAAGAAGGAAAGGAAATGGGAACTTTATAAGTCTAAAAGGCGCAACAGGAAACAACCTCAAAAATGTTTCAGTAAAAATACCGCTAGGAAAAATGATCGCGGTTACAGGAGTTTCAGGAAGTGGGAAATCTACTCTAATAAATGAAACCCTCTACCCTATTATGAACGCCTTTTATTTTAACGGAGTGAAAATTCCAATGCCTTATAAGAGCATTAAAGGGCTGGAATATATAGATAAGGTAATAGACATCAATCAATCCCCAATTGGCCGGACCCCAAGATCAAATCCCGCTACCTATACCGGGGTGTTTTCAGAAATAAGGAATTTATATGCAAAAACTCCCGAAGCACTTATTCGGGGTTATAAACCTGGTAGATTTAGCTTTAATGTAAAAGGAGGGCGCTGTGAAACTTGCCGGGGCGGTGGATTAAGGGTTATTGAAATGAATTTCCTTCCCGATGTTTATGTAGAATGCGAAACTTGCCATGGAAAGCGATTTAATAGGGAAACTCTGGAGATAAGGTATAAAGGTAAATCCATTTCAGATGTTTTGGAAATGACAATTGATGATTCCATTGGTTATTTTGAACTTATCCCCAAGATTCATCGCAAGTTGAAAACGATTCAAGATGTTGGTTTGGGTTACATCACACTCGGGCAACAAAGCACCACCCTTTCCGGAGGAGAGGCTCAACGAATAAAACTGGCAACCGAGCTGTCAAAACGAGATACCGGGAACACCTTTTATATCCTTGATGAACCAACAACAGGTTTACATTTTGAAGATATTCGGGTATTAATGGATGTTTTGAATAAATTGGCAGATAAAGGGAATACCGTTTTAATAATTGAACACAATATTGATGTCATTAAAATGGCAGATCATATCATTGATATTGGGTATGAGGGTGGAAAAAACGGAGGAGAAATAATTGTTTCCGGTACTCCTGAAGAAGTTGCAAAACACAAAAAAAGCTACACCTCACATTTCCTGAGAAAAGAATTAAAATAAAGTAGATTTAGTAAAATGAATTCTTAAGTTCGTGATCTCTTATAAAATTTTAACAATTTTCTAAAAAACTAAATACAAAAGTTATTCAATAACACAATCGATAAAAATTATAATGAGAGCAAAACAAGGTAATAAAGCCTGGAATGAAATAAAAACCAACGATTCCTGGGCGATTTTCAAAATAATGGGTGAGTTTGTAAAAGGTTATGAAAAGCTTAGTCAAATTGGTCCCTGTGTCTCAATTTTTGGTTCTGCCCGCACAAAACCAGATCAAAATTATTATAAATTAACTGAGCGAATCGCTAAAAAAATTGTGGATCACGGTTATGGAGTTATTACAGGTGGTGGTCCAGGAATTATGGAAGCTGGTAATAAAGGGGCTCACCTTGGTGGTGGCACTTCGGTTGGGCTCAACATAGATTTACCTTTTGAGCAACACGACAATCCTTATATTGATGGAAACAAAAGCCTGGATTTCGATTATTTCTTTGTAAGAAAAGTAATGTTCGTTAAATACTCTCAGGGCTTTGTGGTAATGCCCGGTGGATTTGGAACTATGGATGAACTTTTTGAGTCAATCACGTTAATTCAAACAAATAAAGTAGATGCATTTCCAATTATTTTGGTAGGAACAGAATTTTGGGGCGGATTAATAGATTGGATCCGGAGAACAGTTATGGAGACCTTTGAAAATATTAATGAAGCAGATCTTGATCTTATTACCTTGGTTGATACCGAAGATGAAGTTATTGAAATCCTAGATAAATTTTATGGAGAATACAATCTAAGTCCCAATTTTTAAAATAACTTATTTTTAAAAATTAATAAAAATTTCTGTTTCATTGCACCGAAAATTTGAACTCCAATTTTCTTTTGCATTGAAGGCATTCAATAATTTCAAAACTGTGTGGTTGCAAAATATGGAATTGGTATTAAAGTTTTTATCTTTAAACATCTTAAGCTTATGTTGAGTTCAAATTATTAATTAATTTCTGTGCTAGGTTGAATATTAAATCTTATCTCTTTTTGGCAATTGGATCTCTCTGGTTAATTCCAGGATTTGGGCAAACTAGCATGAATATTACTGCTGTTCTAAACGATTCAACCAATACATTTGATATAAGACAGATAATTGAATATGAAAATGAAAGTTCAACCGAGCTTTCAGTAATTTATTTAAACGATTGGGCTAATAGCTTTAAAGACAAAACAACTCCCCTGGCACATAGATTCGCCGAGGACTATTTGAGGAGGTTTCATTTTGCAAAACCTGAAGAAAGGGGATTTACCAAGATTTACAGCATTTCAAATAAAGATTCAATTAATTACAAATGGGATAGACCTGGTGGACTTCCGGATATTATTCGAATAATCTTAAATCAACCTTTACCTCCCGGTGAAAAAGTAGCTATCCAATTATTATATCAGGTTAAAATCCCATCAGAAAAATTTACAAAATATGGATATGATGATCTGGGGAATTTTAAACTCAAATACTGGTACATTACTCCGGCCGTATTTAATGGGAAATGGCAAATTTACAGCGATAAAAATTTGCGGGATCAATTCAGCTCTCCCTTCAATCTAAAGATTAAATTATCTACCCGACCCTATCTATACGTAGCCTCACCACTTAAAATGGATCGAATGGTGACAGAAGATAAATTTAAAACCACCTATTTATCAGGAGAAAGTATCGTCTCCTCAGAGTTATATCTGACAAAGACCTTTAAATTTGAAGTTTTCGATGTCAATTCAAAAGATGTATTAACCAATTTGGAAGATGATGGCCTTTTAATAGGAATGAAAGGCTACGTATTAAACAGGATTCTTAAATTTTTGGAAATCCGTCTCGGACCTTTTCCCCATAAATCCTTGATGGTAACCAAGGATGATTATAACTCAAATCCAGTCTATGGATTAAATCAGTTACCCGGATTTTTAAGACCTTTCCCAGATGGATTTCAATATGATATTAAGCAATTAAAAGTTATAACCGCAAACTATCTAAAGAATACTCTTTTTTTGAATCCCAGGGAAGATCAATGGGTTTATGATGCCATTCAAATTTCCCTGATGAAGGATTATGTTGATCTTTACTATCCAAAAATGAAACTTTTGGGAAGTTTTAGCGACATAATGGGAATTCGGTGGTTGCACGCTGCCGATCTTGAATTCAACGATCAATACCCTTTACTATACTTGCACATGGCTCGAATGGATATGGATCAACCGCTTCGCATCTCACAAGATTCCCTCGTAAAGTTTAATTCTAATATTTCCAATACTTATAAGGCAGGAGTCGGTCTAAATTATTTAGATGATTTTTTGGGAGGAGAAGAAGTAAAAAATTCAATTTCAGAATTCTACAATGAATATTTATTAAAACCTGCCAGTGATAAAGATTTTGTGGAAATTTTACAGAAAAATTCTAAAAAGGATCTTAAATGGTTTTATGAAGATTATGTATCTACCAACAAAAAAATTGATTTTAAAATAAAAAAGATCACCAAAACTTCAGATTTTTTAGAAGTTATAATCAGGAATAAACGCGACAATAAGATGCCGGTTTCCTTATATGGACTTAAAGATGGAAAAATCGTATTTAAAACCTGGGTTGAAAATATTGACGAAACCAAAAAAATTACCATTCCCAGAGACAATATTGAAAGGCTGGCATTAAATTATGAAGGAATTATACCGGAAGTAAATCAGAGAAATAATTATAAAGGTGTAACTACTTTATTAAATAAACCAGTTCAATTTAGATTGCTTCAAGATGTTGAAGACCCACATTACAACCAGATGTTTTTTATGCCGGAATTCGATTACAACCTGTACGATGGGATTTCTATAGGACCAAAACTGTATAATAAGACTATTTTAAACCGAAATTTTAATTATAAATTATCGCCCAAATTTGGCTTCACCAGCAAAACACTCGTAGGCTCTACATCAATAAGCAACACTCATTATTTTGAGAATCAACTTTTATATGCAATGATATATGGCTTCAGTGGCAATCGTTCTTCTTTTGGCTATGATTTATTTTATCAAAAATCTTCTCCCTTTTTGGGATTTTTTTACCGGAATGCAAATTTGAGAGATAATGAACGTCAAAGATTATTAATTAGAAATGTAAATGTAAAACGAGATGTGAATCCCATAAATCCTGTTAAAAAACCAGATTATAATGTTGTAGACATAAGTTACCGTTATAGTGATACAAATTTGGTGGATTATATTTCAGCAAGTTTGGATTATCAAATAGCGAAAAATTTCAGCAAATTAGCAGTGGATCTGGAGTATAGAAAACTTTTTAGGAATAATCGCCAATTGAATTTAAGGTTATACGCTGGAACCTTTTTGTATAATGACGAGCAGGATAATGATTTTTTCAGTTTTGCATTGGATCGCCCAACAGATTATCTCTTTGATTATAATTACTATGGAAGAAGCCAGGATAGCGGACTTTTTAGTCAACAGATTATTCCTGCAGAAGGAGGTTTCAAATCCCAACTTAAACCTAAATTTGCAAACCAATGGATCTCAACCTTAAATGCCAGCACCAATATCTGGAAATGGATCTTTGCCTATGGCGATGTGGGCTTGATCAAAAACAAGGGAGACAGTGCAAAATTTTTATACGATTCTGGAATACGCGTTAGCATGGTAGCCGATTATTTTGAGTTGTATTTTCCCGTCTATTCCAATTTAGGTTGGGAAGTTGGTCAAAATAATTACGACCAAAAAATAAGATTTATAGTGACCCTTGATATAAATACCCTCATAAAGTTATTCACCAGAGAATGGTATTAAGTCAGATTTAACACCAGGTATTACATGTTTTAATTTAGTCGAAAATTATTAAGAGCATTACGTTATTCGTGATTTTATCTTAATATAAGTGCAATTTTTGTAAAATTTACAGTCATATCACACAAATATGAAATATATCTAATATTAGTGACCTAATAATGAATTGTATTTAAGCATAGTTTTTGCTATATTTGTTTTTATTGAACCTATTTATTCAACTCAATTACATGCAAATCGAAACGCAACCCAAAGTATCAATTTCTTTTAATGATTTTAAAACTGAGGTTTTAAATGACTATAGAATTGCTGTCACAAGTCGTGAATGTAGCTTGCTTGGAAGACGAGAGGTTCTTACAGGAAAAGCAAAATTTGGAATTTTTGGTGATGGAAAAGAAATCCCGCAACTGGCTTTGGCCAAAGCTTTTAGAAACGGAGATTTTAGATCTGGATACTACCGAGATCAAACCTTTATGATGGCGATTGGTGCATTGAGCATCGAAAGCTTTTTTGCCGGTTTATATGCCGATTCTTCACTCGAAAACGAACCAATGTCTGCCGGCAGGCAAATGGGTGGCCATTTTGGTACTCACAGTTTAAATGAAGATGGAAGTTGGAAAAATTTAATGGATCAAAAAAACTCCAGTGCCGATACTTCTCCAACTGCAAGCCAAATGCCCAGGTTATTAGGTTTGGCACAAGCCTCAAAAATTTACCGAAATGTAAATGGGATTAATGCTGAAAAATTTTCAGATAATGGAAATGAAGTTGCCTGGGGAACTATAGGTAACGCGAGTACAAGTGAAGGCCATTTTTGGGAAACAATCAATGCTGCAGGAGTGATGCAGGTTCCCATGGTAATTAGCATTTGGGACGATGAATATGGAATATCTGTCCACGCAAGGCATCAAACAACAAAAGAAAATATCTCCGAGATTCTAAAAGGTTTTCAAAGAGATGAAGAAAATAATGGTTACGAAATTATTGTTGTAAACGGCTGGGATTATCCGGCTCTAGTTGAAGTTTACGAAAAAGCGTCTGAAATTGCGCGGGAATCACACACGCCCGTTTTAATTCACGTTAGAGAACTCACTCAACCTCAGGGGCATTCTACCTCTGGATCTCAGGAACGTTATAAAAATGAGGATCGCTTGGCTTGGGAAAGGGAATTTGATTGTAATACCAAATTCAAGGATTGGGTTATCCAGAATAATTTTGCTACCCGCGAAGAGCTGGAAAGAATTGATCAGGAAATCAAGAAGCAAGTTAGGGATGGAAAAAAAGCCGCTTGGATTGCTTACACCCAACCAATGATTGATAAGCAAAAGGAACTTCTTCCTATTTTGGAGAAGGTTGCTGAAAACAGCAATAGAAAGGCTGCAATTTTATCGTTGAAAAGTGAACTTGCTAAAATAAAGGATCCTATAAAAAAAGAGATTTTGATGACTGCCAGAAAAAGTCTTCACCATTTAATAGGGTTAAAAAGTGAGGAAAAAAGTCAATTGATCAATTGGATTGATGCATATACTTCTCAATCTAAGGAAGATTTTAGCAGTAATCTCTACAGTGAATCCCATCAAAATGCATTGTTAATTAAAGAGGTGAAACCAACATATTCCAGTGGTGCCCGGGATGTTGATGCGAGAATTATACTTAGGGATAATTTCAATAAAATATTTGAAACATATCCTGAATCCTTGATATTTGGAGAAGATAGCGGGAAGATTGGCGATGTGAACCAAGGTTTGGAAGGACTTCAGAATAAATATGGTGCCCTAAGAGTTGCCGATACAGGCATACGGGAAGCGACCATTTTGGGTCAGGGAATTGGAATGGCTATGAGAGGTTTACGCCCAATTGCCGAAATTCAGTATTTAGATTATATCCTTTATGCACTTCAAACTATGAGTGACGACCTTGCAACATTGCAATATCGTACTAAAGGAAAACAAAAAGCACCGCTTATAGTACGAACACGTGGTCATAGACTGGAAGGGATTTGGCATAGTGGCTCGCCAATGGGAGCTCTTGTACATTTATTACATGGAATCCATATTCTTGTTCCAAGAAATATGACGAAAGCAGCAGGCTTTTACAATACTTTATTGGAAAGTGATGAGCCTGCATTGGTAATAGAATGCCTGAATGGGTACAGATTAAAGGAAAAACTTCCAAATAATTTTGGAGAATTTAAGACTCCAATAGGTGTTGTGGAAACGATCAGAGAAGGCACAGATATTACCTTGGTTTCTTATGGTTCCACCTTAAGACTGGTGGAAGAAGCCGCAAGAGATCTGGAAGAACTGGGTATTCATGCTGAAATAATCGATGTGCAATCTTTGCTTCCCTTAGATCTCAATAAAGACATAGTAAGGAGCGTTGAAAAAACCAACAGGCTTCTAGTGATCGATGAAGATGTTCCGGGAGGAGCTTCAGCATATATCCTTCAAAATATTCTTGAGGTGCAAAATGCATATGTTCATTTAGATAGCAAACCTCAAACCTTGACAGCTAATGAACACAGGCCATCTTATGGAACAGATGGGGATTACTTCTCAAAACCTTCTGCCGAAGATATTTTTGAAAAGATTTACAGTATTATGACAGAATCTGATCCGGAGAAATATCCTGCTTTGAAATAGTATTCTTCAGAAAAATATAAAATAAAGGCCACGAATGCACGAATGAAAATTGGTGTATTTCGTGGCTTATTTGGATTCAAAATTTGAAAATTCCAGATTCAAGATTCAGGACTAAAAAAAAACTCTAACTTCCGTCTTCTGTCTGATTCAAACATAAAAAAACATTAGTGTATTCGTGGCTAAACATTTCAATTCAAAATTCAGGACCTAAAAACCCTATAACTTCGTACTTCTAAATCCTTTTCCTTCCATCTTCTGTCTTCCATACCTACATCCAACTTCGTGAATTCGATTCAATTTTATAGAACATATAATTTATATACGGGAGAACATTCTTATTTACTGTTCTAAATGAAATATCTCCACCGGCAGTATGAAAAATAATATTGACCAAGTTCTTTTTTTCATACCATAAAGGTTGAAATACGCTTATAGATTGAATTTTGTAGATTTCCAATCGTTCTTCCTTTTTATTCCAGACACCGTATTTTTTAAAAATAAAAGCTTCAGAAACAATTAATTTTAAGGATCTGAACATCAAAGTTTGCCATATTAGGGCAATCACGGCATATAACCCGGCCAGCATTAGCCAGGTTGTAAAAGATATAGCATCAACAAAAGAAACTAAGAAATAACTAAACAAGGCAGGAACTAAAGCGATTATCAATCGTCTAACCAACAAAATCCTATCCGGTGAAAAGGTTCTCTCAAACGCGCTGGCTTCGTCGCTATACAAAAACGATTTTACCTTCGCCACTGTGGCTTGATCCAGACCCGGAATTTTAATTTTACTTTTCTGAAGTTGATTTTCACTATTTGCAACTGAAATATGCACCTCATATAAATTCATCCATTTCTGTACAGGGTTGGTGATCACCTGAAATAATTGCACACGCCTGGGTTGCAATGAAACTTTTGTATTCGTTTTTAGCCCCATTTCCAGTTCAAGGCTGTTCTTTGTTTGGGTTAATTTTAAGTTGAAATATTTAATAAAAACTTCAGCAACAGTTATTAAAACACTTAGAAACAGAACAAGAATAGCAATCAACAAAAAAATGGAAACCGATTCCATTGCGCCTGGCAATTGGTCTAAATATTTTTGAATGATTTCAGAATGCTCTTCAGAAACTGATCTTAACTCATTGTAAATAGTCGAAAAAAAAGCGGCGATCAATGCCAGTCCCCTTAAATAATTGGTGCTTATTCCTATTTTTAGCAGGCTTAAAAAACTCAGTTTATGAGTCCATAGTTGATTTTCAGATGTTGTTCCGGTACTTTCTGAATCAGTTATCTTTTCGGAATACTTGTCCTTTGCCTTAATCAAAATAGCCAAAAGCTGGTTTGCTTTTTCATTGGAAATAGCCTTAATACTAATTTCTTCCTTTTTGCTTCCGGCAGTTTCAATTACAAAACTGTTCACATTCAGAATACGTTGTAAAATGGAACGTTTTGTATATACCTGCTGAATTCTATCGAAGGGTATAGTGATATCTTCTGTATTGAAAACCCCTTTTTGGAGCACAAATTCCTGATTTTTATAATCTATGTGAAAAAGGAATTTTCGGTAATAAACAAAGCTATAAAATAGGACCAGCATCGAAATTACGCCCAAACCTAATACTATGTAAATCAGGTTTATATCACCTGATCCGGTGAATAAAAGATAAATTATGACAGCCCAAAATCCTTTTAATAAATTAAAAATCCTTGTGAGGAAAATTAGAAGGATCCCAATTTCCGATTGCCTTTGAGGGACTTCAAACAAATTAAAATTCATTTGCTGAGATCTTAGCGGCCAATACCTCTTTTAAACGGAGAGCAAGATCTGGCCCCAATCCGGGGATACTGATATCACTTCCGCTACCGCCCGCAGTAAAAATTTGAAGGCTGGAAATCCTGAGCATCTTATCCAGAACGTCCCGGGAAATAGAGGCGTGCTGAATCCTATTAAAGGGAACAACCGTTGTTTTATTTACCAGATAGCCTCTTTTGTACAAAATATCCTTTTCCCTAAGTGCAAAACCATAGTTCTTCTGGAGTTGCGCTATATTCCAAAATTTGAAACCAAAGTATACAGCAATCCCAGTTAAAATTAACACTAATTGGGTGTGTTTTATTATTTCGAAATAAATTAAAGCCGCCCAGGCAATCATCGCCACGCATAAAAACGCGAGGTTTTGCAAATTGGATTTTATGAGATAAGCCTTTGAAATTGGTTGAAAAGCCACTTCCTCAAATTGAGGCAGTGAGGCGATATCAATTGAATTATTTGTAAAATTATCCATTATGGAAGCCATTCCTTTTTAAAATTAGGTTTGCGTTTTTCCAGAAAAGCATCTCTTCCTTCCTTTGCTTCATCAGTCATATAAGCTAATCTCGTGGCTTCCCCGGCAAATACCTGCTGGCCAACCATCCCATCATCTGTAAGGTTCATAGCAAATTTCAACATTTTGATAGATGTTGGGGATTTCGCGAGGATTTCCTGCGCCCATTCATAAGACGTAGTTTCCAATTGGGCATGAGGAATTACTGCATTCACCATTCCCATTTCAAAAGCTTCCTTAGCTGAATAATTTCGACCTAAAAAGAAAATTTCCCTTGCTCGCTTCTGCCCCACCATTTTTGCGAGATACGCAGAACCGTAACCACCGTCAAAACTGGTCACATCGGCATCGGTTTGTTTAAAGATCGCGTGTTCCTCACTTGCAAGGCTCAAATCGCAAACCACGTGCAAACTGTGGCCTCCGCCAACTGCCCATCCGGGAACCACTGCAATAACAACCTTCGGCATAAAACGGATCAATCGCTGAACCTCCAGTATATTTAATCGGTGCATCCCGTCTTCTCCAACGTATCCCTGGTGGCCTCTGGCTTTTTGATCTCCACCGCTGCAAAATGAATAAACGCCATCTTTGGTGGATGGTCCTTCAGCCGATAAGAGCACCACGCCTATTGAAGTATCTTCCTGTGCATCATAAAAAGCATCGAATAATTCACTGGTGGTTTTCGGCCTAAAAGCATTGCGCACATCGGGCCTGTTAAATGCAATTCTAGCTACTCCACCAGCTTTCTTATACGTGATATCTTCATATTCCTTCGCGGTTTTCCAATCAATTTTATCCATTTGCCTTGTTTTTTGTAAAAATAGGATTTTTATTACAGAATTAATCCGATTCAATAATTTCACTGAGTAGAGAAACACCATTAAATATGAATCGAGTTCATTAATTGCACAATTCTTGATATATTTGAAGAAACCGCGCAAATGAAAAGAATAGGACTTATGTTCATTTTTATATTTACCTCCTATTTAGGAACTGCACAGGAAATTCCCAGTTTTGTCCGGTCCTCTTCTGAATCTATATTTAAACGCCCTGAGATAAAAGCATCCCTAACTAATCTGGCTCCGGAAATACCTAATACAGGAAAATATAGGATAAGAACGGTGAATTTTGATAAGGAAGTTGAGCGCAGAGAAGTGAATATTTATGAGATGATGGCAATGGAGGAGCGTATGAAATCTCGAACTGTGGAACTTGCACCGCCAATATATGTACCCAAAGAAAGGGAGACATTTTCACTTTCCCGAGATAACACTTTTAATGCCTCACCGAGGTTTTACAATCAAACATTTAGTCCTGAATTTCCTACAAGAGGTACCAGAAATTCGGTTTATAAAGATGCTTCTGAAAGCACCGGCGCTTATTACCTTAGAAGTTATTCTCCTTTTTACAGGCAAGGAAATTATTACAACTAATCCTTTTTTAAATAAATTCCGTCCTCTTTAATATCTATCAGGCGTTGTTTATATAGTGTTCCGATGGCTTTTTTAAAACTTTTCTTACTCATTTGAAGAACTCTTTGAACTTCCTGTGGAGAAGATTTGTCGGTAAGCTTTAAACAACCTCCCTTCAATTCAATTTCGTTGAGGATATCCTGGGCATTTGGTTCAATGCTTCTATAACCGGGACGTTGCAAGGTAATGTCAATTTTCCCATCTGGACGGGTTTTCTTTACCCAGGCTTTTAATCTGTCACCAGGCTGCAGGTCCTGAAAAATATCATCTTTAAAGATCAATCCCTGATGGATTTCATTTACAATAACATTCATTCCCAAATCTGTAGGATTGGCAACAATTATATCCACTGGCTGAAAAGGTTCTACCGTAATATCGGAATTATCCAGAAATGCATTGGTTTTACTTGAACCTACCAATCTTCCGGTATCCTCATCCAAATAACAGAAAATTAAATACCAGCTTCCCATGCGCATTTTGGAAGCCATTTCTCTATAAGGCACAAAAAGGTGTTTCTCCAATCCCCAGTCTAAAAAGGCGCCAATATCTGATACCTCGACACACTTTAGATATGCGAATTCATCTAATTTAACATAAGGTTTTAAGGTGGTAGCAACGGGCCGTTCCTGATGATCCAAATATACAAAAACCTCTATTTCATCTTCTAAACTGAAAGTTTCGGGTTTGTATTTATTTGGCAATAAAACCTCATCGCCTTCCTCGTTTCGTAAAAACAATCCAGGTTCGGTATCGCGATCTATAATTAATGTGTGGTATTCACCAATTCCAAGCATAACTTTAATTTAAAATGCAAAGATACTTTTATTTAACCGGTTTTTATGGAAATCAATAAATCCACTTTTTATCTCCTAAAAAATGGATTTTAAAATGGATTTTTTAAAATTTCAATTAAATTGATCTTGCTTTAATAAAGAATTTTACAAATAAATATTGATCGAAGAATTGCTATTAATCCCCCAACAACTATTAATAATCTGACCTATTCCACTCTAAAATCGTTTGCGCTTCCACCAGAGATAAAACCCGGTTATAGAAAGAAAAGGCCCGGATAACCCAATAAAACTGTAAAGAATTTTGATCCAAATTCCTCCGTACTCACCATAATGAAGCGGCGAGACCATACTGTCCAGTTTATTCAATAAATTATCCTCACTTATTTTGGACATTGAAAGAATTTCTCCTGTTTTATAATCTATCTGGAAAGAATTAGAAAATTCACTGAAGAAAAAGGGATCCTCGTCATAATTGCCATAAATGGATATTTGTGCTGTTTGTTGCTTTGGTAAGCGAATATAAGTTGGCGTGAATTCCGGATTATTCTTTTTCAATTCATTCAGAATTCTATTAACTGAAGTGACAATTTCAGGACTTGCGGGAGACAGTGCTGTGTTCAATGCTGATTTGGAAACTCCGTAAGACAGGACTATTCCCGTAATAACTAATACTAAATTGAATATTAATGCCCAAACTCCTACATAACGATGTAAAGAGGAGTAAAAACTTTTCTTTTTTTTCTTTTTAACTTTTACTTTAAAAGACAAGGTTTTAAGTATAGAATTCCTGTAGAGATAAATTCCGGTGATCAATGATAAAAAAAATAATATTCCAAAAATCAATATTAAAATTCTACCAACGATCCCGGCATGAAGGGAGTAATGAAGTTTTAAAAGCCATGATGTAAACTGGTTGTGGTAATCTAAATCTTTAATAATTTCAGCAGTGGAAGGATTGACAAATACTTTTCGCCTTTCCTTTAAATTTCTAAGATCAAAAACAATTGCTTTATCCTTTTTGAATTTTGCCAGTCGTATTTCCCAAAGTGGATATTTATTTTGAACTGTAGCGATGGACTTGTCATAATCCGGCGATTTTTGAAAAAGGTTCGTGGAAGTATTTACAGGAATAGTCTCTTCCATAGAATCGTGAAAAACCAAAATAGCGCCAGAAATGCCCATCATTACAAGGAATAGTCCCGTTATTAAGCCCAACCAGGAATGGTATTTAAAAATTGTTTTGTTTTTCATCGGCTAACCTGAGGTTTTAGAAAGGTAAATACGCAGCTGGAGAGGACTAATTCCCAGCCGCGGATAGCTATTTTTATAATTTGACAGTAAGAGAAAGATTGAACCTTGCTCCGTTTCCTTTAAAATAATTCTCTTCCCTTCCACCCCACTGTGAATTAAGGTTGTAATAATCTTCATTCAAAAGGTTTTGTATTCCAAGGCCAATTTTAGTATTTTTGGTCAACTGATAATTGGTATTGAAATTCACTACATTAAAACTATTTACAGGACCTTTTCCGTAAGAATATCCACCATCAGAATTCGCATCAAATTTCTTCCTGTTTCCGCTGTAAATATGAGATAACCTGGCATTCCAGGTTCCAATAATCTTATGCTCGAGATAAGAAACAATTTTTACCGGGGGAATTCGATCTCCATTCATATAGGTATTGTAATTGCCATTATTTTCTGAATCCAGTTTTCCTTCAGTATAGGAAATTGAACTTCCCACATATAGATTTTTTAGTAATTTGGTATCCAACGCAAGTTCAAAGCCGTATACTTTTTCCGGTTGCCGCGCAATTTGAAAAATGCCATCTACCTCCACATAGGTTGCACCCAAACTTGAAGTACTTACATAATAAGCCCCGCTTAAATTTGTTACACCAAACCTACTATTAAAGCCGGCTTCATAATTATTGGCTATTACAGCTTCAGTAGCTATTTGACTTACAGTGTTTTCCGTAGCAGATCTCAAGGTCCTTCCCAGATCGGCAATAGAAAAACTTTGTGAAAAGCTTACAAAAGGTTTAAAAATACTCCAGTTGTTATATCGAATTCCTGCATTAAAAGTGGTGGCATCGTATTTTAATTCCCCGCCATCCACTGATATTCCGCCACTTGGAATATCTGAACCAACCTGATATCTTGCAAGTGTCTGATAATTATTTATATCAATTTTAATATTTTCAATCCTAATACCGGCCTTTAATACAAAATCGCTGTACATGGTTTTAAGTTGCACATAAGGTGCAAAATTGGTCATATCCATTTCCGGAACCCATGAACGGCCATCGACAAGGCTTTGAGAGGTTTTATCATTCAGGATATCTACACCGTAAAGTACGTCACCAGTTAAATTTTGTCCAAGGGAGTAAGGAGTTTTAAAATTGAATCGGGCTCCTTTTTTATCGGATTCCAGGAAGGATTGTCCACCTTCAAAACCTAACACAGGATCATAGAAAGCATCCGTAAAACTATATACTGTCTCAAAATCCTGAAGATAAAGATTCAGCTTAAAATCCGAATTTCCAGGCAGTTTATAGGCGTTATATATGATTTGCGCATTGTGATTATGCCGGTTTCCCTGATCTACCCCCAACATTTCCCCAATTATACCAATTGCAGGTTCTTCACCATAAACCCCGGGCCGATTGATATAATCTGTGTTCTGATTGCTGCTGAAATAATTATACATAAGCTCCACATCCTGATTTGGACTTAAATCGTAATTTATCTTTCCAAAAAAATTATATTGATCTGTTTCACCATGTCCATAACTCGGTGACATAACCAGACCATTCGCATCCCTGAATATTCCTGTTTGTCCAAAACTTCCACTTGCGACATATCCAATCTTCCCGGTCTTTCCTGAAAAGGTTTGGGAAATTTTAGAACCAACTGTATGGTCAATATTATACAAATTACCTTCAGTATTTACCTGAGTTGTACTTTCCAGTTTCCCGGTGGCCTTTGGTTTTTTGGTGATATAATTAACAATTCCGCCATCGGACCCATTCCCATAAATTGCTGTGGCTCCTTTTATCACCTCTATACGTTCCAGGATATTGGGATCAATAGTGTTTACATCCCTGTTACCGCTCCTAAGCGGAGTAGATTGAGGAATTCCGTCAATTAAAATAAGCATATTCCTACCTCTTAAAGTCTGGCCTACACTACTGGTTTGATTGGTACTTAATGATATACCTGGCACTTCTGCTAAAATATCTGCGATAGAATTACTGGTTTGAGCAAGATTTTCAATTTCCCGAGAGGAAATAACCGACACTGATGATGGGACTTCATCCAGGGTTTCTGTTCTTCGGTTTGAGGTAATGATCACCTCATTTAAATTTTCAAGGTCCTCTTCCAGTTGTGCAGAAATGATTATCTCCTCGGAAGATTTTAGCGTGAATTGGCGTGAAAAAGTCCTATACCCTATAGCAGAAAATTGTACTGAATAACTACCTGGTTTTATATTCGATAAAGTGTATGTACCCTCATCATCCGATATGGTACCAATTGAAGTATTTTTGAGGATAATAGTTGCATAAGGAATTGCTTTTAATTTTTGATTTGTTACATCTCCGGAGATACTACCGGATTGGGAATAAACATTTATAGAGAATAAGGGGATTAGCATATAAAGTAATAATTTCATTCTTATTTTTATTTAGATTAATTATAAATAGTACACAAATATAGAATCATTCTAAATAACAAAATCCTTTTACAAGATGTTTTTTACGATAATTATTCTAAAAAAAATTAAGTGTCAGGTTATCAGGTGAATAGTCTCCATAAAAATCCTTGTAAATAACAGGGAATTAGTGAAAATTGAATATATTGTGAAAGGAAATTAGGATATCTTGATAAATAATGGAAAGACTTCGGCTGAAGAATACCGTAGAACAGCACTAGCCGAAATCCATTTAAATTGTGTTTTAATAATTCTGGAGATATTATAAGAAAGAGATACATCAGTTTTAATGACTCACCCATGGGTTTTCATAAAATTGAAATATTCTAACAGAACCTCATCATTTATTTTTCGCGGAGTAAATATTTCCAATAATTTTGGCTTTTCAGAATCATTAAAAAAGCCAGTCAATACTTCTGAAAGTTTTTCAGAAGTACTTGCAGAAACATATTCAAAGCTATGCATTTCGCATAGTGGTTTTGCATTCAACTGATGTATTGTTTCAAAATAAGTATCAAAGTTTTCAGAATTCTTATTTCCTGGTAAGATCCTGAATATTCCGCCTCCTTCATTATTGATCATGATTATCCTGAAATTCGAAGGAATATAATTGTTCCAAAGCCCGTTGCTGTCATAAAAAAGGCTTAGATCACCACAAATAAGCAAGGTTGGTTCCCTGTTTATTACTGCAGCTCCCACCGCGGTAGAAACACTGCCATCTATTCCGCTGGTGCCGCGATTGCAGAATATTTTTTGAGATGTATCCCAGTGAAAAAGTTGGGCATATCGCACGGTGGAACTATTTCCCAACTGCACATTGTAATTTTTGGGAACGGCCGGAACAATGGCCTGCATTGCCTTAAAATCTGAATAAGGGATTTCATCTACATACAACGAGTGACGCGCTCCCAGTTTTTCCCTGATATTTTTCCAATAAGTTCCATAATCGCTGCTTTTGGATTTTAAAATTGGAAGAAAAACTTTGAAAAAAGAATTAGGAGAAGTTTCAAAATGTTTGTTCAAACAAAAAAAAGTGTTGTATGCCTTTTTGGGATCTATGTGCCAATGCTGTTTTGGCTGATAATCCCTCAAAAAGGATTTTATCTTTTTTGAAACGATCATCCCTCCAAAGGTCAGCAAAATGTCCGGTTGCAAAAGCTCAAATTGTTCCTTTGGGTTAAGAACTTTTTCTATTGGACCGATCAAGGTATCTATTTGAGTGAAAAATTCCGGATGATGCAAGTTTGAAGTGGTTTCGGTAAGTACCAAAACAGAATCGTCCTTGGCCAAAGCATCCAGAAATCTTTGTTCTACCGCATTGGGTTGTGCCACTCCCACAATGATCATCTTTCGCTCGAAACTGTTCCAGAGATTGGCAAAGGATTCCAATTCATTTTCGGTGTAAACCCGCTCCCGAATTTCAGGTAAAATTTGCAGTGGGTCTACCAAATTGGTTTCAGTAATTTCATATAAAGGCTCATAGAACGGAACATTAATATGAACAGGTCCTTTTTGTTCTATGGCTTTATTTAGGGCCAGATTGATTTCCCGCTCATTGTGTTTTTGAGACTCAAATTGTTTTTTTTGAAGTTTTTTATTCGAAGTACTTACATCATCCATTACTTCTGAATATAAATTGGCAGAATACAAAATATGATTTTCAAACACATTTTTCTGTCTGATGGTTTGCCCATCACCAATATCAATTCGCTCAATTGGTCGGTCTGCAGATATAATTACCAGTGGAATGTCACTGTAAAAAGCTTCGGCGATTGCTGGATAATAATTTAATAAGGCCGTTCCGGAACTACATATCATCGCTACCGGTTGTTGAAGTTGTTGAGCCATTCCTAGTGCGAAAAATGCCGCACATCGCTCGTCTACAATACTATAAGCTGTGATTTCCGGGTGATGCGTAAATCCTATTATCAGCGGTGCGTTTCTGGATCCTGGGGAAATCACAACATGATTAATGTTTTTAGCAACACAGAGCGCTACTATAGATTGGGCAAGCGGAATTTTAGAATATTTCACACATTTAATGTTTTCGACCAATTAATCAATTATTTCAAACTTCAGGAGTTATCGTAAACCAAACAGGTTTTTAAAACCTGTCAGGTTTATTTTTTTTACCAAATCAATTTCAAAATTACAACTTCAAAAAGATTTTCAATTCACTTTTGAAGCTTATTTAAAAAGCACCCTTTTCATTGTTTGCGCCTTGTTTGAGGTTTCCTCCCATTCATCAGTAGGATTAGAATCTTTTGTAATACCGCCTCCAACAAAAAGCACAGCTTTATTATCTTCGAGTTTCATACATCTCAAATTTACGTACAAGGCAGAAGTTTTTGTAATACTCGAATAGGCCTGATTTTCCCTGTTTTTTCGGTTTCCGCTTCGTTGCAAGGTTTTTTTTAAATTCAGTTCCCCTAAAAATCCAGAATAATATTCCCTGTTGTAATTTTCATTTTCCAGAATGAATTTTTTTGCCACCTCTTTCGGGAGTCCGCATATAGCGGGCGTTGGATGGATGGCCGATATCAATTTTACCATATCACCGGATTTTGGAATTTGGAATTTGGAATTTAAAACCCCCGTTATATCCGTTCTTATATGAAGTAAATTTCCTGCCTTAGCAGTGTATGGAGTTGTTATTTCGGTTTTTTCGGAGATAATTTTTAAAGATTCCATGACGGAATCAGTTACCATTTGTTGCTCTTCTTTTTCCTTTTCACCCCAATTTACGTCTAAAGTTCCTTCATATTTTTGAGTTCCGGCGAGCGCCATGGTTTTAAAACGATTTCGCTCTACCTCCAATAAAGTTTCGGGAGTTGCACCCATCCATAAACCAACTTTTGGATGGAACCAGATATAGGCGAAAGCCTCAGGATATTTTTCTGTGAGTTCACGAAAAATTTCAATCGGTTCTGGTTTAGTGGAGGAAGGTATTTGAATTATTTCCTTCCGGGAAAGCACTACTTTTTTTAAAGATTTATTATTTATTGAATCGATTCCTTTTTGAACCAAATTTATATGTTGCTCCTTTTCTAACGAATTTTCTGAATTACCGGGATCCGAAATTTTCGAAAGCTTTGAAGTTTCTAGATTATTAAAAGTAGTTTCAAGATAATCGGCAAATTCCTCGGGAATTAAAATCGCCGTCTCCTTTTGATCAAATGGAGCAAAAACAAATCCGCTTTCCAGATAATCTGTGGTTTGATATAATTCCAAATTCTTTTGTAAAAATGCTTTTATCACTCCCTTTGAATTTGGAATAACGGGCTTGCGGTAGGCTACAAATGGCATGCCTTTCTCCAGTTGAAATCTGAGTTCTTTAAAAAATTCTTCCGAAGAGATCATTATTTATTTTTAGACAAGGCGATGGTGGTTAATTTTACCACCGAAATAAGGTTGTTTTCAATGTCGGTAATCCTGATATCCCAGAGTTGGGTTGTGCGCCCTTTATGGATAAAAGTGGCTTTTGCGAATACATCACCTTCTTTGATGCTTTTTATATGATTGGCGGAAATCTCAATTCCACGGATAAAGAATTCAGAAGAATCCAGAAAAATATGTGATGCCACACTGCCAACACTTTCTGCCAGGGCAACTGTTGCTCCTCCGTGCAAGACTCCGTCCGGCTGATGGACTTTTGAAGTTACAGGCATTTTGGCGGTGACAAAATCCTCACCAATATCTGTAAACTGGATATTTAGGGTTTCCATCAAAGTATTTTTAGACATCGCATTGCATTTTGCGAGTATTTCTTCTTTCTCCATCACTATAAGATTGTTTACTTTGTAAAAATACAAAACCAAAAAGAATGAATACCGCAGAAAAACAGGTTTCTTATCAAATCACCAATACTTACAGTACTTTAAATCAATTCACCCAAAAAACAAAAAACGTTTGGGTCGTATTTCACGGACTTGGATATTTAAGTCGGTATTTTCTTAGATATTTCAAGGAATTAAATTCTGAAGAGAACTACATAATTGCCCCACAGGCTCATTCAAAATACTATCTGGACGAGAAATACAAACATATTGGCGCTTCCTGGCTTACCAAAGAAAATACCGAAGTGGAGATAAAAAATGTGTTGAATTATATGGAAGAAGTTTACAAAGCAGAAAAACTTCAGAATGCTCCAAATTTGATTGTTCTGGGATTTTCGCAAGGGGTTTCAATAGCAACCCGTTGGGTAACGCAAAATAAGGTGAATTGTGCAAAGCTCGTCTTGTGCTCAGGCAAAATCCCTGCGGATCTTAAATCCGAAGATTTTGAATTTCTAAAAAACACCGATTTTTCATTTATTTATGGAACAAAAGACGAATATTTGAAGGAAGGAATTATTGAAGTTGAGGAAAAAAGACTGAAAACTATATTTCCCAAAAATTTGAAAATTATTCCTTTTAATGGCGGTCACGAGTTTAATAAGGATTTAATTCACCAACTTGTTAATTAAAATTCAAAACTGGTATTTTCGAATGAAACTAAAGAGAATAAATAAGGCTTCCATTTTTAAAAATATTGGTCCCGGTTTCCTTCTGGCAGGAGCTGCTATAGGAGTTTCACATTTGGTACAATCTACAAGGGCGGGTGCAGATTACGGTTTTATACTTATTTGGGCATTAATTCTTGCTTGCATTTCCAAATATCCTTTTCTGGAATTTGGCCCTCGATATGCCGCAGGAACTGGAAATCACCTAATAACTGGGTACAAAAAACTGGGGGTTTTCCCCTATTGGATCTATATAATAATAACCGTAGGAAGTATGTTTATTATTCAGGCCGCCGTTACCATAGTTACAGCCGGTCTTGCAGAGCGTTTATTTGGCTTTGGCTGGTCACCTTTTATATGGAGTGTTGTTTTACTGGGTTCTTGTATTGCTTTATTGTTGGTCGGAAAATACCCCGCACTCGATAAAAGCATGAAGATTATTGTCACCTTTTTAACTATTGCTACTTTGGCTGCCGTGGTTATGGCATTTGGAGCCGGAACAACCTCTAAGGCCCTACATACTCCCTCCCCATCATTATGGACCTCAGCCAGTCTGGCTTTTATTATTGCATTTATGGGATGGATGCCTATTCCTTTGGATGCCTCGGTATGGCATTCCATATGGACCAAAGAAAAATCCCATCAAACCAATCACAAACCCTCTATAAAAGAAGCATTTTTAGATTTTAACGTTGGTTATTTATCTGCGGTATTTGTTGGTATATTGTTTTTCCTGTTGGGAGTCCTGGTGATGTTTGGAAGCGGTACAACTTTTTCTGGAAATAGTGTGGAATTTTCCTCTCAATTGGTAGAACTCTACGGAAAAACATTAGGTGAATGGAGCAAACCAATTATATCGATTGCTGCATTTATTACCATGTTAAGTACAACTTTAACTGTAACAGATGCGTATCCCCGGGTAATTTCTGAATTGCGGAATCCGGAAAAGGACACTCCAAAAGACAGAAAAGAAAAGTGGAACATTTACAAGATTAGTGTTTTTATAATTCCTGTGTTGTCTCTGTCAATTCTCTTTTTTATGTCAGGATCTTTTACTCTTTTAGTTGATTTTGCTGCAGGATTATCTTTCCTCTCCGCTCCTTTTCTGGCCTGGTTTAATTATAAGCTGGTTACAGGCAATCACATGAAAGAGGAAGATCGACCGGGAAAAACTTACCGAATCTTTAGTTTAGCCTGCTTCGGCTTACTGGTTTTCTTCAATTTGTTTTATTTGTATTATAATTTTATTTATTAATCAACCGACCTATTAATTGGAGGTGGAGAATATCTCCATGAGAAAGGAATTAAAATTTAGAATTTTGCATAAAAAAAAACGCAATCATTCATTTGATTGCGTTTTTTGTTTTTAAAGCCCTCCCCTTTCGGGGGAGGGTTGGGAGGGGCCTCTTATTTTACTTCCTCAAAGTCTACGTCTTCAACATCGTCAGCTTCTTTTGAACTGTCGCTTTCTCCGTCTTCGCTACCAGGTGCACCATCGGCTCCTGCTGCGCCACCCTGAGTTTCGGCTTGTGCTTTGTACATTTCTTCCGAAGCTACTTTCCAGGCTTCATTGATCTTATCCAAAGCAGGTTGAATAGTTGTGATTTCCTTAGTTTCATAAGCTTTTTTCAACTCTTCCAAACCTTCTTCAATTGGTTTTTTCTTATCGTCAGATAATTTATCCCCAAATTCCTTCAATTGTTTTTCAGTTTGAAAGATAAGTGCGTCAGCTTCATTCAGCTTTTCAACTTTCTCTTTCGCTTTTTTATCAGATTCCGCATTTTCTTCAGCATCTTGCTTCATCTTTTTGATCTCTTCTTCTGTCAATCCTGAAGATGCTTCAATTCTAATATCCTGAGTTTTATTGGTTGCTTTATCGGTTGCACTAACTTTAATGATCCCGTTTGCATCAATATCGAAGGTCACTTCAATTTGAGGTGTTCCTCTTTGAGAAGGTGGAATTCCGTCAAGGTGGAACCTACCAATAGTTTTGTTATCTGTAGCCATTGGGCGTTCTCCCTGCAATACGTGGATCTCAACTGATGGTTGATTATCTGATGCAGTAGAGAATACCTGTGATTTCTTAGTTGGAATGGTTGTGTTTGATTCAATCAATTTGGTCAAAACACCACCCATAGTTTCAATACCTAAGGAAAGTGGTGTAACGTCAAGAAGCAAAACATCTTTTACATCTCCGCTTAAAACTCCACCTTGTATAGCTGCTCCAATTGCAACAACTTCATCTGGATTTACACCTTTAGAAGGTTTTTTTCCGAAGAATGCTTCAACTTCTTCCTGAATTTTAGGAATTCTGGTTGAACCACCAACTAAAATTACTTCGTCAATATCACTTTTTGAAAGATTTGCATCATCCAATGCTTTTTTAACAGGAGCCATTGAGCGTTTGATAAGCTCATCTGACAATTGTTCAAATTTAGATCTTGTTAAAGTTTGAACAAGGTGTTTAGGTCCTGATGCTGTAGCAGTTACGTATGGCAAATTAATCTCTGTTTGAGAAGAAGAAGACAATTCGATTTTGGCTTTTTCTGCAGCTTCTTTAAGACGTTGCAATGCCATAGGATCTTTTCTAAGGTCGATATCTTCAGCTTTTTTGAAATCTTCTGCAAGCCAGTCAATGATCACCTCATCAAAATCATCCCCACCAAGGTGAGTATCTCCGTTTGTAGATAATACTTCAAAAACTCCATCACCTAATTCAAGAATAGAGATATCAAAAGTTCCACCTCCAAGGTCATAGACTGCGATTTTTTGATCGATCGCTTTTTTATCAAGTCCATAAGCCAAAGCTGCTGCAGTTGGCTCGTTAATGATCCTTCTCACTTTCAAACCGGAAATTTCACCGGCTTCTTTAGTGGCTTGTCGCTGAGCGTCATTGAAATATGCAGGTACGGTAATAACCGCTTCGGTTACGTCATGTCCCAAATAATCTTCAGCAGTTTTTTTCATCTTCTGTAAGATCATTGCAGATAATTCCTGAGGAGTGTACATTCTTCCGTCTATATCTACTCTTGCAGTATCATTATCACCTTTCTTAACTATGTAAGGAACACGTTTTGCTTCCTTAAGAGTTTCAGAATATTTATTCCCCATAAATCTTTTAATAGATGATATGGTTTTTGTTGGGTTGGTAACTGCCTGACGTTTTGCAGGGTCACCTACTTTGATTTCTCCGCCTTCTACAAATGCTATTACTGAAGGAGTGGTTCTTTTACCTTCGGCATTAGGAATTACCGTCGGTTCGTTACCTTCCATAACGGCAACGCATGAGTTGGTAGTCCCTAAGTCAATTCCAATTATCTTGCTCATAACTTTATATGTTAATTTATTATTGTTTCTGTTTTACATTCAGTGTTAGACAATCATTATGCCACCAGAAAAATTATGACAGGATGGCATAATCTATTATGCTATGGCATTCTGATCTTTAAAACTTTAAAAAAATATCCTACAGAGATGAACCTTTACCGAATATCTTTTGTCGATACCTATTCCAGAATACTGGATATTCAAAATAGGAAGTAAGAATCGGCTTAAAAATATTTCCTAACAATAACAAATCCCTATTTTTGTGGAATTAATTATAGATTTAGGATGCGAAAAATAGAATGTATTAGTGTTTTTGATATGCTGAAGGTTGGTGTTGGTCCATCGAGTTCACATACCCTGGGGCCATGGCGTGCAGCCCAACGCTGGATTGAAGAATTGAAACATAAAAACATCTTTGATGATGTAGTGAGAATTCACATCGATCTTTACGGTTCCCTTTCTCTTACCGGAAAAGGTCATGCGACAGATATTGCAATAATGTTGGGACTTTGTGGTTTTGATCCGGTAAAAATGGATCTCCAACTTATTGAACCTGAAATTAACAAAATAAGGGAGACGCTATCAATTAATCTCAAAGGAGAAAAAATAATCCCTTTCGACGCAAAAGAACAGATAAAATTCAATCGGAAATTTCTGGATTTTCATCCCAATGGCATGATCTTTAGAGCAGTTTTGGAAAACGGCAAAAAAAATGTTTCCACCTTTTACTCTATTGGTGGAGGTTTTGTGGTAAAAGAAGAACGTAAAAATGCAAAACAGAAAATGGAAATTTTTAAAGGATTTCCATTTCCCATTGAAAAAGCAACCGAGCTTCTCTCATATTGCAAAAGCGAAAACAAATGCATTTCTGAAGTTGTACTGGAAAATGAAAGATCCCTGCAAAGCGATGAAGATATAGACCAGGGTTTGAGGCAAGTCTGGCAAGTTATGCTGGAATCTATGTATACAGGTTGCCATACCGAAGGCACACTTCCCGGAGGTTTAAACGTATACCGTCGTGCCTTTGATATTCATAAACGACTTATAGGTGAATCAAAATACAATTCTCCCGAGGAATGGGTTGAAGTTATTAGAAATACTGAAGTTAAATTCAGGCAGATCCTTAAATGGGTGAGTTGCTGGGCAATTAGCGTAAACGAGGTAAATGCTTCGCTAGGAAGAGTAGTAACAGCTCCAACAAATGGAAGTGCTGGAACGGTTCCTGCAGTTTTGATGTATTATATGGTAATTGAAAACCACGAAGCTACTTTTGAGGAGGTTAAACGTTTTATGTTGGTAGCCGGTGAAATTGGCAGTTTGTTCAAAAAGGGCGCCACAATTTCTGCCGCAATGGGCGGATGCCAGGCCGAGATTGGAGTCTCATCGGCAATGGCGGCAGGAGCGCTTACTGAACTGATGGGCGGCACCCCCGAACAAGTACTTATGGCCAGCGAGATCGCCATGGAACACCACCTGGGATTAACCTGCGACCCGATCGGGGGATTGGTCCAAATACCTTGTATAGAACGCAATGCAATGGGCGCTATTAAGGCAATTAATGCCGCCGAGATCGCTATGGAAAGCGATGCATCAAAAGCCAAAGTCCCTCTGGACAAGGTTATTCAAACTATGTGGGACACCGCAAAAGATATGAGTTCCAAATACAAAGAAACCTCAGAAGGCGGATTAGCAGTTGCGGTAAATATGAGCGATTGTTAGGAAAACTAAAGGTTTGAAAAATTAATAATTACCTTACTTTTAAACTTACGTTAGGCTTGATAAAACTAATTTTTAGACCTTACTAATTTGCTGAAAAATAAACTCACCAATAAAATCCAAAATCTCATCCGCAATTACGGATGGATGCTCGGGTGTTATTTTGTGTTTTTTATCGCTTTGGGAATATTAAAGGCCACATTTCCAGAATTCGAATTTGAACGTTACCAGCAAACAAATCTAATCCAGCTAATGGAAGAAAATCCCTGGAAATTTGTAATAATGGCGATAATTTTTGCCCCGCTAATAGAGGAAGGAATGTTCAGAACTCTGATAAAACCATCCCAAAACGAACTTATATTTTTTATTAGCAGTTGGATCTTTTTGGGTGTGATCTCATTTATTCCAGCCGATGTTTATTGGGCCATTAAATACGGATTTCTGATTTTGTTTATGATCTTGACATTTTTATTTCTCAAGGAATTTATTCCCAAAAAATTGCAGGTCAATTTGTGCTTATTTCTAGGTAATTATTATAAGTTTATCTGGATTTTAACATCGGTAATTTTCGGAATGGTCCATATATTTAATTATGTGGAAGGTTTTCAACTTAATTTTCTGCTCATCCTATTAATAATTCCCAGGATTATAGCCGGGTTTTTCTTTGGAAAGATCAAAATTAAAAATCAGGGTTTATTTTGGCCCATTACAATGCATGCAATGAATAATGCCATTGTACTCTTTGTTATTTTTCCAAAATTTTTATAAAAAGAATTGCGTAATTATTATTGAATACTGAGAAAATAAGTTAGAGCTTTGTGTAATTCGGGTGTCCAGAATTCATATTGGGTAATAATATAAAGTTGCTGTTTCTCTAATTTAGGTAACATCTCATTACTCAAGACTCAAATCTCAAATCTCTTTTGACTGTAGTGGTCTAATTTAGTACTTTTACTCCTCAAAAAATACAGAAAATGTCAGTCGCTAAAAAACAATACAAACGAGTTACCACCAAATCCCTGGTCGATATGAAAGCCCACGGAGAAAAAATAGCAATGCTCACCGCTTACGATTATACGATGGCCAAAATAGTAGACGGGGCAGGGATTGATGTTATACTGGTGGGTGACTCGGCAAGTAATGTAATGGCGGGTCATGAAACCACCCTTCCTATTACATTGGACCAGATGATTTATCATGCTGCAAGTGTTGTTAGGGGAATTGACCGATGTTTAGTGGTTGTGGACCTTCCTTTTGGAAGTTATCAGAGCGATCCTAAAGAAGCTCTTCGTTCTTCCATTCGAATTATGAAAGAAAGTGGTGGACATGCAGTAAAACTTGAAGGTGGAAAAGAAGTCAGGGAATCCATTAAAAAGATCCTGAATGCAGGGATTCCTGTTATGGGCCATCTTGGTCTTACCCCTCAGTCAATTTATAGATTTGGTACTTATTCAGTTCGTGCAAGAGAAGATGAAGAGGCCGAAAAATTAAAATCTGATGCCCTGCTATTAGAAAAACTTGGGTGCTTTGCCATGGTATTGGAGAAAGTACCTGCTAAACTGGCCAAAGAAGTTGCCGAAAGCGTCAGTATTCCTGTAATTGGAATAGGAGCTGGAAATGGGGTTGACGGACAGGTTTTGGTAATACACGATATGATTGGTATGAACAATGAATTCAATCCGCGTTTTTTAAGGCGATATCTGGATATGCACTCACAAATGACAGAGGCTTTTCAGAATTACAGGACTGATGTTAAATCGGGAAATTTCCCGAGTGAAGATGAGCAGTATTAGATAGATTTGAGATATTAGATATGAGATTTAATTTATCTCAATACTAACTACTCATTACTAATATCTTTTAAAATAAACAATCTCAATACTCATATCTCAATACTCAGATCTTTTAATGAGTTCAAACAATTTACACATACATTCTAATAAATCTAATCTTCAAATTCTTTATGAAGACAATCACTTAATTGTGATTAACAAGCGCTCCGGTGATATCGTTCAGGGTGATAAAACAGGAGACCAACCTTTAAGTGAAGTGGTTAAGGAATATATAGCTGAAAAATACAACAAACCAGGTGCGGCATATCTGGGGGTTGTTCACCGACTTGACAGGCCAACCACAGGAATCGTGGTTTTCGCAAAAACTTCGAAAGCCCTTGCACGTTTAAACAAATTATTTTCGGATAGGGAAACTCAAAAAACTTATTGGGCAGTGGTAAAAAATGCACCGCCAAAAACAGAAGATACCTTGACTCATTTTTTGAAGCGCAATCCTAAACAAAACAAATCCTTTGCTTATATCAAGGAAGTGCCCGAAAGCAAAAAAGCCATTCTGGATTATAAGATACTGAAAAACCTGGACAATTATTATTTGTTGGAAATAGATTTACATACTGGCAGACACCACCAAATCCGGAGCCAATTATCGGCAATTGGGTGCCCGGTGAAAGGCGATCTAAAATACGGATTTGATCGAAGCAATAAAGATGCGAGCATTCATTTGCATGCCAGGAAACTTTGCTTTATTCATCCGGTTAAAAAGGAGCCGCTGGAAATTGTTGCTCCACCCCCCAAGAATCCAATTTGGGATGTTTGTATTTGATATTAATCCACTAATCGAATTAATTTTTTCAGAAAAGGTTCCAAGTACCAAAATCAAAAACTCTCAGGAATAAGCTTATAAACATTACTTTGGGATGCGGAATTTTTTCAAAACTGATCATTGAGATTATATTCCCTTGACCGAATTATTGTCGCCCCTTCAGGGCTTAAATTTTGTTGGTTCACTTTTTCACAGGGCTTCACCCTGTGTTTAATATTAAACCCTTTCAGGGTTAACCTTATGGATATATTATATGAGAAAAAAACTTAACATCGAAAAATTGATATAAAAGAGAAACTTATCAATCGAATACCACATCAAGTAAAAAACGATGTCGCCTGTTAACTAATTGAAATATGCTTAGGCCGACTTATCCTTAGCCCTGTAAGGGCAAAATACATTAGCGATGGACATAGTCCATCGGTGAAGAAAACCAAAAAATCCAGCCCTGAAAGGGCAAAATTATTCGATTCCAAGTTTAGGTAAACAAAAATTTAGATACGGATATTTTTTCAGACTCAGACCAACCCTAACGTTTTACCAGCTCAGCTTTTTCAGCAATGATATTCGCTACAGGTCTGTTTTCTATTTTGCTTTCCAGATATGAAATAATATCCAGATATAGGAATGCCCTTCTTTCGTATGGATGATCTTCATATTGCTTCAGTTTACTGTGGAGTTTTCTAAATTCCTCTTTAATTTCCAGGGGCGAAACATCGGGCAATACCCGAAGAAATTTGATCAGCTCTTTTTGCACTTCATGCAAATCGTTCATTTTGATCAAAAATTTGTAGGTGGATTTAATCAAACTCTCTAAATGATAATCCAGGCTCGCTTCGTAATGAGCAACCAAATTTAATATTTTGGAAAAACACATCAAATCTTCTCGAATCTCGAGAGACTTATTACTTATTATTTTATTTAGAAATTCAATGCACTTTTTGTTGTCGCCACCACCAAAATAAAGAGATGCTATTTTGTAATAAAGCACCATAATGTGATGTTCATCAATCCTACCTTTGTATATTTTAATTTTCTTCTGAATTTTTTCTATAAGCGGTTCTGCTCCTGAGAAATCACCATTCATAAATTTCAGATTCAGTTTATTGGTATAGACATATAAAAATGACAGTGCTGCCAGATTATCATCATCAGGAATTTTGGGATCTTTGAGAGTTTCCTCCAAATTCTTCAGGGTTTTTTCAAAAAGATCAGCGTGGTTTAAGTAGAACAAAGATTCGAGTAAATAATGATTTCCTTTTATATATGAAACTGGATGTATAGATACCAAATGAGGATTTTCATTAAAAAGATCGATCCATTTTAAAGAATATCGGTAACAGGACAGAAAATCCTGAGTGATAAAACTATACCAGAGATGCGCTTTGTACAGCCATAATTTCTCTCTAAAACCTATTTTGCTATATTCGTATTCTGGTACATTTTCCTCAAAAAGGATCTTAATGGCTTGTGCTTCATCCTTTGTGCGTGCATATCCCATTTTAAGAAATATTCCATATAATCTCAGGGAGAGATTTGATAATTTACTGGCTACCATGTTTAACCGGCTCAAGTCTTCACTTTGTTTTATCAAAACTTCGGCACGGTTGTGAATACTGCGAGTGATATATTGAGATTCAATAATTTTTTCCATCTCTAGTATCTCATACGCCACATTTTTTTCTTCATAATGCAAAGCAGTAGCTTTTATCTTATCAAGAAGCTTTAAACTCTGCTTATACAAACCTTTTCGATATAAAATATATGCAAAGTCAAATTGTTCCCTTATTTGCACAGGAATTCCCTGATGCGCCGGATTTAAGCGTAGACTTATTAAAATTTGTTTGTATAGATGAGCCTTAACATTGGAAAGTTGTTGCTTACTGATATCAGTATTATTCAGAATAAATTTTTCATCATATTTTTTCTGTTTGGACATCACCTTGAATAAATTCAAAAATTTGCTGTCGCTATTAACGCCAATCCTTCCAACATAAAGTGAAAATTGTCTCTTTTCAGAAGGGGAAAGGGAGCTAATTAAAGAAAAAAGATTGTCGGTTAATTCATTGGTCATTGTAACAATTTTGATTTTAACTTACTGATTATCAATGTTTTATTATCTTCATTTATAGGTCAATTATCGTAATAACTGTATAAATAAAGCTTGTAGCTGAATAGTATGCAATACTTTAGATAAAGATAAAATAAAAAACAACTCTTATGAGTACAGAGAAGGTCGAAATTTTTGACACCACATTACGTGACGGAGAACAGGTTCCAGGCTGTAAATTGAATACTGCCCAAAAGTTAAAAATAGCTGCACGTCTGGATGAACTGGGAGTTGACGTAATAGAAGCAGGCTTTCCTGTTTCTAGTCCTGGGGATTTCAAATCGGTTTCCGAAATTTCAAAACTGGTAAAAAACGCTACTGTTTGCGGACTTACCCGTGCCTTGAAAAAAGATATTGAAGTTGCAGCTGAAGCTTTAAAATATGCCAAAAGACCAAGAATACATACAGGAATTGGAACTTCCGATTCGCATATAAAATACAAATTCAAAGCTACCCGCGAGGAAATTATTGAACGTGCAATACAATCGGTTTCCTACGCAAAAACTTTCGTGGAAGATGTTGAATTTTATGCCGAAGATGCCGGAAGAACAGATAATGAATTTCTTGCAAAAGTATGTTCAGCAGCGGTAAAAGCCGGGGCGACGGTTTTAAATATTCCAGACACCACAGGCTATTGCCTTCCTGACGAATATGGTCAAAAGATCAAATATTTAAAGGAACATGTGGAAGGTATTCATAAAGTGAAGCTTTCCTGCCATTGCCATAACGACCTTGGATTGGCTACTGCAAATGCTATAGCCGGAATTACCAATGGTGCAAGACAGATTGAATGTACGATTAATGGTATTGGAGAACGTGCTGGAAATACTGCTTTAGAGGAAGTGGTAATGATTTTAAGACAACATCCCAGGTTAAATTTGACTACCAATATAAATTCCAAATTATTGTATGATACCAGCATTATGGTTTCACGCGAAATGGGAATGTTTGTACAGCCTAACAAGGCTATTGTAGGCGCAAATGCTTTCGCTCACAGTTCCGGGATCCATCAGGATGGGGTGATCAAAAATAGGGAAACTTATGAAATTATTAACCCTGCAGATGTTGGAGTAACCGAATCTGCTATAGTTCTTACAGCTCGAAGCGGACGCGCAGCTTTGGCATATAGGGCCAAGAAAATGGGATACGAATTGACAAAATATCAATTGGATCACGTATATATTGAGTTTTTAAATTTTGCCGATGTCAGAAAAGAAGTAGTTGACAATGATATCCATGAGATCATGGAATTGTCCAGAAAAAATAATATAGCCAGAGCCTCATGAAAAAAACCCTTTTTGATAAAATCTGGGAGACGCACGTAGTAGATTCCATACCTAACGGACCCGATATTTTGTATATCGACAAACACCTTATTCATGAGGTTACTAGTCCACAGGCTTTCAATGAATTAAAGGAGCGAAAAATCCCTGTATTAAGGCCGAATCAGATTGTTGCAACGGCAGATCATAATACACCGACTCAAAATCAGCATTTGCCTGTAAAAGACTTATTGTCCAGAAATCAACTAAAAGAACTATCTCAAAACTGTGCAGATAACAATATAACCCTTTATGGCCTTGGCCATCCTAATAACGGAATCGTCCATGTAATTGCCCCGGAGTTAGGTATTACACAACCTGGAATGACAATTGTTTGCGGGGATAGCCATACCTCCACTCACGGTGCTTTTGGAACAATCGCCTTCGGAATTGGCACAAGCCAGGTTTCGCAGGTTTTTGCAAGTCAATGCCTATTGGTCGAAAAACCAAAAAATCTAAGAGTAAACGTAAGCGGGAAATTGAAAAAAGGGGTTCTACCCAAAGATGTGATATTATATATCATCAGTAAATTAGGCACGAATTCCGGAACAGGTTATTTCTGCGAGTATGCGGGAAATGTTTTCGAAGAAATGTCAATGGAAGGAAGGATGACCGTTTGTAATATGAGCATCGAAATGGGTGCCCGAGGAGGTTTGATAGCACCGGATGAGACTACTTTTGAATATGTAAAGGAAAGGAAATTTGCGCCAAAGGATCAAGAATTTGAGTCTTTGAAAGCTTACTGGCAAACTCTAAAATCAGATCAGGATGCCCAATTTGATCAGGAATATTCAATTGATGCAGAAGAAATTGAACCAATGATCACCTACGGTACTAATCCGGGAATGGGGATAAAAATCACAGGTTCCATTCCGATAGATGGAGGAAAAAGCGCTGAAAAAGCATTAAATTACATGGGATTTAAAGAAGGGGAATCGCTTCTTGAAAAACCCATAAACTATATATTTATAGGAAGTTGTACCAATTCAAGAATTGAAGATTTCAGGACTGTTGCCGAATACATAAAAGGAAAGCAAAAAGCCCAAAATGTAAACGCATTGATAGTTCCTGGTTCACAACAAGTTCTGGCTCAAATTGAAGCCGAAGGTTTAAAAACTATATTTGAGGACGCTGGATTCATATTGCGACAACCAGGATGTTCTGCTTGCTTAGCGATGAATGACGATAAAATCCCCGATGGGGAATATTGTGTTTCTACAAGCAACAGGAATTTTGAAGGTAGGCAGGGTCGTGGAGCAAGAACCATCTTGGCCAGCCCATTAACAGCTGCCGCCACAGCTATAGCTGGAAAATTAATCGATTTCACAAAAAACTTAAACTAGGATGGAAAAATTCATCACATTAAAAGATACAGCAGTTCCTTTAGAAATCGAAAATATTGATACCGATCAAATTATTCCTGCGCGTTTTTTGAAAGTAACCGATAAGGCTGGCTTTGGAGACAATTTATTTCGGGACTGGCGATTTGACCAAGATGCTATCCCAAATAAGGATTTCAGCTTAAATAACAAAAAATATAAAGGTTCAGTTCTGGTTGCCGGTGATAATTTTGGATGCGGATCTAGCCGTGAGCACGCAGCCTGGGCTCTAAAGGCCTATGGATTTAAAGTAATAGTATCAAGCTATTTTGCCGATATTTTTAAAGGAAACGCCCTTAATAATGGACTTTTACCTGTTCAGGTAAGTCCGGAATTTTTGAAAAAATTATTTAGAATAATCGATGAAAATCCTTCAGCAGAAATAAAAACAGATCTTGAAAATCAATTAATTGAAATTTCAGATACGGGAGAATCAGAACGGTTCGATATAGATCCTTATAAAAAAACCTGTCTCATAAACGGTTTTGACGATATTGACTACCTGGTAAGCAAGATAGATTCAATCAAAAAATTCGAAAAAAATCATTTACAAAGTATGCATTGAAATTTTTAGGAGACGTAAAAATGAGATTGTGCAAAATTTAATTTTAAAGCTTTAAATACAAAAGTCAAGATCAATATTATAGAGTAAAGAATATAAAGATGAATTTAAAAATAGCGGTATTAGGAGGAGATGGTATAGGTCCTGAAATTACACAGCAATCAGTAAAAGTTTTAAAAGCGGTAGCAGATCGATTTGATCACCAATTTCAATTTGAAGAAGCCCTGGTAGGTGCGGCAGCCATAGATTTTATGGGAAACCCGTTACCTGAAACTACCCTCGATTTATGCAAAAACTCTGATGCTGTGTTGTTTGGGGCCATTGGTGACCCTAAGTATGACAATGATCCAAGTTCAAAGGTGAGACCAGAGCAGGGCTTATTAAGACTGAGAAAGGAAATGGGTTTGTTTGCAAACATAAGACCTGTTAAAGCATATGACAAATTAATAAAGCTTTCTCCCTTGCGTCCGGAGCGGATTAAAGGAGTGGATATGGTGTTTTATAGGGAACTTACAGGTGGAATTTACTTTGGAGAGAAAAGCATTAGCGAAGATGGAAGAAGTGCAACTGATATATGTACATATTCTGTTGAAGAAATAGAGCGAATCGCACATCTGGCATTTAAAGCTGCACAGCAACGCCGAAAAAAGCTTACACTGGTAGATAAAGCCAACGTTCTTGAAACCTCAAGGCTATGGAGAAAAACGGTAACTAAGCTGGCTGAAAATTATCCGGATGTAGCTTTGGATTATCTTTTTGTTGATAATGCCGCAATGCAAATGATTCTTAATCCAAAACAATTTGATGTAATCCTTACTGAAAATATGTTCGGTGATATTCTATCCGATGAAGCCAGCGTAATCGCTGGAAGTATTGGATTGTTGGCTTCAGCTTCTGTGGGTTCCGGACATGCACTTTTTGAACCTATTCACGGTTCTTACCCTCAGGCAACCGGAAAAGGCATTGCAAATCCCGTGGCTTCCATTCTTTCTGCAGCAATGTTACTGGAACATTTTAATTTGAACCAGGAAGCTGAATCGATTCGGAAATCTGTAGAATTGAGTATTCATTTAAACGTTTGCACCCAGGATATTGATATTGACAATCACTATTCAACAGAAAAAGTTGGCGACTTTTTGGAAGGAATAATCTGTGAAATTGGAAATATAAGGGTCAATAACGAAAACCTCAACATTGGGCAAATGACCATCATCTAACTTTTGTTTTTTTTAGCCTGAGCTTTCCGCGACGAATGTTTCGGGAAGCTCTTTTTTTTGTATTAATAAATAAACCCTGTCGGTCGTAAAGAACTGGCAGGGTTTATTTATTATTGCAAAACTAACAGATAAAACTAATTTTAAGCTAAACCAAAAATTGAAACAAATCAGGTTTATCGTTCAAATATTGTGAATAAAATTTTTCAGCCTTCATACGCTCTACCAATGGTTCAAAATCCTTAGGATCCTTAAGTTCAATTCCTACCACAGCTGGACCATTTTCCCGGTGATGTTTCTTGGAATATTCAAAATGTGTGATATCATCTTCCGGTCCTAAAACCTTGGCCACAAATTGTTTTAAAGCTCCTGCCCTTTGTGGGAAACGGATTATAAAATAATGTTTAAGTCCCGCATATAATAAGGCGCGTTCCTTGATTTCTGCGGTTCTTGTGATATCGTTATTACTTCCGCTTATAATGCAGACCACGTTTTTTCCTTTGAGTTCTTCAGCAAAAGTATCCAGTGCCGTAATTGACATTGCACCTGCAGGTTCCACAACGATCGCATCCTGATTATAAAGATCTAGGATTGTTTGGCAAATTTTTCCTTCCGGAACGGTTATCATTTGATCTATATTTTCCTTGCAAATCTCAAAATTTCGAGCACCTACTTTTTTTACCGCTGCACCGTCTACAAACCTCTCTATATCTTTTAATTCCACAACCTTTCCTTCCCTAAGGGAAGAAGTCATTGAGGCGGCACCTTCCGGTTCCACTCCTATAATTAATGTGTTTGGAGAAAGTTGTTTAAAAACAGAGGATATTCCTGCCAGGAGTCCGCCTCCGCCAAGTGGAGCAAAAACATAATCAATAGATGCTTCAGCCTGTTCCAGAATTTCAAGTGCAATGGTGGCCTGACCTTCAATTACTTTTTCATCATCAAAAGGATGGATAAACACCAAGGCATTTTTCTCGCAATGTTTATTAGCACTTTTAAAAGAATCGTCGTAAGTATCACCTTTTAAGACAACCTCGACCCATTCTCCGCCAAACATTCGGGTCTGTTCAACCTTTTGTTTTGGAGTTGTAGTTGGCATATAAATTACTCCTTTAACCTGAAGATTACTACAGGCAAAAGCAACACCCTGAGCATGGTTACCTGCACTAGCGCATATAACTCCCCTTTCGAGTTGCTCCTTGTCCAAACTTGATATTTTGTTATAAGCCCCCCGGATTTTATACGAACGCACCTGTTGCAGATCTTCCCTTTTAAATAAAATATTGGCATTGTACTTTTTACTATAAGTAAATGACGGTGTAAGGGGAGTTTTTACCGCAACCTTGGAGATGCGTTCTGCGGCTTCTTTGACAGCCGCTATCTCTGGTCTGTATGTTTTCGGGCTAACTGATACTGTGTTCATAATTCCTCTAAATTTTTCATTGCAGACATTGCTTTTCTCAATTCGGCACCTACTTTTTCAACCGGATGTTTCCGAATGGAATCATTGATAAAAATAAGTTTTTTGTTATCTACTCCGGTATTTTCGGTGCCATAAGCTTTGCCCATCAAGCCTTTTTCAAGGTCGTTAACATATCCTTGAATCAAGGGTTTACAGGAATGGTTAAAAAGGTAACAGCCATACTCTGCCGTATCCGAAATAATCCTGTTCATCTCATATAATTTTTTCCTGGCAATGGTGTTCGCTATTAAGGGGGTTTCGTGCAAGGATTCATAATAAGCAGATTCCTCTATAATTCCCGCTTCGGTCATCGTTTCAAAAGCGAGTTCTACACCAGATTTTACAAAAGCAACCAGTAAAACTCCTTTATCAAAAAATTCCTGTTCGTTAATTTCCTTATCGGTGGCGCTGGTTTTTTCAAAAGCAGTTTCTGCGGTTTCAGCCCTCCATTTTAGCAATTCTTTATCCCCGTTTTCCCAATCTTTCATCATTCTGGTACTAAAAGCACCGGAAATGATATCATCCATGTGTTTTCTAAAAAGCGGACGTAAGCTTTCTTTTAATTCTTCTGAAATTTCATAAGCCTTGATCTTAGCAGGATTTGAAAGCCTGTCCATCATATTGGTAATTCCACCGTGCTTTAAAGCTTCCGTAATGGTTTCCCATCCATATTGAATAAGTTTTGCGGCATAATTCGGGTCGACTCCATCTGCTACCATTTTATCAAAACTCAGGATAGATCCGGTTTGAAGCACACCACATAAAATGGTTTGCTCTCCCATAAGATCCGATTTCACCTCAGCTACAAATGATGATTCTAAGACACCTGCTTTATCACCTCCAGTCGCCACTGCATATGCTTTTGCCCATTCAAAACCTATTCCATTGGGATCATTCTCTGGATGAACGGCTATAAGTGTAGGTACACCAAAACCGCGTTTATATTCTTCTCTAACCTCAGTTCCCGGACATTTGGGCGCTACCATAATCACGGTAATATCTTCTCTTATCTTCATTCCTTCCTCAACAATGTTGAAGCCGTGAGAATATGATAATACCGCATTCTTCTTAATGAATGGAACAATCGCTTTAATAACTGGCGTATGCTGTTTATCGGGAGTTAAGTTAATCACTAAATCGGCTTGAGGAATAAGCTCCTCATACGTACCGACCTGAAAATTATTTTCGGTTGCATTTTTCCACGACTGACGTTTCTCCTTAATCGCTTCTTTTCGAAGGGTATAAGAAATGTTTAAACCGCTGTCGCGCATATTCAAGCCCTGATTAAGTCCCTGGGCACCGCATCCTACAATTACTATTTTTTTGTCTTTTAATGCAGCCACCCCATCGCGGAATTCTTCTGAATTCATAAATCTGCAGGTCCCTAATTGGGCCAATTGTTCACGTAAAGAAAGGCTGTTAAAGTAATTCGTCATGAGTTTGAGTTTGTTGTATTAAATTTTTCAAGAAGTCCTGAAATTTGCATTTCATCTTTTGATACTGCAATTCTGCCCGATCGAACAAATTGCATTAATCCGTATGGTTTTAATTTTTCGTATAAACTTTCAGTTTCGTGGCGTTTCCCGGTTTTTTCGATTACAAAAAAATCTGGAGTAACAGTTACCATCCACGCATTGTTTTGTTTCATGAAATCTTCCAATTCCCATACTTTTTCGAAATCGGCAGTCCTGATTTTATAAAGCGCCGTTTCCTGAAAGATTAACTCTTCATCTGTGTGATAATAAGCTCGAATTACCTCAATCTGCTTTTCGATTTGGCCCACTACCTTTTGAATCTTTTCTTCTATTACATGTACCACAATAATAAATCGCATCACCTCTTTCACCTCACTTTTTGAGACAGTGATACTTTCAATATTAATGTGCCTTTTCAGGAAAATTGCTGCGATTCTGCTCAATAAACCTGGATTGTTTTCGGTATAAACTGAAACGGTAAAATTTTTCTTTTCCATTATTCTAATCGTATTTCTGAAACCGCTGCTCCCGTTGGGATCATTGGAAACACGTTATTTTCTTTTTCAACTTTTACCTCAAGAAAATATGGCTCATTGGCTTCCATCATTTCCTGAATTGCTTCTTTTAATTCTGATCGTTTGCTCACATGATTGCTTTTAATATGATAACCCCTTGCAATTGCGACAAAATCGGGATTGACCATTTCAGTTGAGGCATAACGTTTGTCAAAAAACATTTGCTGCCACTGGCGCACCATTCCCAAATATCCGTTGTTTAAAACAACAATTTTTACAGGAATTTTGGTTTGGAAAACAGTTCCCAATTCCTGAATGGTCATTTGAAATCCTCCATCACCTATTATAGCAACTACTTCCCGATCCGGGCAACCCATTTTGGCTCCCATAGCTGCCGGAAGTGCAAATCCCATAGTTCCCAAACCTCCTGAAGTCACATTGCTCCTTGATGAGTTGAATTTTGCATAACGGCAAGCAACCATTTGGTGCTGTCCAACATCTGAAACAATTATGGCATCGCCGTTGGTCCAGTTGTTTATTTCTTCTATTACCTCTGCCATCCCCAATTCAGAACCGCTGGCCTTTAATTCATCTTTTATGATCTTATCGAATTCTATTTTGTATAAATCCTTAAATTCCTGATGCCAGGCGCTGTGTTTATTTGGTTTTATAAATTCGAGTAAAAGTTTCAAGGTTTCCTTTACATTTCCCAAAACTGGGATATGGGCTGTAACATTCTTATTGACTTCGGCGGGATCTATTTCGAAATGGATCACTTTTGCCTGTTTGGCATATCTCGTTAAATCTCCAGTTACCCGATCATCAAAACGCATTCCTATGGCGATTAATACATCGCATTCATTGGTGAGCATGTTTGGGCCATAATTCCCGTGCATTCCAACCATACCAACATTTAAAGGATGATCTGTAGGCAATGCTGAAAGTCCTAAAATTGTCCAGGCAGCGGGAATCCCCGTTTTTTCAACCAATTGTTTCAACAATTCTTCCGATTCACCTAAAATTACGCCTTGTCCAAATACAATTAGTGGCTTTTTGGCATTATTGATGGCTTCAGCGGCCCTTTCAACTTGAAGCAGATTAATTTCGGGAGTTGGTGAATAACTCCTAATCCCAGAACATTTTTTATAACTGAATTCCAAAGGCGCAAACTGGGCATCTTTGGTAATGTCTATCAGTACAGGGCCAGGTCTACCGGAACGTGCAATGAAGAAAGCCTTTGCCAAAACCTCAGGTATTTCTGAAGCTTTGGTAATTTGATGGTTCCATTTGGTAATTGGGGTTGAAATACCTACAATATCGGTTTCCTGGAATGCATCACTTCCCAATAAATGTGAACCTACCTGCCCGGTTATACAGACCAATGGAGTCGAATCTATTTGAGCATCTGCAATTCCCGTAACCAAATTGGTAGCTCCAGGGCCTGAAGTAGCTATGGCAACACCCACTTTTCCCGTTACCCTGGCATATCCCTGTGCAGCGTGTGTCGCGCCTTGTTCGTGTCTGGTAAGAACGTGGTGAATCTGGTCCTGGTATTTATAAAGTTCATCATATATAGGCATGATCGCACCACCAGGATATCCGTAAATAGTTCCCACTCCTTCTTCCAGCAAACATTTTATCACCGCTTCGGCTCCCGAAACAGTAATTGTTTCAGTAGAAACCTTCTCGAAACTAGCTGTTTTTAATTCCATAATTAAAACTTATTAAAATTCATCAGTAACGCAGCCTTCAGAGGCTGATGAAACCGTTCTTGCATATTTATAAAGCACTCCTTTTTTGTGTTTTAATTCAGGAGTTTGCCAATTTTTCTTTCTTTTTGATATTTCTTCTGAAGTGAGTGCCACTTCAATGCTATTATTTTCTGCATTTATGGTAATGATATCGCCATTTTCAACAAAAGCCAGTAGGCCACCTTCCTGTGCTTCGGGAGTAATATGTCCTACAACAAAGCCGTGGGTGCCTCCGGAAAATCTTCCATCTGTAATTAGAGCGACATCTTTCCCTAATCCCGCGCCCATGATAGCAGAGGTTGGTTTTAGCATTTCAGGCATTCCAGGACCGCCTTTGGGACCTTCATATCGAATTACAATCACGTCCCCTTTTTGAACTTTTCCTCCAGAAATACCATCATTAGCCTCATATTCACTTTCGAAAACATTTGCCTTTCCTGTAAATACCAGACCTTCTTTTCCGGTAATTTTAGCTACCGAACCCCCTTCGGCTAAATTGCCATAAAGAATGCGAATATGACCTGTTTTTTTAATCGGTTCATTTAAAGGTTTTATTACATCCTGACCTTCCATCAGATCTGGTACATTTTCAAGATTTTCGGCGAGCGTTTTTCCTGTTACAGTCAGGCAATCACCGTTCAGCATTCCTTGTTTCAGCATATATTTTAATACTGCAGGAATCCCTCCTACTTTATGCACATCTTCCATCGCATATTTTCCGCTTGGTTTGAGATCAGCAAGAAATGGAGTAGTTTCACTTAGTTTCTGAAAATCGGCAAGGCTAAAATCTACTTCTGCAGCCTTGGCAATGGCCAGAAAGTGAAGTACTGCATTGGTGGAACCACCAAGAACAATTAGCAATCTTATAGCATTTTCTATGGATTTTTTGGTGACAATATCCCTTGGCTTAATGTCTCTTTCGAGCAACAACCTCACTGCCCTACCTGCTTCCTCGCTTTCAGCCAATTTTTCAGGGCCAACAGCAGGGTTTGAGGCATTATATGGCAAGGTCATCCCCAATGCTTCAATCGCAGAAGCCATGGTATTTGCGGTATACATTCCTCCACAAGCCCCTGCTCCAGGACAAGCTTTTTCAATTACGTTATCATATTCTTCTTTGTCGATATCTCCTGCAACCTTTGCGCCCCAAGCTTCAAATGCGGAGACAACATCCAATTTTTTTCCGTTGTGGCATCCCGAGGCAATCGTTCCTCCATATACCAAAATCGAAGGGCGATTAAGCCGTAACATGGCCATTAGCGCACCTGGCATATTCTTATCGCAACCAACTACTGTAATTAGCGCATCATAGGCCATCGCGTGGATCACTGTTTCAATAGAATCGGCAATGAGATCCCGTGAAGGAAGGGAATATCGCATTCCGGGAGTTCCCATCGAAATTCCATCACTTACCCCAATTGTATTAAAAATTAATCCTACCAGGTTGTTTTCAATACTTCCTTTTTTCACCAGCTTAGCAAGGTCATTAAGGTGCATATTACAAGGATTACCCTCATAACCGGTACTGGCGATCCCAACAAAGGGTTTATTAAAATCTTCTTTAGTTAAACCAATAGCATGCAACATCGCCTGGGCCCCAGGTAGGGAATCACTTTGTGTTAATAACTGACTGTATTTATTCATTTTTTATGAAATCATTTTTAATAAAAATTAAAATTAGTCTCTTAGGTATAGGTGAGAAAAAATATTCGGCACTTTAACTTATTTTCAAGCGAATAAATATGATCCTAAACATCTGATTTATAATTATTTAACTGGTTTTTTATTACGATCGCTGAGTAGTGGAAATAGGCAAATAGTTTTGTAAAATTTGAACGTCTTAAATGACCATTTTAGTTAATTATAATTATTTCTTTTTAAAGAAATGCCAAAGATAATCTATTATGTTAAGGGTATATTAATTTGACAGCTTATAATTTATCGATTTGGTTTTAATGGACCTGAATTAAGGAATTATTTAGAAATTCCATATTTTAGAAAACTAATGAAACCTAGGAAACTAAGTTCACGTTAATTTTTCATTAAGTTCAACATAAGGATTTTCCTACAATTACTTATAATTCATTCATTATTAAAGTTTAAATGATGTTCAGATATAGATCAGAATACTAAACTTTTTTGAATTAACAATTCATTGAAATGTGATATGGTATTAATTCTTTAATTTAATATGATGGAAATTTAATATCAATCAAAATTCAAAACAAAAACATGGAGACAACATCGAAAAAGAGCATTAAGATAGAAACAACTATTAATGCACCGGTAAAAAAAGTATGGAAGGTATGGACGGATCCAAAACATATTATTCATTGGAACCAAGCTTCATATGACTGGCACACCCCCAAATCCGAAAATGATTTAAGAGTTGGGGGGAAATTTCTCGCAAGAATGGAAGCCAAGGATGGTAGTATGAGTTTTGACTTTAGTGGTGTTTATAATGAAATATTATCCCACAAATTGATATCCTTCACCCTTGAGGATGGAAGGAAAGTGAAAATCATTTTTGAAGGAGATAAGAATGAAACACATATTACTGAAACCTTTGAAACTGAAAACTCCAATTCCGCGAAAACGCAGAGAGAAGGATGGCAGGCAATTTTGGACAGTTTCAAACATTATGTTGAGACCTTAGGAAAATTTGAAACTCTGCATTACGAAATAAGCATCAATGCCAGCGCACAAAAGGTATTTGAAACCATGCTTGATCAAAAAACATATTCTATCTGGACTGCAGAATTTAATCCTGAATCGAATTTTATAGGATCCTGGGACAAAGGTTCAAAAATTAATTTCGTAGGCACAGATAAGGATGGAAATATGGGTGGTATGGCAAGCCGCATCAAGGAAAATATACCTAATAAGTTTATTTCCATCGAACATCTTGGAATGATCCAAAATGGATTAGAAATAAGCAGTGATCCGGAAGTTGATGGCTGGACAGGCGCACTGGAAGAATATACTTATAAAGAAGAGAACGGCAAAACCAAGGTTCTAATTGATATCGATGTCAATCCAGAATTCAAATCATACTTTGAAAAAACCTGGCCCAAAGCTCTTAAAAAGTTAAAAAGTATTTGTGAAGCTTAGAAATAGATATCAATTAATATTAAAAAAATCATGGCAACAGTTAGCACTTATCTCAATTTTTCCCGAACTACAGAGGAGGCGTTTAATTATTACAAATCGGTTTTCGGATCAGAGTTTGAACGTGGAGGCATTATGCGTTTTAAGGACGTTCCCCCTTCAACTGAATTCCCTCCTATGCCGGAAGAAGATAAAAATCTTGTAATGCACGTTTCCCTCCCCATTCTGGGAGGTCATATTTTAATGGGAACTGATGCACCTGAATCCGTGGGGTTTAAATTGAAATTTGGCAATAATGTTTACATTAGTCTTTCACCAGATACCAGGGAGGAAACAAGGCGTTTATTTAAAGCTCTTTCTGATGGCGGTGCCGTAGAACAAGAATTGCAGGATATGTTTTGGGGTGACTATTACGGTAGTTGTAAAGATAAATTTGGAGTCGAATGGATGTTCAACTGCTCTGAGAAGGAGTAATTTGAGAAAGTCGGCATCAACCCTAAAGTTAAATTTTTAAAATCTATTCAAATGGAAAATCAAATTTATCCCTGTCTTTGGTTTGACGGAAATGCCAAAGCAGCGGCAGAGTTCTATCGATCTGTTTTCATTGATTCCACCATAACTTCCAGGAATCCAATGGTGGTAATATTTAACTCCTCAGGTCAAAAATTTATGTTCCTCAATGGAGGTCCTGAGTTTACACCAAATCCATCCATTTCGTTTTATGTAGTATGCGAAGACTTAAATGAAATTGAAACTGCATGGAATAAACTTTTGGAAGGGGGAAAAGTCTTAATGCCTCTGGACAATTACGATTGGAGCGAAAAATATGGATGGGTACAGGACCAATTCGGAATTAGCTGGCAATTGGCCTTAGGCAAAATTAAGGATGTAGGTCAGAAATATACACCAACGCTTATGTTCACAAATCAGCAGGCTGGAAGAGCTGAAGAGGCAATTAAATTTTATACCTCGATATTTGATAATTCTTCAATTGAAGGAATTTTAAAATATACTGCCGAGGAAAAAGATGTTTTAGGTTATGTGAAACATGCTCAATTCAAATTGGGGGAGCAGGTTTTTATGGCAATGGATAGTTCCTTAGCACATCAATTTAATTTTAATGAAGCTATTTCTATGGTTGTAAACTGCGACACCCAAAAAGAGATAGATTTCTATTGGGAAAAGCTGGGCGAGGATGGAGAAGAAAGCCAATGCGGATGGTTAAAGGACAAATTTGGGGTTTCGTGGCAAATTGTGCCTTCCATCCTTGGGGAATTGATGAATGACCCAGATAAAGCGCCTAAAGTTATGAAGGCATTTATGAAAATGAAGAAGTTTGAAATTGAAAAACTTGTAAGAGCCTAATGAATTTATGTAAAATTCGGCGGAGGT